>Ga0163151_10000012_pt1 | contig 310195 bp, 254 predicted proteins | sample OliLakLV19MP5IB2_FD_145596 | JGI IMG/M metagenome (GOLD analysis project Ga0163151, IMG submission 145596) | Freshwater microbial mat bacterial communities from Lake Vanda, McMurdo Dry Valleys, Antarctica - Oligotrophic Lake LV.19.MP5.IB-2 | ecosystem: Environmental > Aquatic > Freshwater >...
TGTCCCGCTCCTTGGTCACATGGATAAACCATTCCCTTTGGTCATCGGCTAACTGCCGACGCAATCGACGCAGTTCATCCTGATCCGGAGACAAATGACCTTTCCCGGGAAAGGCCGCCTCACCATCCCCTTTCAGTTTCGTCCGCCACACATGCAGAACATTCTCGCTGATTCCAAGGTCACGGGCAACCCCCGAAACAGTCCAACTGGGTTCATGACTGAGCCGAACGGCCTCCAGCTTGAACTGACGGTCATACTTCCGACGCTTCTGATTTGACATGCACACACCTCCGAATGGGAATATAATCCCATCTTCTTGTTGTGTTCACTAAACCGGGGCAAGGTCATTGTCACCAAGCGCGAGCAAGGTGGAGTCGCCGGATCTAATTGTTAGAGAATCGATATAAAGATAAGTTTGACATTCCTTCCTTTTTGGTACCTTACAATTGAGAGTAAATCCCCATTTCCCGTAGGAATCAATTATAGCTTGCGGGTTATTGCCCCACAGATACTTTGTATCCGCGACTAAAATAAAGTCCAGTTGCCAGTTAGAAGTTTTCATTTGTCGAGGATGTAAAGTAAAGTCACTATCCCAGTTAATACAGCCTGTTAAAACTGCCGAACAAAGCACAAGGGTAATAAACCACTCGAAGGGTCTACAGAGAGATTGATGATTCATCATGCGCATGTCTTCATTTGAGTTACTGATCACAAATTCATCTTCAGTTCAATATGTCAGCGGCCAGACAGTAGGCAAATGGAGCGGATTGTGAGTTTTCTCCCATCCAACGGTGTAGCTGTCACTTATCTGATGATTTCAATTCGTCCGATTCGATCTCGAACCGTTTGAGCAGCCACTGGCCGCCGTCGTTGATAAATGTCAGAATCAACGGGCGATCTGTGAGAGACGTGCTATCCATAATGTAACAATCAATTCGCGCTTTATTGTCATCATAAGCAATCTCGTATCCTCCGAATTGGACAAAGCCGAAATTTCCGCTGGCTCCGTACACGAGATTAAGCAACGAGTCAGAGCTTTGGTTTTCCTTCAAAATTTCGACGGAGAGCAGTGAATCAACAGCCGCCCGGTTACGGCCTTTGACCGCCACCTGAAGGGCGAACAGCCTTTCTTTGAGCACAGGGATGTAATCTCTCGATGGGATCTTCTCTTTGACAGGACAGCCGATGAGGCACAGCGATGACGCTATCAACAGAAGAATCAGCTTACTCATTTCGTTTTCAGGACCAGTTTGTACTGCCCGTTTGCATTCTTTTCTATTAACTTGGCTTTTACGAGCTTATTGGTGGTCTGAGTCGCTACAAGATTCCAAAACCAGTATCGAATGCCGGTGTAGGGAGCAATGTGGCCATATTTTGCCGCTAAGGAATCGATCTCCTTCTTTGCTGCCGCAATATGATTGCCCGTTCCAAATTCGAGCAATTTCAGCGCCTCGGCAACGACGGCGCCGTCGAAGAGATACGACTCGCCGATAGATCCCTGCTCATATCTCCAATGGGCGGCATCATTCAGACTGTTCATTACCGAGACCGTTCTCGGGCAGATAACTTGAGGGATCGGGTCGCCGAAATCAATTGTGTATTGGCGGCCAATTGAAGTCAAATTGAAATACTGGTTACCATTCACTACATCGCCACCCTGTACGGCGTACATATAGGACTGGATATTTGCGTTGCATGGATCTGTTTGATTAAAAATTGCCAATGTCTTGGCTTCGTCGACAAACTTTTGGCCGAGACTTGCCCAGAGAACAAAAGCTGTCACCAGCGGATACGGCTTGTACATAATCGAGCCGCCGCCACTGAAGTCATTCTTATCAGGACTGAGGGCTCCTGCCGCGATAAGGCTGTCGAGCAAATGCTGGTGACCGCCAAAGTTTTTTGTGATAACAGTTGCAAGGGAATCGGAGAGGCGGGTGGCAATCTTTTTTCCGTCATCGGCAAAAGACGCGCTTATAATCGGAAAGACTACTTTTCGGTCGCTTCGGCGTGTTGTCATGAAACCGTTATTGGCAAGTGTATCGAGCATCTGCTCTACAAATGAACTGTCCGCCGTAGTTATTTCGGTGATTTCCAAAATCGTCTTTCCTTCGGAAATCATCAAGAGCAAGACATGGGTGAATTCATTGTCGAAAATATGGCTATTGGCAACCATGGGCGGCAATGACATTCGGTTTTTGAAATATCCGATTGCGGCATCGGGAATCGCGAACTGGATCGTCAGCGGCTGTTCAACAATTTTCTGTGTTTCAAGCAGAGCATCGAGGGTGTCGATCATATCATAAATGGCGAAGGTGACATGGCCAGTCCCGTAGTTCCCGGGAATATTGACATCGGTAATCACATCCTCGGTCATCCAAGGCTCTAAAATGAAATGGCGGCGAACAGCGCGAGTCGGGTTCATATATGTGCCTTCGAACTTAAGTTCGGTCACGACAGCCAGAAAGCGGACATAGTCGCTCTTATTCTCCGCGGTAAAAGTCGCCTTTTGCCTTCCCCAGCGAAGCACCGGAATGTCGATATCGCCGATAATGATATCCGATATATCCTGAGTATTGGCGGGCAACGGGAAACTCAACAGACAGAAAACGAGCGCGAAGGCGCTGATGAATCGCTTCATAGTCTTGTCCTTATGTTCAAAATGGGATGATTTTCAATGATTATCATTCAGAAAAGAATTTGTGCTTATCGGTACTTCTCTCAGTTACCCAAGACTCAACGCTGATGGCGTTGTTCTTCGCGCTGCAAGCTGGCCACAAGCGGCATCAATATCCCGTCCGCGGCTTCTCCGGACAGTTACAGCCGGTGTGTCCTTGTGCAATTCTCGCGCAAACCAATCAACTCTCTCATCCGATGGCCGCTTGAAATCAAGTCCTGGAATCGGATTGTAGGGCAGGATGTTTATTTTACACGGAATCCCCCGCACAAGTTTAATCAAGGCATCAATATCTGCCCGGGAATCGTTAAAACCGTCAAAGAGGATATATTCAAACATAACCCGCTCGCCGGTTGTCTCAGTGTAATAGCGGATGGCTTCCATTAGCTTTTCAAGACCGAAGGTCTGCGCTACTGGCATAATTTTCACCCGTTTTTCCTGAGTCGCGGCATGGAGCGAAAGCGCCAATCGAGTTTTGAGTCCGCTGTCGGCTAATTTGCGAATTTTAGGAGTGATACCCGATGTTGAGATAGTGGTTCGCTTCGCGCCAAAATTGAAACCGAGATGGTGCGTAATGATATTTATGGCCTCAATAACATTGTCATAATTCTGGAGAGGCTCGCCCATTCCCATGAAAACAACATTGGAAAAGGCCTCGTCACCATGAACCTGGCGGAGATAAATCAACTGCCAGAGGATTTCTCCCACGGTCAGGTTGCGGAGCAGCCCCATCGTGCCTGTAGCGCAAAACCTACAGGCAAGGGCGCAGCCTGACTGAGAAGAAACACAAGCCGTCCGGCGATCGCCATCGGGGATGAGAACTGTCTCGACTGGATTGCCATCGCTCAAACGAAAGAGATATTTCTCTGTGCCATCCTGGGAAACCAAACGGGTTTCCAGTGGAGGGCCTTCAAAGGTGAATTTTTGGGCAAGTTCACCACGGAGTTCCTTTGCAAAATCAGTCATTAGCTCGAAATCATACTGGCGGTTGTTATACAGCCATTTGAACAACTGCTTTGCTCTATATGGTTTATGACCCATTTGGGCAATTGCCTGTTCCATCTGTTCGAGAGTATATCCTAAGAGGTTTTGGTGTTCCATTACGTTCAATCTATACAAAAGTTGAGTTCTGGCAAGCCCGATATATTCGACGACAATTTGCCAAGAAATGCCCGCTTTTTCTTAACGTGACAATAGCCTTGACAGTTCCGCCCTGTAAGGGTATTATGCTCACCACTTTACGGGGTGTGGCGCAGTCCGGTAGCGCGCTTGCTTTGGGAGCAAGATGTCGGAGGTTCAAATCCTCTCACCCCGATTTTTTTATGCCCGCTGCTTTTTAACGAGGGAAATTGATTTTCGGCCTGAATCATCTGCAATAATTATGTATCCAAAATTTCAACTGAACCCCGGCAAAGATATCCTTCTTTCCACCCGGCATCCTTGGCTCTTCTCAGGGGCCTTACGTCCACGATCGGAACAGATTCCGAATGGGACATTGGTGACTGTGGCCAACGAAAAGGGAGAGATCGTCGCAACGGGCACCTATTCGAAAAGCTCCAATATCTCCGTTCGAATATTTGAATTTGCCGATGTTTCAATTGATAAGGCGTGGCTTGTAACCAAAATAGAAAAAGCCGACTCCACCCGACGATTGCTCGGTTATGGGCCGGGGACAAACACAACTGGCTATCGGGTGATCTTCGGCGAAGCCGATAACATTCCCGGTCTTGTTGTCGATCGATACGGGGACCGGCTTGTTATTCAGCTCGCAACCGGCGGCACTGATTTGTTACGTGATACTATCATCGAAGCGCTCGTCGAGGTTTTCAAACCAAAAACAATTGTGGAGCGAAGCGACCTTCCATCGCGAAAAGAAGAAGGACTCCAAGACAAAACCGGCATCGTCTACGGTGACACCTTTTCGCAGATAGAGTTTACCGAAGAAAGCATCCGCTTTTTTGCCGAGCCGATCTCGGGACAAAAAACCGGTTTTTACCTGGACCAGAAAGAGCTTCGAAAAGAGATTCGCAAATTTGCACAAGACCGTGTTGCGCTCAACCTTTTCTCATACACCGGCGCACATAGTGTAGCCGCGCTCATCGGGGGCGCGAAATCGGTGCTCAATATCGACAGCTCGGAAGCGGCGCTTGCTGGTTGTAAACACCACGCCGAGTTGAACGGCTTGTCCGCTGATACTATGTTGACTGAGCAAGCCGATGTTTTTCAGTGGCTCTCCCCTCGGCACGAGCCGACCTTTGATATGGTCATCATCGATCCGCCGGCGTTGATTAAATCTCGCAAAGATATTGAATCGGGTCAAAAGGGGTATCATTTTCTGAACCGCGCCGCGATACGGATGCTGAAAGACGGCGGAATACTTGTGACATCAAGTTGTTCGCAGTTTTTTACACAGGACGATTTCCTGACGATGCTTCGCAAGGCTTCGATTCAATCCGGAGTGCGTTTGGAACTGTTGAAATTTGTGCAGCAATCTCCCGACCATCCGATTTCGGTTTATTTCCCTGAGTCCGCCTACTTAAAATCATTCGTCTGCCGAGTTACACGGTAGCGTTCCTCAATGTGATGGGTGCGTGTCCGTCTACAAAAGATTTACTTCCCCCCCGTCATGGCGAGGAATTCCTCTTAAGTCTTGTACCGCACTCCGTTTGCGGTGTGATCTTCCCACACCCTGTGCAAACAGCGAGGCACCACAGGGCTCCCCGCCGCTAATGTCATTCCGGCGCAGGTTGGAATCCAGGGTAAATCTACGTGCAGGCCGTTTTCGGACTGCACCACATTAAATAAACCCCAGCGCAAACAGTGGTGTACTCAATATTATGACAGACACTCTCAGTACGTCATTGCGAGGAGTGCCGTCTTCGGCACGACGCGGCAATCTCAGTTAAAAATTCCGTCGGGTCTTGGTCACTTCGAGCGAACAGCGAGGAGTGGTGCTGAGGCTTCCGAAGTCCGCCTGTCGTGGGTGACCTGACGGTCAAATAATTCCATGGCTGGTGTACTACCCTCCACGGCGGACAGCAATCTTAGTTCATCCCCTTCCATCGCATGGGCGAAAATATCCCCTTCCAAAACTCTATACAAACACAATCGAATTAACTATAATAAGAATTGTCCAACGAGTTTGCCCCCGTAGCTCAAGTGGATAGAGCATCTGCCTTCTAAGCAGAGGGTAGCAGGTTCGAGTCCTGCCGGGGGTACTTTAATAAAAGCCCCACAACGACTTCCAGTGATAGCTTAACCTGAAACATGAGGCCAAAATGACCTAAAAGGGCCTCTGACACACGGAGGAGTCGTGCAAGATCATCTCAAGAGACTGTATCAAATTGTCGATGCATTCAAGGTGGGGAAAAATTGGAAAACGTACATTGATGCATTCGTCTTCGGCTGCAAGATTCGCAATCTCGCTCCGAGGACACTCAATGTTTATGCCGAGCGCTTGGGCTACCTTGCCCGGTACCTGGAAGCCAAAGGCATAGACATCGAAGAGATCACCAAGCAGCATCTTCAAGAGTATCTGCTATCGCTCATTGGTGTTGTTTCAGATGAGACAGTCAACGGTCGCATACGCGTGTATCCAAGGTTTTTCACCTACCTTGAAGAGGAAAACTTTTGGACAAAACCAAATCCTGCTCATAAGCTAAAGCTCATCAAAGCCTCAAAGCGCATCAAACCAGTCATCTCGCCTGAACAAGTCGGTCAGATTCTCCAATCGCTCAACCGGAATACCTTAGAGGGCTACCGAAATCTGGCAATGGTGATGCTGTTCTGGGATGCGATGATCCGCAAAGAGGAGTTAATCACACTCAGGCTTGAGCATGTCGACCTGCGGGCCGGTCTGATTAAGGTTTACGGCAAAGGGCGGAAAGAACGGCAGGTCCCGATGGGGTCAAAGACCATCAAGACCCTGCATTTCTATCTGAACCGTTGGCTACAGGATCTTTCAGGCGATCTGATGTTCTGCCAGCGAAACGGCGATCAGATTACGTCTCGACATTGCCACAAGACCATTCAGCATATTGGCAAGAAGGTCGGTGTGATTCTGTATCCGCACCTGATCAGGCACAGCGCGGCCACATATTTCATCCGATAAGGCGGTTCTCCGGTGATCCTGCAGAAAATTCTCGGCCACACCTCATTGGTCGTGACTCAGAACTATCTGCACATGAGCACACAGGACATGGTCGACACATACGACCGATTCAGTCCGGGGAATGCGATTAGACTGTAAGGGAAGCTCTTCTGGTTAAAGAAACGACTGACTTTCTGGTAATATATCGTATCTTCGAAAGGAATTGTCATTGAAGGGACAGAGATCCGAACTAGTCTATCAGCTGGGGTCAAAAATTCGCCGAGAATTATCATATGTCCAGCTTGGGAAGCTTGTTGTCTGAATTGTCCAAATACTCAAAGCTCCCAGAGGGAAAACTCTCGTCGTAGCATGCCTCTCATCTCCAAGGCTTGTCGTCCAATATTTTCTGGGATTTAACCAAAAAAAATAAGTTCGTCGTCGTCAAGCGTTTAATCGCTTCCGCTTAACATTTTATTGGATCCAACCTGTAAATATGACTTCGATTGATCTGTGTCGGGAACGGTTATCTTCTTTAATAAAACCTTTTGCAAGGTTGTGTCTCTATCGGTGAGCGCTTTTTTACCAGCGTCTTCCTCGTTCAGCGATTGGCTACATTTCGTCCTCTGCCCACATGATCCATTTGTAGCCAACAATCCTTTGAATTCTGCAACTATGGCCGTCATTATAAAGAAGGAACTTCTTAGGCTGGAAGTAATCCTTATTCAGTTACATCCGCCGACTTTGACGGGGACGGGAAACCTGATCTGGCGGTCGCGAATTTCTCTTCCAACAGTGTCTCGATCCTGAAAAACAACGGCAACGGTACCTTTGCGTCAGCGGTGAATTACGGGGTGGGGAGCTATCCCCATTCGGTTACATCCGCCGACTTTGACGGGGACGGGAAACCTGATCTGGCGGTCGCGAATTACAATTCCAGCAGTGTCTCGATCCTGAAAAACATCAGCAACTTGGCATCCTGCTGTGTGGGATTAACGGGCAATGTCGATTGTTCTATTGATGATGTCTCGAATATGTCAGATATTACTGCTTTGATTGATTATCTGTTCATTTCATCGACGCCGCTCTGTTGTCCAAGCGAGGGCAATACTGATGGATCACTGGACGGTGTGGCTGATATTTCTGATTTGACGGTGTTGATAGATTATCTTTTTATCACGCTTGTGCCGACGGCGGCGTGTCAGTGAGGTAGGACGTCAGGATCGTTCGCCATGGATAACCGTAGCGGATGACCTGCAAATGTCGGAGAAGATGGATTCCAGCTTGCGCTGGAATGACAAAATAGAAGGCTGACTGCACTTCTTAATTCTTCGTGCGGGACGTCCTCCATTGGCGGATTCGAAAATCTCGGTCGCGCACCGATGATTAAGACGCCAGTCCGCCGTGGCGGATGCCCGACACGTCGAGACAGTCAGGCGGTGGCGGATGACAGCACGGACGAAGATGGATTCCAGTTTTCACTGGAATGACAATGTAGGGAACTTCTGCTTCAGTCTTCGGTAGCCCAGCACACAGCTGGGTGTTTCCTGCCCGATGTGAGCATGATCGAATTGCTGAAACATGGTGCGTGGCAGAGACGGCCCGCACGAAGACGAAGATGGATTCTCCGCCACCGGCGGACGGGAATGACATAGAAGAAGGAATCGCTGAACCGCAGGCCGCCCCTGCGGGACGTATACCAACCACGAGTAGAACGGTCAGGTTACAATAAGAGATCACACCGTCCGCCACGGCGGAGTGTGGTACAAGACTTAAGAAGTCGCTCCTCGCAACTTGGATTCATAATTTTTGGTGCGGGGCGGGAGATATCGGCTTTGATTCGGATGGGCTACTTCTCGTCGGTGCCGGTCAGGGACAAGCCCTTTACGGTCTCGCGCTTTTTCGGAGATTCGGTTCTGCGGAAGATGAGCTTTTGCAGAAATCCCGGCTGGGTCTGCCGGTAATGTTCTGCCAAATACGATTCAATCTTTTCAGAAAGTCCCACAGCATCAAGTCCGACCTCGCGCAGAAGCTGGTCGCGTTCGCCATGAGTGACAAATTGATCAGATGCTCCGAAGGCTTTGAACAGTCCCGGATAGCGGTTGCCAAGCAGATATTCGGCAATAGCCTGTCCGAATCCACCTCTGAGGGTACCCTCTTCAATAGTAAAAATGACCTTGGCGTTGTTGTGGATTTGCAGCAACATCTCATAATCAAATGGTTTAATAAATCGCGCGTTCACCACTGACAAATCGATCCCTTTTGTCCGGAAAGATTCTGCAAAACCGAGCGCGGTCGTGACCATAGTGCCGACGGCAAGCACGACTATGTCACTTGGGGGGGTCAACCGTTCCCATGTTCCCCATGCAATTTTTTGCGGCACAGCGGTCATTGGTGTCGGAGTGTTGTCGCGGGGATAGCGAATGGCGACGATTCCTGAAACATCATTGTCGGCTGTGTGGTGGAGCATCGCGCGCATTTCATTGCCGTCTTTGGGCGCGGCAAGAGTCAAATTTGGGACTGCGGATAAATACGAGATGTCAAACATTCCGTGGTGGGTCGGGCCATCGTTTCCGACCAGTCCGGCGCGATCCATACAGATAGTAACTGGCAGATTCTGAATCGCCATGTCATGGATTATCTGGTCGTAGGCGCGTTGAAGGAAAGTGGAATAGATCGCCACATACGGGCGTATGCCTTCAGCGGCCAATCCGGCGGCAAAACATGCGGCATGGGCTTCGGCGATACCTACATCGTAAAACCGTTCGGGGTATTTTTCGCTGAACTCGACAAGGCCAGTGCCGCTGGACATGGCGGCTGTGATGGCGACCACTTTTTCATTCTTAGCGGCCAACTCGACCATCGTGTCGCCAAAAATCTTGGTGTACGACGGCGCGCTCGGAGCGCCTTTGGCCATTGTGCCGGTTATTTTGTCAAACTTGCTGACCCCGTGATATTTGAAGGCATCCGCTTCGGCGGGCAGATACCCTTTGCCTTTCACTGTGGCAATATGAAGCATAACCGGGCCGGGGATTTGTTTGAGGTCTTTTAACGTCTTAATCAATAGAGGCAGGTCATGCCCGTCGATTGGTCCGAAATATCGGAACCCAAGCTTTTCAAAAAGCATTCCCGGCACAAGCAGGCCTTTGATTGAGTTTTCGATGCCTCGGATTGTCTCACGAATTTTGTCACGTCGTTTGAATTTGCCAGTAAGCTCCCAGACTTCGTTGCGGAGCTTGATCATCTTTTCATCGGCCATGATGCCGGTCATATATTTAGAGATTGCTCCGACATTTTTTGAGATCGACCAGGTGTTGTCATTGAGAATAACCAGCAGATTTTTTTTTAGCGAGCCAGCATTATTCATACCTTCGAAAGCCAGCCCGCCGGTCATTGAACCATCGCCAATGACAGCGATAACTTTATGATCTGAGTTGGCCATATCGCGGGCCGCCGCAAAACCGAGGGCGGCAGAAATCGAGGTCGAGGCGTGTCCCGCTCCGAAGTGATCGTATTCAGACTCGCTTCGTTTGGTATAACCGGCAAGGCCATGATACTGGCGAAGGGTGTGAAGTCGGTCGAGGCGTCCGGTCAAGGCTTTATGGCTGTAGGTCTGATGCGAGACATCCCAAATGATTCTATCATGAGGTGTGTCATAGACATTATGAAGGGCGACGGTTAGTTCGACTGTGCCAAGATTTGAGGCGAGGTGTCCGCCTGTTTCGCAAACCGAGCCGATTATCGCCTGTCTGAGTTCAACGGCAAGTTCGAGCAGGTCTTCCTGCGAGAGAGCTTTTATGTCTTTGGGACTTTTTATCTTCTGCAAAATATTCATAATGTATCAGACAGAGTGGTTAGCGTTCTCGCTGGCCGATATAACGCGCCAGATATTTGAGGGGGTTGTCATCGTAATCTGTAAAAAGAGCCAGGGCCTCATCAATAAGTTGAGCCGCTTCAGCGCGAGCGCGTTCTATACCTACAGTTCCCGGGTATGTCGCCTTTTGATTTTTACAATCGGAGCCGGTTTGTTTTCCAAGTATTCTGTGGTCTCCTTCAATATCGAGAAGATCATCTATTATCTGAAAAGCCAAACCTATTTTTTCTGCATATTGGGTTAATCGGGCTAGTTCACGGCTATCCGCGCCTGCCAAAATAGCGCCGACTCGCACCGATGCTCTAATTAATGATCCGGTCTTAAGGGAATGAATATGGATGACCTGTTCCCGTGTTACTTGTCTGCCTTCGGCCTCAAGGTCGGCAATTTGTCCGCCAAGCATTCCGCTTGTGCCGATGGCGTCGGCAAGTTCAATCACTGCTTGTGTGGAGCCGGTCTGGGCCATTAAATGAAAAGCAATGACATGGAGGCCGTCACCAGCAAGTACGGCAAGCGCCTCTCCAAACTTTTTGTGACAGGTGGGCATTCCGCGGCGAAGGTCATCGTCATCCATGCAAGGAAGGTCATCGTGGATCAATGAATAGGTGTGAACCATTTCAAGGGCGGCCATTGCAAGATGTATCGATCTGGGAGCCGCTCTTTGTTCACCGCCGCAATATTCATATGCGGCAAGAGCGAGGGATGGTCGAAGCCGTTTGCCTCCGGCCATGGCAGAATAGCGCATTGCCTGATGTAGCGATTTCGGTTCGGTCTCCTCGGATGGGATAAGTTGATCGAGCAGGCCTTCGACAAGCTGTCGGCTCTTTTGCAAGTATTCGAGTCCGGGGGTTGTATCAACCGGCATTAGGATTCATCCTCGTCTGCACTGCGTTTGAAATCTTTTTCAAGCATGCCGTTTTCCTCGGAGATAATTTTAACTGACTTCGCGACCTGATTGAGTTTTTCATCGCAGAGTTTTGCTATTTCAACCCCTTCGATATAAAGCTGAAGGGATTGCTCAAGTCCGGAATCACCGGACTCGAGAAGATTGGTAATCTCCTCAAGCCGCCCTACTGCTGACTCGTAGTCTTTGAATTTTTTCACGGCCGGTAAACGCTTCCTCAGCTACTCTTTTGCTTTCTTTCGATCACAGACTGTAACCGCCCGTCGGCAACAATCGTTTCCATCCGGGCACCGATTTCTATATCAGCAATCGTTCGAATCAGCCCCCCATCTCCGTCCAAACGCTGGCTGACCGAATAGCCCCGCGCAAGGGTTTTCAGAGGCGACAAGGTCTCCAATCTTGAGACGGCCAAAGATAACCTGTTTTTGTGGAGTTCAAAACGGTTTTTTCCGGCTGAGGAATGAACCCGACTAAGGCTATCGAGATACTGGCGTTTCTGATTGACAAAATCCAACGGCCGAATCCATGCCGATCGAGATTTGAGGAAGTTGAGCGACTCGCGGAATTCATTGAGCTTTTGTTCCATGAAACGGCGGTAACTTGTTTTGAGTGAACTGAGATGGTCCTTGAAATCCTGCTTTGACCAGACTGTCAGTTCGGCGGCGGCTGAGGGAGTCGAGGCGCGCAAATCGGCCGCGAGGTCAGAAAGGGTTGTATCGACCTCATGGCCAACTGCCGAAACAACCGGTATGCGCGAGCCAACTATGGCCCGAACGACGGTTTCGGTATTGAACGCCCATAAGTCTTCGAGAGAGCCTCCACCCCGCCCGGCTATGATGAGATTGACCTCAAGACGGGCGTTGAAAAATGCGATGCCAGCGGCTATTTCATTTTCCGCGCCGTCTCCTTGGACGCGAGCGGGATATATTATCAATTGAATCGAATTGTTTCGGCGCTGAGCAATATGTATTAAGTCACGAATTGCGGCTCCGGTAGGCGAGGTTACGATTCCTATGCGTTCGGGGAATAGCGGCAAAGGTCGCTTTCGGGCGGAATCGAAAAGCCCCTCGCGTGAGAGCCGCTCATGCAATTGTCTGAAGGCCAGCTCGAGCGGGCCGACACCAACTGGCACAATTTTTTTACAGTTTAACTGATAATTTCCGCCTTTTTCGTAGACGTTAATATCTCCGAAGATCAAAACCTTCTGTCCGTTTGTTGGAGTAAATTTCAGAGTTTGGCCGACCGATTTCCAGCAAGTTGCTTTGAGCACGGCTTGCTCGTCTTTAAGTGAAAAATATCTGTGACCGGATGAATGGTGGATATAGCCGGTGATTTCGCCTTCGATCCAGACACCGGCGAATCTGTCTTCGAGCGCTCCCTTTATCATTCTCGTGACGGCCGACACGGTATAGGCCTGTGGTGAATCAATCATAGGGTGAAATTAGGTGAGATAGGCGCGATTATGCAATGATAAAGAGAGGGGTTTTCGGCAGCGGAGGAGATATTGGCGTGTCGATCAGAGATAACCGCCACTTCGCGCAAATTTATTTCTTTGTAGTCCCCCAACGGTTGGGTTATTATTTAACGATGTAAGGTTGGCTGACTGTTGCAAACCTCTTCGGCAGGTTCGAAGACGGACCTACTCTACCAAATATCGGAGAATGTTTGGAATCTCTTTTTTCCGTCATAGTGGGCAGGCACGGGAGCGACATTGTAAGACGCTCAGAGGACGGATTAAGTGATTGACGTTACTGGGTCTGAAGGCTCGAGAGAATCTTGTCTGCCATCGAGGGGTTTATCCCTTTTATCGATGTCAGCTCATCCCGTGTTGCGGATTTTATCCGCTCAACCGAACCAAAATGACGCAGAAGAGCGCGGGCTTTGGCCGGGCCGACTCCGTTAATATCATCGAGGGCGGATTTGATAGTCCGTTTACCTCTCACCTTGCGGTTGTAGGTTATAGCGAAGCGATGAGCTTCGTCTCGAACGCGCTTTAGTAGCATAAGAGCCGGAGAACTTCGGGGAATCGTTATTGAATCGGAATTGCCGGGCAAGAATATCTCTTCCAGTCGTTTTGCGAGCGAAATGATAAGCTGGTCGGGAAATCCAAGAGACTCAAGCTCGGCTTTTGCCGCCGACAATTGTCCTTTGCCGCCATCGACAACCACCAAATCCGGAGGTTGTTTCTCTTCCTCTTTTAGTCGGTGAAAATACCGCCCGACTATTTCGCGCATCATGCTGAAATCGTCCTGCCCCGACACGCCTTTGATTTTGAAGTGTCGATACTCGGTCTTTTTTTGCCTTCCGTTGTCAAAATAGGCACATGAGCCGACGGTGTCTGTCTCTCCGGTGTTTGAAATATCAAAACAGGCAATGGTACGCGGCGAAATTGGCAGTCGGAGGGCATCCTTGAGGTCCGTGACCATCTTGCTGGTTCTCTCAGACTGAATGCGTTTGTGTATCAGCAATTCGTCAAGAAGCATGCGAGCGTTGATGGCGGCAAGGTCAACCATTTTAAGTTTGACGCCTATCTTCGGGGTGTATATTCGAACCGGCTTCCCTTTTACCTTCTTAAGCCAGCTTGCAATTATCCTCACTGTTTGTAGTTCAAGCGGGAAATATATCTCCTCGGGCAAGTTCGGCTGATTGTTGTAATACTGGGTGATGAAAGTCTCAAGCATTGCCTCGTCAGTCTCATCGGGCTCGGCGCTCAATTGAAAATCCTGTCGGCCAAGAAGAACACCCTGCCGGATTTGCATGACAACAGCGACAGCATCGGAGCTTTCACGGGCAATGGAGATTATGTCTCGGTCGACAACTTCTCCGGCATCGGCTCGCTGTTGGCGATCGGTGATGCTTTCCAGCGCGTCTATTTGATCGCGGAGTATGCGAGCTTCTTCAAAGCGGAGATTTTCCGAGGCGCTTCTCATCCGTTCGGTGAGTTCATTCATAAGTTCCCGCGACCGCCCGGAAAGCGCCATAATCACGGACTGAACGAGTTTATCATATTCGGCCTTTGACTGAAAATTTTCGCATGGCCCGCCACAACGCTTTATGTGATAGTCCAAACAGACTTTGTACTGCTTGGCGGTTGGATGAGGAATTGTGAGGTTACAGGTACGAATGGTAAACAGTCTGGAGAGGGCTCTGACAGTCCTCCACATCCCTTGGCTGTTCGTGTAGGGACCAAAGTAGGTCGCGCCGTCTTTCAAAAGTCTTCGGACCACAAGGATACGCGGGAAAGGCTCATTGGTGGTGATTTTGATATACGGGAAATGCTTGTCATCTTTGAGACGGACATTATAGCGCGGCTTGTGCTGTCGGACGAGATTTGCTTCGAGGATAAGCGATTCTATTTCATTATCGGTCGCCATCATGTCAAGGTCGGTGATGTGGAATGCCAAACGTTGGGTTTTGACATCGAGTTTGTCGGCAGGACGAAAGTAACTTCGGACACGGTTGCGGAGGCTGTTCGCTTTGCCGATGTAAATTATCTCCCCTTTGACGTTTTTGAAGATATAGACGCCATGAGAATTCGGGAGATTTTTGAGTTTTGCTTCGAGTGATTCCAATGAGCTTGCCATCTCTCTGAGAACACGAATGTGCTATCAGAGTTTCTTTGTGGTTACTGCGATACCAGAATGCGCCGCGCCCCGACAAAACGACGTGACCAATACTCTTCGGATAGTCCGCTGACTATCACGCCCCGCGATGAAGAAGCATGGATAAATTCACCAAATCCAACATACACGCCGACATGGGAAATCTGGTCGCCATCGGTTTTGAAAAACACAAGGTCCCCATAGCGGAGCGATTTCTGATGGACTATTGCTCCAGAGGAGAATTGCTCGAAAGCGGTACGAGGAAGGCTTATATTGCCAAAGGAGGCAAAGGCATCGCGGGTAAATTTTGAGCAGTCAATCCCTTGCTCGTATGCCGAGGAGCCAACGTACGGCTTGCCGAGTTGTTTCTGAAGAATAAGTCCCAATCGAATATGATCATTTGTGGATAGTCCCTGAACCGAAGTCGAACCTGATACCGTAGATTGCTTCGGGCGTTCAGAAGCAGAGCCCGGATTTCCGCGCGTGCCATAGCGCTGAATGCCTTGACAGGCGATTAACATGGCGCATACAATTATAGCAAAGAGGACTCTTATCATTATGCCAGCCTCGGGTAGATGATGTTAAATCGAACTTTGAAATATAGTCTGGTGCACCCGACCAAGACAACAACAAACACAAAATAGAGCGGATACCAGTAGCCGGCGAATAATGTGAGAAGCAGAAGCGGTAATTTAATCGCCAGCAAGATTATTTTTTCGGATTTGATAAATATGGTCAGACAAATGAGAGCGGACGAAATGAGAGAGAGCACTAAGAGCGCTATGAAATTTGAGCTAAAGGCAAAGAGGGCCGAGCCGAGCATGAAAAGCAGAGCAAGACATTTTTCGCCGGTCATTCCCAGCGCTATCGCAAGAGTTTTTTTGCCGGTAGCCTTATCTCCGGCGACATCGGGTATCGTTGTCAAAAGGTAGATTGCTCCCACTGACAGGCCAAAATAAAGCGGGTTGTCCCAACCGAGAAGGCCGGCATTGTGAACAGAAAGCTCGGGCATCACAGAAAACGAAATCAGCGTTCCGCAGGCATACGCGTTGGCGAACAGACCCCAAAACGGCCGGTTTTTGAGTCGCACAGGCGGTACAGAATAAATGTAACTGAGTAGAAAGGCTTGTAAGAATATAAGGCGGGTCGCCGCCGGATACAAGAGTGTCAGAGCAATAGCAGACGCGGAGGTGAGTAGGAAACCCTTATAGAGCGCGCTCTGCTCTACAATGTTATTCTGCAAAAAGCCGAGCTTTTGGTTGATTCGATCAGATTCATAATCATATATCTGGTTGATATATAACGCTGAAGTAGCCAAAAGACTCCAACCTGCCATAATGCCCAAATCGCTCAGATCAAAAGATTGCCCGGTAAGGTCATGATGATATTTAACTGCTACCAGATAGATCGACCAGATTGGCAGGTGCAGGAGCGGTCTTGCAGCGAAGAAATAATCGAGCGCTTTCATGTCACTAATAAAATGAGGTATCCGTACATAAATGGCGCGGCAAAGAGCAGCGAATCAAACCTATCCAGTACTCCGCCATGACCGGGAATAAGTCCCGATGAGTCTTTTTTACCGAGCGACCGTTTCCACATTGATTCCACCAGATCGCCAAGCTGGCCGAAAATCGAGCAACCGAGTGCAATGAATATAAGATGTATCAGAGAAAGGGATTGAAATTTCCAGAGGCCGATAACAATGCCGACGACTACAGCCGCCGCGAGTCCTCCAAGAAAGCCTTCGATAGTTTTGTTAGGCGACACGCCGGGGGCAAGTTTGTGTCGTCCAAAGGTCGATCCGACCCACATGGCAGCTGTATCTCCCAGCCAGAGAATGCCAAACAATAAAAGGAGGCAATCTCCCCCGGTAAAACCATCGATGGCGAACATTCTGCTGAAATCGCCCAAAGCGAAGACATAGGGATAGAGCATCAGAATATATCCTATCCCCCACACGAGACGGCTATGTCTGCGGAATAGTTCTTCCGGCGGTTGCGTCCCAAGTGAAAAATAAAGTCCGCTCAAGAGAAAAAAAATTGTAATAATCGGCAGAGTAAAAAGGAAAAGACTCATTGATTGCAGGATATCACCAGCCTCTGTCGTCCAGAATAATGAGCGTGCCGATGACACAAGGGCCGCAAGCAAACAGACTTGGGCAAGCCAAAATAAGGGATGGTCGAAGCCATACCCTTCACCAGAAAGAATCTCGGTCATAGCCAGGACTGACAAAACGGTCACCAGTCCAAAAAGCCAAAATCCGCCCTGATCTGAGATCCAAAGAATAGCCGGAATCGCGATGGCCGCTACGATAATTCGCGTAACAAGATTTTTACTGATCAGCAAATCTAATCGACCTCTTTTTGAGAAACCATACCAAATCTCCGCTCGCGCCCCTGATAGTTGAGGATAGCGTCGAATAGGTCTCTGCGCCCAAAGTCCGGCCAGAGTGTGTCGATGATATAGAGCTCGGTGTAGCTGGTCTGCCAGAGAAGGAAATTCGAAATACGAAGCTCTCCCGATGTTCGTATCAATAAATCCGGATCGGGTATGCCTGCGGTGTAGAGGAAACTCGAAAAGAGTTCCTCGTCAATATCGGCAATATCGAGAATACCGGCCCGGATTGAATTGGCTATACCTTTCACGGCGTCAAGAATCTCCGCTCGTCCGCCGTAATTCAGGGCAAGGTTCAGAACCAGCCCTTTATTATTTCTGGTTCGATGCACAGCTTCGTCAAGGGCCACTCGCCTGACTCGCGAAAGCCCACTCAGGCGGCCGGTTGTGATGAGTTTCACATCGTTTTTCATCAATTCATCGAGCTCATTGAGGGTTGTTCGGGTCAGCAGTGACATGATGGCTGTGACCTCGTCTTTCGGTCGTTTCCAATTCTCTAGTGAGAATGTGTAGAGAGTGAGGTATTTAATCCCAAGTTCACCGGAGACCTTCACAACTTCCTTGACAGCCTTGACACCGGCCTCATGCCCCGCTGTGCGAGGCTGATTTCTCTGGGCGGCCCAGCGTCCGTTTCCATCCATTATAATTGCAACATGCTGAGGAATGCGGGTTGCGGCGGCCAGAATTCTATTTTTCAGGTCAGTAAGCTCGTACATAGGTAAACCAAAAGTAAGATGAGCGGTATGGCTTGGCAAGCTCAATTGGATTGCAGGCGGATTGGGGGTTATAAAAGGCGGGCAAGCGTGAAAGAAAAAATGGGAGAGGGTTGGCATTTTTTTAATTGAGGATTTGTTGGCGCACGAGGCTTTCAAGTCCGCCCCACCACAGCGGGCAGGCGTGGAGGGAAGGTACGCCAGCCACGGGGATCAGGATTTGCTCCGGGCTGCTTCATCCAATAGCAATCGCAAACATGCCCCGCGAATGCTTTGCTCAAGCCTTTCAATAGTTTGGAGGTCGGCATGTTCCAACTCTTGTTCAATCGATTCTCTAAGCCATATTCCTGTTCTGTATTTGATAATCTCGAATTGACCCTCAAAACTCCACCAGCTTCCGGTTTGAAAGTCCCAAAATATTTGTCCGTAACTATAGCAATACGGCCGTACTAGTTGGCTTAACATGGCAACAGCACTGCTCTGTGGAAGAGCCGCTATCAATTAACAAAGTCTTTGTGAACAATAACTCATCAAGCTGGTTCTCAGCCAAATGCTCCTGCACATCCGGATCAAATGATAGTAGGTCGAGTTGAAAGAGTATCCTTGTCTGGTGACGTGTTATCTTGTGCTCTTTGAGAATTTCGTCCCAAACTCGCACAAATAGTCCTAGTTGTTTTTCGTCACGCTGTATTCTCGGCAATTGTTTCTTCATACTGTCTGTCAAAATTGCAAACTATAAAAATTTCGGCGGTTTTTTTTCCGATTCGCGGTATTCGCGCTTTGCTTTTTTGAGTGTTGTACTTGTATCTGGAAGCTTCGGCAGTCGACCACCAAAAAGTTGCTCAATAGTCACGATCTGCATGATTGGGAAATTGCTTCCTCCGGGTAGAGTCCAAGTGCCCATCGCGGCGGCCTCGGCAAGCATAGGTTTTGTAGGAGGCTGCAAGGCTATTAAAATTCCCAACGGAGCTTCTTCTCGCTCTAGAACGCCTTTAAGGGCACGAATATCTTTGGGTTGATATTTGCCGCCCTTGACTTCAATAATCGCACGGTGAAACTTGTTTTCAAAGTCCTGAAAGTAAAGCAATCCGTCAATGCCACCATCTCCGCCTCCCTTGCTCTTGAAAGGTTGTCCACCAAGCAATGAGACCGCCCAGCTTTCAAATTGGAAAGGTGAATCGAGGAAAAGCATCTCTGCGGCATCGACTGATTTAGGTTCTCCTACAACCGCAAATTTGGAATCGGGGAAATGATCATTTAATCGCTTCTTGATGAGAGAAATAGCGAGGTGTGTTATATCGATACCGATCCATTTGCGTCCGAGTTTTTCTGCCGCCACGATTGCAGTGCCACAGCCACAGAATGGATCGAGTACGACATCGGATTGTTTAGATGAGGTTGTCAAAATCCGTTCCAGAAGTGCTACTGGCTTTTGTGTCGGATAACCTAATCTTTCCTGAGCTAGGTTGTGAATCGGTCTGATATCATCCCAAATATCCTGCAGAGGAACCCCCGGCAAATCTTCAGGAAATTGTTTCAACCGAGGCATACCGCCCTTTTTCTTCGGCCAGTGAATTCGACCCTGTTTATCCAACTCGTCGAGAGTACTTGGGATGTACATCCAGTGCCTTCCTCTGGTTGTGACATCCAATCCTTTCCAAGGTTGACCACTAACCCCTTGGCTGACACCGGCTCCAGTAAGGTCACTTCGCTTATAGTGTCTACCATCTTCGTCAACAGTATCGAAGAACGTTTCCAGATACGAAGAATCATACTTTTGATAGATATCGTTCCAGATACATTTATCAGTTCTCGAATAGAAAAGAATTACGTCATGGATTGATCCGCACTTATTGGCACTGCTGTGAGCACTTGTCCGTTTCCAAATTATCTCGTTTCGGAAATTACTAATTCCAAAAATCTGATCGAGTAATAATTTTAAATAATGACTTGCCGTTGGATCGCAATGCAAATAGAGCGATCCCGTTGGTTTTAATACCCTGTGAAGTTCAACTAATCGGATTGCCATCATAGTCAGATAAGCCATCAAATCGGAGTTACCCATAAAGGATCTAAAGGCTTGCATCATGGCTTTCAATTCGGCGGAAGCTTCGGTTCGGAGCATTATCTGCTCGTACACTTGCTGTGTCTCGTTCGTCCATGCCCATGTATCCTCGAATGCTTGTATCTGAGCGGAGGACGCCTTGCCCGTCTTATCCTGAAAAATAACATTGTAGGCTCTTTGAGAGTTAAAAGGGGGGTCCAAATATATTAAATCAACGGATTCGGTCTCGATATGCTTGCGCAATATCTCGAGATTATCGCCGTAGTATAGGGAGTTCATCCTAACAATTTACTTGTTAAACGTCGAATAGAAAAGTGATGTTTTTGTCTGAAGCCAGTGGCCTCTCCCTCTACCCTACCGTCTGCTCTTTTACAAGCAACTTCTTTATCCGCTCGACGGCCGCTTGGCAGTCCTCGCGTGTGACATCCAAGTGTGTGACCATGCGGATTTTGTCCCGGCCAAACGGAACCGCGAGCACCCCGGCGGATTTGAGTTTGGCAATAACGCTCTCTGGTGTCATTCCGGAATTGAGTTTGGCCACGATTATGTTTGTCTCCACCCGGCTCATATCGATCGCAAAAAGTCCCAGCGCATTCAATTCGGTCGCAAGGTAACGGGCATTGGTGTGGTCATCGGCAAGCCGTGTTAGGTTATTTTTCAGCGCGTACAGTCCAGCGGCGGCCAAAATGCCGGCCTGGCGCATTCCTCCGCCAAACAGTTTTCTCTCACGGCGGCATTTCTCCACAAACTCACGACTGCTCACAATCAGCGAGCCGACCGGCGCCCCAAGTCCTTTGGAGAGACAAACAGATATTGAATCAAACGGCCGGGCAAGTTCTGCCAGTGGAATCTCGGTTGCAATATGGGCATTCCAAATACGCGCGCCATCAAGATGGAAGGCAAGTCCGAATTCATCGCAGACTTCGCGGACTTTAAGGATTTCATCCTGCGGCAGGACAGTCCCGCCATGCCGGTTATGGGTGTTTTCCAGCGCAACAATTCGCGTCTCGGGTGAATGCAGGCTTTTTATCCGGACATTCTCGCGGACCATTTCGGCGGTAATCATCCCCCTATCGGTCTGAATGAGATTAACCAAAAGCCCGGCATGTACCACCGGCCCGGCAACTTCGTAGTTCACAACATGGCATTCCCGATCACACAGGAGCTCTTCTCCCCTGTGTCGGGTATGGACTTTCAGGCAGATTTGATTGCCCATCGTGCCTGATGGAACATACAGCGCGGCTTCGCTGCCAAAGAGCTTTGCTGTCTGATTTTCGAGTTCAATGACGGTCGGGTCATCGCCAAAAACGTCATCGCCGACAACGGCATTGGCTATTGCCTGCCGCATGGCATCGGACGGTCTGGTTACGGTATCGGAGCGAAGGTCTATAATTTTCATATTAGGGCCAATATACGTGATAGTTTCGGTTTCGAACCGTGATTTCTTTCGCAGACGTTACCGGAATAACTTTGGCCTTGGGCATAAAAAAAGTCCGCCATAGGCGGACTTCCCTGATTTTCTTTCTTTTTCTACCTCTTAATTTGCCAGAATGACATTCTGGGCTTTTGGACCCCCGTCAGAGCCGGCCAGTTCGAAAAATACTTCCTGTCCTTCTTTAAGCGTTCGGTACCCTTCCATGTTTATCGCTGTGTAATGGACATAGACATCCTGGTCTGAGCCATCACCCGCGATAATTCCCCATCCCTTGTGCTCATTAAAGTACTTAACTTTACCCTTTGACATTCTACCTCCGTCAAAATTGCGCAGTTTCGTGGTCGCACTTTCGATGTATTATACGCAGATCTAAAGATGGATTGCGGTAAAAATATTATAGATTTGTGAAAATTTTATTAAAAATTGTCATAATCAGTCCCGATGCGATCGGAACCGTGATGTTGTCATCGACTTTTACGGAAAAAGCTTCCACTATTGTCGCGGTCGCAGCTCCAATTAGAGCTACCGCAAATGGCAGTTCAGGGGCGCACACGGCCACAATTATGGTTCCGGCGAGGCATGCGAGCGAGCCTTCAAGGGACTTCCTCCCAAACCAATGCCTGCCGAACTTTCGTCCAATTATTGCCGCAAAGGCATCCCCAACAATTATAAATGACAGCGCGGCAACGGCTATGGGCATGCTATATAAAGCGATGGTGCAACAAGTCGAAAGAAGAATATAGGTCGCCCCGATAAAATCCCCTTTCCTTTCATGGCGGCGAATCAGCTGGCCAATGAATTTGGAGCATATCACACGCCACAACCACCAGTTACGAAGACGGGAGACGTCGATTATGAACATGCCAAGAAAGACCGGGATCATCATAGCGAGCATCTGAAGTTTGGAAAGGCCGAGTAGATAGTAGCTTGCCGGGACAATTAGAGCGCCCAAATGAAAAGTTTTACGGATGAGCTCTTGTTGAAAGCTTATCTGTTTCGGCGCGGAGGTCTTCGCCACAGCTATCTCTCGCGCGGTAGTCGTGTCCAACGGGGCTCCATTGCCATGGAACCGGTCAGTTGTCCGGGGAATGTTACGGAATATCGGCGGAAGAGATCATCACGGTATTTCTGCCAAACTTCGCTTCGGTGCTGTCTCTGCAATTCTGAGAGAAGAGTTCCTTTGGCTTCCATGAACGTGCGGGATTGATTATGCTCGATGAGCTTTAATAAATGATGGCCCTTGTTCGACTTGAACGGACGCGAGACTGTGCCGATTCTTGACTGCAGGGCGGCATTATAAACTTCTCTGGGAATGTCCTCTTGGCCAACATTTGCGACATGTTCTACGGTTAGAGTTATCTCTGGCTGCTTTCCATACTCCTCAACTAAGTCGGAAAATTCAAGACCCGTGAGAAGCTGTTCGCGAAAGAACGCAGCCATCGTTGAATCGTTGACGGTTAATAGATCAAAAGTCAAAGGCTTATCATAAACGAAACGTGAGAGATTGTCTTTGTAATGTTTTTCTATCTGAGCTTCGCTGGGAGACCAGTCCGGATCCGTGGCGCGGCGCATCACAACTGCTTTGCTTCGATGATGCCAGAGACTTTTCCAACGTTCCTTCATATATGGCAGTGTATCGATACCATGCGATCTTGCGACTTGAACCAAAAGCCATCTTTCGGCGGCAAATGCAAGCATCTCTTTCTTAATTGTGGAATCAGTATTATCGACCCCGTGTCGTGCGCGGAAATTTTCTTCAAGCTCCTTCATTCGACGAGAGTCTATGGTGTCAACGCCATTTACGACTCCGGCCCAGACGGTGTCATGGACGAAATAAATGTTTGTGTCAAGAATGGCCGGATTGGGCGCGACGTTTACTTCCAGCCTCAGACTATCGATAATAGAGTCGCTAATAATATTGGCCTTGGTAGTCAACAGTGACAATCGCGCAGACTCATACACCTGCGGCGAATCTATCGGAACAGGCCCCTCAGGCAAATAACTCGCAACTTTAATTAAATGCCAGCCGTCCGCATCCTGATAGGGAAGCGAATGCTCTCCTTCTTTGAGTAAAAAGGCTACAGAATCAAAAGGATCAAGGTAGACTCCTCTTCCCGTCCAGCCGATATGGCCGCCTTTTTCACGCGATGAGATATCATGCGAGAGGGTATAGGCAACATTTTCGAAATACTCGCCGGAATCAATAAGGCGGTGCATTCTGAATGCAAGTTCTTTGGCTTCAGCCTCCAACTGTTCTCTTGTCATTGTTCGGTATGTCAATGAATCAGGGCCAGTGGCAAAGCCAAGCCAAGAGACAAGAATATGATAGAGATCTACTTGTTCTTTCACACTGAACAACTCTTTGTGCTCGTGATAGAATTGAATGGCTTCGGAAGAATCGGCCGTGACTTTTTTATTCACGACTTCCTCCCAAAAGGCGTCGATTAATTTGTCGTAGTACGACTGCTGAAAGAGGCGGTAGTCGTGATAGTGCCGTATAAGGTCGACCGAGATCACATCGAGACCGGCGAGGGTATCAAGGATAACACTGTCGAGCATGGCCTGAATTTCCGAGGCTTCGACGGTTCCTCCGTTAGAAACCAATTCACTTCTTTTCAGTGCGGCAAACACATCTTGATTGGTGACAACAACATCATTTGCCGCTCGAGCGACAACAAAAGTTGAATCCAGAGTACTTTCAAAAGAAATCGGCGGAGGGGGGCTTCCGCAGACGGCACACAAAAGCGCTGTAATTACAGAACCGGCATAAAGAAGACGACTTAGACGTGTGTTTTTATTCATACTTATACCGCCGCTCCCTAATCGGTGAAGCGACGGCAAATAAATTACGCAGGATATTCAGAAAAGCAAGGTAAAAGTAGAATCCTATCGACCAACAGGAAGCAAATTGGCTTTCTCGCGGTATTGCTCTCGCGGATTATCTGTCTTCCCAGTTGGGTATCCTTGGAAATGGATCATGAAGGAAGTCCCATTTTGATAAGAGGACTCGAGGCCTATCTGAAGCCTCAGCGATGACGCGATTCTATGGACAATTGCCAATCCAAGACCTGTTCCTTCTTTTTTGGTGGAGAAAAATGGCTGAAATACTTTGTCATGGATATGCTCAGGGATTCCGGGGCCGTCGTCTTGTACGCAGAGATCCACAATTGAACCCGATGGGTGCAGTGATACAACAAATGTGACTTTGCCTTCGACGCCTTCGAACGACTCGCAGGCATTGAGCGCTAAATTTATCAAGAGATGTTTGATAAGGTCTTCATCGCTGAACACATAAACAGTCGATTCCTGACTGTTGAGCGACATAGTAATATTCGGACGATATGAATCATGGTGACGAACCAGTTCGATGACATCGCTTATAATGTGGCACAATTCTACCTTGCGGTAGACGGGCCGGTCGATACGGGCATAGGTAAGAAATTCGCTGAGAATCTTGCCGAGCCGGTGCGATTCTTTGACAATCAGGTCCATAAGCCGGCCGTTATCTCCGCTGAGGCGAAGTTCTTGATTTAGGACTTCAACCGATCCTGAGATCGCTGCAAGCGGATTTCTTATCTCATGGGCTATCGAGGCCGAAAGTTCTCCTATGGCAGCCATTCGATCGGCGGCACGAACTTTGTTCTCCATTTCTTTGGCTTCGGTAAGATCAGAGAAGATGGCAATGACTCCACGTAGGCTACCGTTTTCTTCGAGCAGTACGGATGTTGACAATCCTAGGGGTACAACCTTGCCTTCATTGTCAATTATCTCAACTTCTTTTCGCGGATAACCAAGGTGGGAATGAAGGCCATCAAGCAAAGCTGTCGAAAGGTATGGCATGCGCTCGGCAAATACTTCGCTACAAAGCAGGCCTTTTACGGTCGCCTCAGAGTAGCCCAGTATCCGCTCTGCTGCTCGATTGAAATAAATGAGATAACCTTGAGCATCGAGCGTAAGCAGTCCAGAATTTAGGTGGCGTAAAATATCGTCAGTCTCAAGTTGAGCTCGTTTAAGCGCTCTTGAGGCATCGGCGAGTCTTTTGTCCTGCTTGCTCAAACGCTCGGCAAGATAACCCGAAATAAAGGCGATCAGAAAAAATATCAGAACATGCAGAAATATCGAGTACAGGACCTGTTCCGGTATGGATAGAAATGATGCTATTGAATCAAAGGAGAACGCGACGGAACCGACTTGATCATAGCCGAACTTTACAATGAATGCATATGCGAACGAAACAAATGAGGCAATGACCAGCGTTCCGATCAGGCGATAGGCCAAGGCGGCGGAGACGATGGTAAGAATGAATAGACCAGAAAACGGGGAATTGACGTTTCCTGTCGCGTAGATGATGCCGGATTCTATGGATATTTCAAATATGAACTGGAGCGCAACCAGCGCCTGGGTAAGACTGTCAAGTTTGAGTCTACGTTGAGATGCAATGGTAAAAGTGAAACCGAGGGTGAGTAGAGAATACAGAATAATGAGGGGCTGGAGAAAAGTCGGATAGCGCATCCAGACTACCACCACTGCCATGATTATGACATAGGAGGCAAGCCGGAGCGGGAGAAACCAACCTAAACGCTTTAACCGTTCTTCTGCTTGCATACGAGTAAACGGCGCCTATTAGGGCGCCGTCTCATCAGCCTTTTTCAGATTACCGGTCGATAACTTTTCATGATAAATAGCTGTCTTGGCGTCGTGCCTAAATCTTTCCGATGATGTCGAACATCGGGAGATACATCGCGATAAGGATACCGCCAATGACAACACCCATAAAAACAATAATCACAGGTTCGATAATCGACGTCAGCGCTGTTACAGCCTCATTGACTTCTTCGTCGTAGAAATCGGCAATTTTACTCAGCATGTCATCGAGACCACCCGTCTTTTCGCCGACACCTATCATCTGAATGACCATGGGAGGAAATACACCGGTCTCTTTGAGTGGACCTGTTATGGTGTCACCTTCAGCGATGGCAAGGACCGATTTGTTAATGGCTTTTGCGACCACAAGGTTGCCGGCCGTCTTTGCCGTAATTTCCAAGGCTTCAAGAATCGAGACGCCCGATGAGAGAAGTGTGCTCAGCGTTCGGGTGAACCGGGCTACCGATGATTTTCTTACCAGCGTGCCGAAGATCGGAGTCGCAAGCAAAATCTGATCAAATGTCAATGCCCCGGAAGGGGATTTCTTCCACCAGACGAAAAGAGCTGAGGTGGCAATCAGGCCAAGAAATATGTACACGATATTGTTTTGAAGAAAATTCGAAATTGCAAGCACGACCATCGTAGGCCCTGGTAATCCCGCGCCTACGCCTGCAAACATTTTGGCGAAAACCGGGACGATGAAGGTCAACATACCGAACGTGACGCCAGCCGCAACAATCACGATCACGCTTGGATAAACCATCGCGCTCTTTACTTTTCGAATGAGCTGGTCAGCTTTTTCGCGATAGACTGCAAGTCGTATCAGGATGGTGTCAAGCGCGCCGCCAACCTCTCCGGCTTCGACCATATTGGTATAGAGCTGGTCAAAGATTTTGGGATGACGTGACATTGCATCTGAAAGCGTCGCTCCCCCCTGAACCGACTCTTTAACCTGGGTGACAATTTTGGCCATCTCCTTATTCTCACTCTGCTGGGAGAGAATATCGAGACACTGTACCATCGGAAGTCCGGCTCCGATCATGGTCGCAAACTGACGCGTGAAGCGCGAGATTTCAATTCGCTTGATACCTGTGCCGAATTTTATTTGTATCTCGGCGGCTTTCTTGTTAATCGAAGAAACCAATATACGGTTTTGTCTGAGTACGCGTTCAAGGTCGGCCTTGGTGTTAGCCTTCATTTGGCCATGAACTGTCGCTCCCGCGAGCGTCTTACCCTTGTATTCAAATACTGGCATCGCGCAAATCCTTTCTTATCGTAGAGCTCAGGAATAAGCCGGGGTTTTTTGACGCTGGAGCATTTCCGAAAGCTCCTGTGTATTTGAGGAATAACTCATTGCGTCGTTTATTGTTATTTTCCCGCCTTGATACAATTCACCTAGCGACTGATTCATTGTCTTCATACCAAATTTCTGTCCGGCTTGAATCATCGAATACAATTGATGAACCTTGTCGTCTCGAATGATTGCCCGGATAGCCGGTGTGACAACCATGATTTCCATAGCCATTACCCGTCCCCCGCTGATTCGCGGTATCAATATCTGTGAGACAACCGCCTGCAGGGTAAATGAGAGGCCAATGCGAATCTGTTCCTGTTGGTTGGTCGGAAAGACGTCCACAATTCGATTGATGGTTTCAGCGCATGAGTTGGTATGTAACGTCGCGAAAGCCAAGTGTCCGGTCTCGGAGATGGATAGCGCTGCTTCAATGGTTTCCAAGTCGCGCATTTCACCAACAAGAACAACATCGGGATCTTCACGGAGCGCATATTTCAGAGCGGTCGAGAAGGAGTTAGTATCCGAGTAGACCTCGCGCTGGTTTACCAATGCCATCTGATGGCGGTGCAGATATTCGATTGGGTCTTCGATAGTGATGATATGAACTGCGCGCTCACGATTTATCTTGTCTATTATCGCCGCGAGCGTCGATGACTTTCCTGATCCGGTCGGGCCGGTGACAAGAATTAAGCCCCGAGGAAGAGAAGCAAATTCCGCGATGACTTTAGGCAGACCGAGTTCCTCAAATGTCTTTATTTTATAGGGAATTTGCCGCAGCGCAACGGCGACATTTCCTCTCTGCATAAACATATTTGCGCGAAACCGGCTCAGCGCTTCAATTCCAAACGAAAAATCGAGCTCCCAAGTTTGCTCAAATTTGAGTTTCTGCTTCTCATTGAGCATTGAATAAGCGATTTTTCGAGTCTGCTCAGGGGTAAGTATATCAAGCTTCAGGCGCTGAAGTTTTCCATCAACACGGAGGACGGGTGGCGAGCCTGTGGTCAAATGCAGGTCCGAAGCGCCCATCTTTACCATCTGTTCCAATAATTCACGCAATGAACTCATGCATATCTCCACTACACGTTTAATATTTCATAATCGTGCCGAATGGCTGTCTATGCATTATATCGGTAATTAGAGTGAATTCTTGACGTGAAAAGGGCCGGAAGAAATAGGGTAAACGATGGATTATGAGCGACGTTTCATCGCCGAAAAAAGACTAATTGCCAGCGGTCACGGCAAAGACTTCATCAAGACTGATTATCCCCTGTTTCATTTTATCAACAGCGGACATACGCAAACTAAACATACCTTCATCCATAGCTATTTTACGTAGCTCAGTGTCAGATGCCTTGGATAATATCGCGGCCTCAATCGCTGCTGTGATAGGCATAACCTCATAGATACCAATTCGCCCGGCCTTACCTGTGTTATTACAGTCCTTACAACCCATTCCTTTGAAGGATCGAATATTTCTCTTCACATCCGCGGGAATCTTGAGACTGTCAACCTGCTCCTGAGTAAGATTGACCTCCTCCTTGCAGTTCTGACAGATTTTGCGAGTCATCCGTTGAGCCATAATGAGTTTGGTCGCCGACGCAACCAGATAGTAGGGCGTTCCCATATCAATGAGACGAGTCACCGACGACGGGGCATCATTGGTGTGAAGCGTGGAGAAGACCAAATGCCCGGTCAACGCGGCTTTGATTGCAATCTCAGCCGTTTCGCTGTCACGAATCTCTCCAAGCATTATGATGTCCGGATCCTGCCGCAAGAACGAGCGTAGAGCCGCTGCAAACGTCAGCCCTATTTCTGATTTAACGGCAACCTGATTTATACCTTCAAAGTTAAACTCCACAGGGTCTTCGGCAGTCATGATATTGACATCTACCGTATTGAGCTGCTGCAATGCCGAATAGAGCGTGGTGGTCTTTCCTGATCCTGTCGGTCCGGTAACCAAAATGATTCCGTACGGAAGGCGTATTTTGTCTTCAAATTTTGAAAGGTCCTCAACGCGGAATCCAAGCTTGGTCATATCGACTTTCAGCGCCATAGGATCGAGAATTCGCATCACCACTTTTTCGCCAAAAATGGTCGGCAGTGATGATACGCGGAGATCAACCGTTCGACCTGAAATCTTGACTTTGATACGACCATCCTGCGGCAGACGCCGCTCGGAAATATCAAGCTCGGCCATGATCTTTATGCGCGAAACAATCGCCGCACGGTATTTAAACGGAAGAGGTGCCATCTCCTCAAGATCGCCATCTATTCTGTACCGCACGCGGATTCGCTTTTCATACATTTCAAAATGAATATCAGAGGCTCCCATGCGGATGGCATCGCCAATGATTGAATCGACCAGTTTGACAAGCGGCTTATCCTGAATCGCGGAGAGTAGATCGGTATCGGTTGGTCCGGACTCAGATTCGAGAACCTCGAGTCCGCCGTCTTCTTCCATTCCCCTCACTATTTCAGATAATCCGCCCTTATCAGAATAGTAGGCGTCAATCGCTTTCTCGATTGCCTTTTCCGGAGATATGACCGGCTGAATGGTACATCCGGTTATAAACTTTATGGCGTCGAGAACGTAGATATTATTCGGATCACTGACCGCAACAAGAAGGGTCTTGTTGATTTTGGAGATAGCGATGACTTTGAATTTGCGGGCAATATCTAACGGAATAAGTTTGACAATGTCAGGGTTGAGTTCGACATCGCCTAATCTGAGAGCGCCTATTTTGAGATGCTTACCGATAAAAGTTGATATCTCCTCTTCGCTGGTAACCGCGCCGAGCTGAACAAGAATAGTCTCGAACTTTTCTTTCTTTTCTTTGGATATGGAAAGCGCTTTCTCCCCTTGTTCCGGCGTTATTTTACCGGCTTGGACGAGCATTGCGCTGAGTTCAGCAGACATAGTTATTTATTCCGCAATCAAAGTGTCATGGTGCCGAGATATGCTTTTTCAGATAAAAATCACTGGCATTGGCTAATCCTGAAAAATATCATCCAACTTGGTTTGAGCAATATCCCCGAAGTCCTTCGAAAGTTCCTGCGGTTTGCTCTTGGTCGAGACATCCTGGAAAACCTTGCCAAGCTCGATGGCGGATTCCTTGGCATAGAGTCTCACCATACCGATTGTAGTCCGGTCATCAAAAATGACCACGAGAATCGAACGCTCGCCAACAATCGACATGTGGATATGGTCTTTCTTACCTTGATGAAATAAGACCGAGAATTCCGCTTCACCCACGAGACGGGCGATTTCCTTGGTCGACGCAAATGATCCAGCCAGCAATGCAGCCAGGGCGGTCGTGTCAAGCGAATGTGTGAACCCCTGTCGGGTTATAAGATATCCGTCCTTGTCAACAAGAAGCGCGCATTTTGCATCGGCTCCCTTGAGCATTTTGTTGAGAAGAGCATCGATTTTCGTGATCTCCTCTTCGTAAATTATCAAACTATCGTCAGCCACGTATGCCTCCAGACTTGCTATTTAATACCAAACAATTTTTTTAAGAAGCCGCGCTTTTTCACTTCGTTGCGACGGCGTAAGGACGGCGCCATATGTGGAGAAGTTTTTCCTCCAAAACCGGCGCCACTGTCTTGAGCACTCTCATTTATTCGCTTGTCTCCAATCGCTGAGACTGTAGAGGATTCAGGTCTCCGGGCTACAGCAACCCCAGACCCAGTTGTTCTCTCAACTTTTCCAGTCTGACCCATGCCGGGATATGGCCGAAATGGTTCCGGGGCAGGTTTACCGGCCGGCTCAGCGGCATACGCCGCAGGTGCGGCAGGACTCACTTCGGTTCGCGTGGGTGTGGGATAGTCTGCCGATACTCTCTCAGGCGACGGACGTTCAGCAGCGGTGACCATAGATGCCGGCGCCGAGCGCACACTCGTTTGCTTTGCCTTATCAAGCACCAGCTTGATAATCAGTTTGAGTGTATCGAACACGCCATTTCCGATTGTCGCAGACGCTTCGTACGTCGGACGGCCACGTACGTTCAGACGTTCGTTCAGCTCTTCGACTGAGAGAACTCCCGGTAAATCTCGTTTGTTGTATTGGATGACCATCGGAAGTTCATCAAGATTGTAGCCGTACTCGCAAAGGTTTTCCTCGAGGTTTGTCAGGGACTCGATATTTTCATCCATTTTGCCCGGCTGACTGTCAGCCACGAAAACAAGTCCGTCGACACCTCTTAACACCAACTTACGCGTGGCGTTGTAATACACTTGTCCTGGCACGGTATATAATTGGAATTTCGCGTTGAAACCATTGATCGTGCCTATATTGATTGGCAGAAAATCAAAATAGAGGGTCCGGTCGGCTTCGGTTGCAAGCGATATAAGTTTCCCGCGTGTGGTCTGGGGTACTTTGGCGTGAATATACTGCAGATTTGTCGTCTTACCTGACAATCCGGGTCCATAGTAGACAATCTTGCAGCAGACTTCTCGCGCTGAATAATTTATTGATACCATAGTTCTTTACCCTGTATCGTTAACGAGTTGTTAACAGGCTACCTTCAGTCTGTTGATAGCATGCTTTATTTCGAGCCGTATAAGTCCAATGTTGACCTCTTTTTGAGCCGTCACCACCAAAATGCCCAGTCCGGCATCGGTAAAAAAGAGCTTGGCGTCTTCGGTCTCTATAGTCACCTGTGACAGGGGACTAATGTGCAAACGATCCAGTGACTTTTGGATACTTGCGGTTATCGACGCCGCCAAGGCGCCCACGGTCTCTCCTTCAAGACCGGCTTCGAGGTCTGCGGCAATAAGAATGCCGTCGTTACCGACCACCATCGATCCGGTGATACCAGGCGTTTTGTTCAATTCACTGAGCACTTGATACATATTCATTCTCCGCGTTTATCTCTTCTGACGATCTATATCGCTCGTTGAGATATTTGCTTATAATTTCCATTCCTTGGTGAGTGCGAATATTAAGCACGTCATCACCATACCGCTCGGCAATGACAAGAAGCGTAAAATTGCGATCGCGAGCGGCGATTAATCGTTTATCCTTAAAAATCAAATCAACTTTCTCAAGTCTCTCGCTCTCGAAATCTCCTTTGCACAAAACCTGGGCACTTGAATCAAAGAGCACAAGCGACAATGGGGACCAGTCATCGGCTTTCATATTTCCGCGTGTAAAATTGGAGAGGAGTAAGCCTTCGTTATCAACGACCGCCGCGAGAAGTACTGAGCCATGCTCTCCGATATACCGGGTGGCGCGCTCAAAACCGTTCGGCTCGACATTGGCTTTCAGCTGGCTTGATGGCGAAGTCCATGATGTCTGAGATCGCGCTTCGTCTTTAAGGTAGACCGGGACATGGCCGGAGGATATCGGCATTGAGGACGGCGCATGTGCCGGTCTTGAAACCGATGCGCCAGGACGCGGAGAATAATTTGACTCTGCGATAACCGGATCGACCATTGGACGGACACGGTTTGTTCGATAGAGATCAGCGATGCTTTGCTTCATGACAAAGGGAGTCGAAGCAATATGCAGAAACATCGCCGGGAGATAACTCCACAGAGCGAGCGTCATGGCATTACCTATGGACAAGGAATACGTCAGAGCAATAAGAAGCCCAAGAATTACACCGAGTCCGGTTCGGTACATAAAACAGTAAACGGCTGTTTTGAAGACTTCAAATGACGACAATTTATGGTTGAGAAAAAAGCTCGCCATCCCAAAGTAAATGAATTCGAGGACAACTACGGGCATCGAAAATCTCGCCAGATCCATTCCGAACTGGTCTGGAAATACTATCATCGGCACTATAAGCAACACCAATGAAAAAAGCGTCAGCAATCGTCTACTTTCACTGGATGTTTTCGCAGTCGTTCTCACACTCGCTCCTTTGTCATCAGGACACATAGCCATCGGTAAGGGCGGCAATCTTTGTACGAAGTGTGCCCAGGTTTATTTTCTTATCGCAGGCAAACAGAAAAGATCCGCCATTTACATGGACCATATACAGCAATGGCCCTATAGATTCTAACATAATAGTCTTGCCCGCGCCAAAGAGGATTCTGACTCGCTCTTGAGTCAGGAAGCGGTCAAGTTCGGCAATTGACGCCGCACAGACAGTGGGATCAAGAGGAATTGACCATTCAGAGTCTCCGGGCAGTCCGTCAGGGTTAATAAATAGTGCGGCCTGGATATCCGGTATAGCGACTGCGCGGCTGACAACCTGATGGGCTGTCAGAGATGGAGCCGAGGCAGCTTCAACATTGACCGCCTTTTCAATTACTGCTTTGGATATCTTTTGGCGGCCTGTACCCGACCCACTCATGCCGACGTCCAGTTCCGAAGGAATCTTGAGGGCAATCTCCAACAGTTTCTTTATCTGATCATTATTCGGATCAGACTGATGAAGTCGTCGAAGAAGTTTAATCGCGGCATCGAACTCGCCCCTATAGATGTATATTTCCGCCAACAGGAGCTCGATAACCCGGCTGTTGCCATCGATTGCGATAGCTTTATTTATCTCAGCTTCAGCCCAGTCGTACAAGCCTCTGTCTAAATTAATTTTTGCCATGACCAAGTGCGCTGAACCATATGAAGGATGAATTCGCAATCCACTCTGACAAATGCGAAAGGCCTTCTCGAATTCCCCTTTTTTCCGATACGCTTCTGCCAAAGCCGCAAAAATTTGGGAATTCGGGTCTGTTTCCAGAATTTTCTGGCACTTCTCTATTCGCACGTCAATGTAAGTCGAATCTATCATACTTCAATACTATGTAATGTCTTTCCAAACACTGCCTTAGCGAAACCTCGTCGCATCTGAACTGGCAATGATAAACCGTCCAATTGGTTGTGTCAACTTTAATAACCTTCTACTCTAAAATCCGACGCAATTCAAAGAGCCCGTAAAAGAACAGCCCGCTCATTGCCAGCAAAAGAACGGGCACAATCCAACCTGGAGTAGTGAAAAGTTCGAGATTGTTGCACAGAGTAAAGAATTGGCTGAGCGCCAGAACAATGAACCCGCCAAGGAAAATCTGCCAGCTCTTGCTCAGATGTCCGCCCCGGACCAACTGGACAACCTGGAAACAGACGACAGCACAGGCAGCGGCCGCGACCAGAATGAACAGACTAAGAAAAGCCGGGGGCTGAATAATGGCCGCAATATTAGCCGAGCTGGCTTGCTCTGCTGAAATTGCGATTACCGAAATTGTCAAAAGAATAATCTGTTTCATCATTAACCTCTCACTAATTTTACTACTTTATCCGCGCGTTTTATACTCGTATAGAAACTATCCTCAAGATTGAACCGTTTGACAGCATCGCGTCGCAAAGTGAGCGGGTCGGCAATCTCTTTCTTGACATCGCTCACAGCGTTTTTGAACGCTCCCTCGCCAAGCGTTTGGTATACAAACACCAGTTGCTCGCAAAGCATGCGATCAAGCGAAGACATGACGGTATAGAATCGTATCGCTTGAGGTATTGTTCGCACTGCGGTAAGAAATTTTTCGAAAGGCGGCATGAGGTCTGACTGTGGATCGACACCCGTAAAGAAATTCAGAATCCCGCTGCGATATTGACTTGCGAAATTCGAGAAGCCTGAGTTATGCTCTCCGAACATTTCCTGGACATGCGATCTGATTTGGAAAAAGCAGTTGCTGTAAAGCTGGAAAACAACCGCAAGTATAACTTCCTCTTCATCCTCGTGATGGACTTCTGCAACTGTCTCGCGACGCCCTACCACCTCTACGAGGTTATCGACAATAAGCTTGTACAAGGCGCGGCAGGTCACAAACTCGCCCATTGACGAGTGGTCGATGAGCTCAGTCATCGTGCGTTCGCCGTTTATGAGAGCCAACATTCGGAATTCATCGAGAGTCAGCACAACTTCATCCGAATGCGTTTTAGGAGATGATGATAGACGAAGCAAGGATTCGTCTGGCGGGAGCACCTTTTGAATCTCAAGCCACTCATCTATTCGGCGGGTGCCTTCCATAATGACAGTCATCGTGCTCAGCTCAATGAAAAACTGGGCATTCTTTGGAGACGCTCCTTCATGAAAGATGAAGTCTCCTTCTCTCCACGAAAATAAGTTATAGACTGTTTCTTCGATCTGAAGCTTTAAGCACTCTCCGACTTCCTGCTTTTCGAAGAGATTCATATCCATGAGCGTCGTGCCCAACTGGCGACCGGTCTGCTTATGTAAGAGAATCGCGCGCTCCAAATCCGTCTTTGAAATGCGCCCGCGTTTGAGAAGCATTTGCCCCAGCAGATCTTCACTGCTGTTGACGCTTGATGCGTAGGTGATGTTGCCATCCTTGAATGCGACTTCCTTCTGTCGGGTATTGGTTCTGCATTCAAGAATACCTGTTTTCTTGCCCGTCGCCAGCAATTGAAGAATGTCGGGGAAAGCGACTGTCTTAAGATTTCCGGATAGGCTCATCGTTTAGTTCCATTCGGCCAGATTTTTACATACTTAGTCCATTCCGAGTTACTCGAATTAAGTATCGGGCGAAAAGACATATTCCTTAAGCGAAAAGACCGTTTAGATGTCAGCGAATTATATAGCCTGCTTGGGAATGCGCTCGAAAGGTGATTGAGCCCCGACGACGCATATCAATCACATACTGCGGAGGCTCATTGTCAACACTGACTGACAATGCGTCGGATGTCGAGAACTCACTCTGTTCAATCATTGAACAAATCAGAAGGTCATAGCCGAGTTCGTGGAGGGCTATCCACTCGTCAGCCGACAACCGAGAGCCTGAGCCGATGACAAGAATTGTTTGTTTTTTCGGCAAGACCACCTGAAAATGCTCCGGCGTAAGTTTATGCGTCACAATCAGCAATGAAATGCTGTCATTTCGAATGACCCCTAATAAGCCAGGAAAATGCCCGACAGAGTTGACAGGCTGACTCAAGGGGCCTCGAGAATAATACTGAATGTTGAATTGATTCGCAGAGAAGAAATCTCGGGTAAGAATATCGGTTACGCTTGCTTGAAGATCATTTGGAAACCAGAGCGCTTCTGTTGATGTCTTGTTGGCCAGACGGATAACATCGTCGATGCCGCCAAAGCCGGCGGTCACAACAAATAGATTTTTCAAGGCTGAAAACTTTTCTGCAGTAATAAGCGGTAGAAGAATCCGTTCATCCTGAAGATAATCCCGTGCTACGATTCCGGTAAGGTATAGATCGGCTGTGCCGGCTCCTTCCCTGCCTGTCATGACAGCCAATCCTGATTGGAGGGTTGTCACGGCGATAATATCCAACTGATGCCGTTTGGCGCTCATAACCGCCGGTACAAATAATGTATTCAGAAGCACGAACAACACGATAACTGCGTAGCGGCGAATGGACTTTTTGCCCAACGAGAAAACTGTGAGGACAATGAAAAGATATAAAAGAGCGAAGGCTGTAATTCCGAAGATACTTTCGTTCTCACCGCCAAACCGTAGCATTGGGAGGTGCTCATGTCCAAACATATTTAGGAGATACAGCCCGAAAACCAGAAGAGCATTAACCAGACTGCCAAGAAACAAACCCAATCCCGGCCAGGCAAGAAAAGCGACAATGACAACCAGTGAGCCGATTACAGCCAATGAAACGAGCGGCACGAGAAAAATATTTGCGGCAATCGAGATTAGCGGAACGGCACCAAAATAAAAGGCTATCAATGGAGCCGAGCAGATTTGCGCGACCAACGAAACAATAAGCGGAATCATCAGGAACCGGAACCAGAGTGCCTGTCCACGCTGCTTGGATTTGCCCAAAACCTCAATTATAGGCGGTACGAGTAGTATAAGTCCCCACGCTGTTACAAAAGAAAGCTGGAAGCCAATATCAAATAGTTGGCCCGGATCATAGACCAGAATAATAAGTGCGGCCAAGGCAATAATGTTGGTGAGACTTACTTTTCTCCCCATGAGCCTTGCGATAATAACCAGAGCGGCCATAACCGACGCTCGCACGACCGACGGTTCGCTGTATGAAACAAAGGTGAAGAGAAGCAGCACAATAAGCAGAACGATGCCTCGCTTGATGGGTTTTATCGGAAACGGACGCATGATAAGCATGAAAAAAAGAAGTACCAAGGCTACATTCGATCCGGAGACCGCCAACAAATGCAAAGTACCAGTCTCCCTGAAAAGCGTATAGACGTCTTGGGAAATATCGCGGGTATGACCAATAAGAAAACCCGATGCAAGCGCTGCGGCTTGCGGTGACAAGGTTGATTGGAATGTATTGAGGGTACCGTTTCGCAGTTTATCTATTGCCGCAAAATAACCGCTCTGTGACCTGCGCTCAAGTTTAACGTTCAAGATGCTGGAAAGATAGACCGTGCCAGATATTCCTTTAAGCCTTAGAAAACGGCCATAATTAAAACCTGTCTTTACCTCTCTTGAACTTACCGGATAGATACGCCCGAAGAAATGTACCCGGTCCCCCCGCTGGAGCGCCGTTGTCGTATCGGCAACTTTAAGCAAAATGCGGCCGTTGACACGCACGCTGCTTTTAGAAGCAACCGAGTCGATTTCGATTGTCAATTCTGTCCGGTTTGCTTTCATGTCAGGCCACTCAACAATTTTACCCGAAATATGAACGATTTCTTTGGCATTTATCACGGCGCTGATATTATTCGGTCCGTGATCGACAACCCGCACCGTGTAATATGAACCCGCCCAAAAACAGAGCGCAAAGGCAAAAAAGAATATAGAAGCCGTTTGTAAATCCTTCGTAAAGAAAATCAAGGCGCCGACTAGGCCAATAAGTCCAAACAAGAGGTATGTCCACGCCGAAAGGCTGATGCTGTCCGCCAGGGTAATACCCAGCACGAGCATCACCAAAGGGAAAAGAGTGGGAAACTTCCTCAGCATTTCATTTTCCGTCTACCGTTTGAGTTTTATGATTCGCTGGGCGAGACTATTAAGCGAATGTATTTTTAATGCAGCGCCAAGGCCGACGAATAGAAGCAGAGCAACAAACATCGGGATAAACAGATTTGCCATTCTTTCAACGAGAACTGATGAGTGAACAAATTGATCGACTGGAATCAGGTTTGCGATATAGAAAGCCAGAAGTGAGGCAAGCAATATTTTGAGCCATTCAACCATGAGCCGCTCAACCGGGACAGGGACGCCTTTGCGAGGGAGCAGATACAGTAGCAAACCGAAATTCAGCAGAGCGGCCAGCGAAGTAGCGGCGGCGAGTCCGGCGAAGTCCAGTATACGGATAAGTGGGTAATATAATGCTAAATTGACACCAACTGAAATAACCGAGACGATCATCGGCAATTTTGAGTCGCCCAATGCGTAAAAGATCGGAACCGTCACTCGGACCGCCGCAAAGCCTATCAGGCCGTAGGAATAGTGAAGAAGTGTAAGCGCCGTGCCATCAACTGCCGTCTCCGTAAACGCTCCCCATTGATAAATAAGAGTGACCAAATCGCGGCCCATGATTGCCAGAAAGACAGTCGATGGGATAATCAAAAGCATATTCACATTGATGGTCTTCTCAAACGAGTCCGCGAGTTCTGTGATTTTACCATTGACGACAAGCTCTGTGAGTCGGGGAAGCGCTACTGTCCCAAGGGCTACTGCAAAGACGCCGAGTGGAAAATGCATGAGGCGAAAGGAATAGTTCAAATAAGAGATAGAGCCTTCAATAAGAAACGAGGCCAACAATGTACTCACAAGGATGTTTATTCTGCCTGCTGAGAGCCCTATCACTATCGGCGTGAACAGGCGCAGAATCTTTCTGAGGTCTTCGTTAAAAAACTCAAGTCGAAAGCGGGGCCTGAAACCAATCTTATGTAACTGAGGCAGTTGTATAACAAGCTGGGCAAATCCCCCGACAAGAACGCCAATGGCGAGCGCGTAGATGGGCGTGTCCATAAAGGCGTAGAGAATAATCAATGTGGCAATCGAACCGATATTGAACATCGCCGATGAGAAAGCCGGAACGCCGAACCGTCCAAATGAGTTTAGGATTCCCATCACTAAGGCGCCAACCGAAACTAAAAGCAAAAAAGGAAACATTACTCTTGTGAGAGAAACGGTGAGTTCATATTTCATTGGGTCGCTGGTAAAGCCATGAGCTGTGAGAAATATTATGGCCGGTGACGCCAAAATACCGAGCAACGTAACAAGGCCGACGACCAAGATGAGAAAAGTCATAACGACATTGACGAGTCTGAAAGCCTCGGGCTCAGTTGATTTTACCAGCTTTTCCTTGAAAACCGGCACAAAAGCCGATGAAAGAGCTCCCTCCGCGAACATATCTCGCAAAAGATTGGGAATCCGAAATGCCGTGAAAAAGGCATCGGTCGCTGTGGAAGCCCCAAAATAGTAAGCTATTACCTGTTCACGAATTAGCCCGGTTATACGTGAGACAAAGGTCGCGATGGAGACCAACCCAACAGAACGGGCAAATGACTTTGTGGTTAGTTTACTCATTGACAAGCCGAAACTTCTGTATATATTTGTAGGTTATAATTGAATAGTTTGTGTGAAATTGAAAGGATAACCATTTGCCAAATCATAAGTCGTGCAAAAAACGTATGAAGACCTCTGAGAGGGCTCGTACTCGTAATCGATCGATGCGAACAGCCCTCCGTTCGGCGCTCAAAGCAGTTCGAGGCGAAAAAGACAAGAGCGAAGCGACAAAAAGGCTCTCCGAAGCTACTGTCATTCTTGATAAAGCCGCCGCAAGCGGTCTTATACATAAAAGGAATGCCGACCGCAATAAATCGCGGTTGTCTCTCTTTATTCAGAAGCTCGGTTAATTTAGCTAACATCTTTAGGCTTCAAGCTGGAGTTCTCAAAGATTTCCAAGCCGTCTCCAATATCATCGTTTGGAACGGCTTTTTTATTTCTACACAACCTACGTAGAAGTTCAGGGCTTTTCAACTATAAGTATTTTGGATCCGACAGAACTGACCGTGACCAGAACAGTGTTTACGTCAGCTAATCGATTGAATGTAGCAGAAGCTCGTGCAGATGGTTTTTGACCCGAAGGTATTTCCCGGTCGCTTTCGCATACACTTTTGAGTCTTTGCCAACAGCGTTGGCTTCGCAGAGGAAGAGTCTTCCCCGTTCCTCAATAACTTTGCCGGTAATAGTCAACGAAGCTCCAGTTTTAACCGGCAGCAAGTAGTTGGTCGTCATTTCAGCGGTCATTACATATATTCCTCGGGCCAACAAAGCTTTAACCATGACTTCATCAAGCAGACCGGCCATCACACCGCCATGAAAAATTCCCTTATATCCTTCGAATAAGATATCCGCAGTGATTTCCGTGAATGCCTTATCGCCGTCGTAATAGAACCGAGCCTTGACGCCGCTGTTGTTGAGATCACCGCAAATAAAACAACCGCTGTATTTGATTATTTCTTTCATAGAATTGCCTTAAAACTTGTCATTCATCAGTTGAAAAACAAATAAAAAAACCCCGCGGTCGGGGCTTTACGAGTCGTTGACACATTTGTCTTAGTTTGCGACAGTGCAGAAATCTGTGACGTAGTTAGCTGATTGTTCGCCGCGAGTCACGGTAACTGTAGCTGAACCATTATCAAAGACAACATCGATTGTCCATGAGGTCGAAACCGGGGCAATCACGAGGTTATCGTAGGTATATTCGAGGTTGACCTGCACCGTACCCGATGTCGGACAACCTTGATTCCAATTTCCTTCGCCTCGGCTAACCATCAGTTCGCTCACAGTAACGTCCATATCAAAGTCAAACCACTCGGTTGAAGCGCCAGTCACCTTCTTCTGGGACAACTCAAATAATTTTGTTCCATTGACTGTGGCCATATCGGTGTCTAAGTCCGTAATATCGACGCTTGACCGGATCTGACCAATGCGATAGCTGACTGTTGTATCGGTGATATTCTGCTGGAGGATATGACGGTAGCTAACGGCATCTGCTCCAACTGCGTTGGACTGAGGATTGCCACCTTCGAGATACTGGATGGAATCAATTTTGATCGTGGTCGTTCCGAGGGCAAGTTTGCTGAGGAAGAGAACCGTCCACCCGCCACCGGTATCTACTGAGTCAGCGGGCTGAGGGTTATACAGGACATCATCAAGATCCTCGATTGAAGTCGGTGTTGCTGACTCAAATCCGTCGTTGATAAGCCCAAGCAGGTTATCAACCGATTGACCGACTTCGGCCGTTACGGCCACATAGGCGGCTTCGTCAGTAAAGCCAAGGGGTGTTTCGATAGGGTTGTTCTTATCGTCGCCGCACCCTGAGATGACGGTAACCGAGACAATAAGAAGGGCCAAACCCCGCAGTTGGGACAATGTGCGGACGCGCATAGAGCGACTCCTTTCAAAAAGTGGTGCCCTCCATTAGCCGGATAGCGCGTCGATGCCTATTGCAACAGAAAAACCATGATGGCCTTCTGAATATGAAGCCTGTTCTCGGCCTGGTCGAAGACAACAGATTGCGGGCCATCCATGACCTCATCGGTTATCTCTTTTCCTCTCTCAGCCGGAAGACAGTGCATAACAATTGCCGATCGATTCGCCCCTGCCAACAACGAGCTATTTACTTGAAACTTCCTTAATTTCCTCTCTTTTTCTTCAGCCAGATGTTTCTGACCCATTGAGGCCCAAACATCGGTATAGACAACATCGGCATTGGCAACGGCTTCTTTAGGATCGCCGGTAATGGTCACTTTACTTTGACTGTTGGTCTTTGCAAGCGCGACCAGCTCAGGCTCAGGCTGGCAATCCTGATCGGTGCCTATGCGAAGGTCTATAGGAATTAAGGAAGCAAGATTCAGCCAGCTGTTGGCCATATTGTTGCCGTCTCCAAGATAGGCAATGCTGAATCTTTCTTTTTTGGAGAGGTGCTCGATGGCGGTGAAATAATCGCCAAATATCTGACACGGATGTAATAAATCGGTCAGGCCATTTATCACCGGCACTGAGGCATATTTTGCAAGCTCATCGACATCGGACTGAGCGAATGTCCTAATCATAATGAGGCCGACATAGCGGGATAAAACCCTTGCGGCATCGGCAATAGTTTCACGTTTGCCGAGTTGTATCTCGCCATCAGTAATATAAATCGGCGAGCCCCCGAGTTCGGAGATTCCGACTTCAAATGAGATTCGGGTGCGAAGTGATTGTTTTGTGAAAATGCAGGCGACGGATTTATTCTCCAATGGCCGTGGCGCAATCTCTTTCTTTTTCATCTTTGCGCAAAGATCGAACAGTTGATGGCATTCTTTAGATGAGAGGTCAGTTTCGCGAGTAAGTGAGCGAGCCATGAAAATCTCCTATACGGATAACTAGTCTGAATCAATTTTTGCAAAATAAATGGGCTGAAAGAGCCAATGTCAAGCAGTGGTCTATCTCGTTTATGGTCGAATTGCTAATCACAGACTTTACGGAGAATAATCGGCTGCCTCTTTGCGCCGATAACAGCTTGCCAAACGTAACTCTGCACTCGATATTACGTATCTGTTACTATGACACAAAAAGTTACTTTTGGCATAATTCTCATTCTCGTCGGAGGATTACTCTTCCTCCGAAGTCTTGATATTCTATGGTTCGACTTGAGCGAACTCCATCGCTTTTTCTGGCCGCTATTATTCATATCTGTCGGAGCTTGGTTGATGGTTCGAAAACGGCGCTTCCTCGAAAATGAGCAGACAATGCCCGGCAGAGTTGCAAACCAATCCGGGGTTTTGACCCCAATCCCGAGTATTCTTTCAGGACCGATACCTCCAGACATACCTCAGCCATCGTCGCCAAACATCCCGATTGCGCCTCTGTATTCGCCGGGCGCCTCCATTCCGCCTTTTTCGAGCAACACCAGACTTTCCGAGGCTCCGCGAGTCAAAGAGTCCGGGAAAATAATCTTCGATAAATTCATGGGGGATTTGTATGTCGATTGCTCCGGGATGGATATGCAGAATGTCGAGGTCTCAACCGTGCTTGGATCAGTTGAGATACGGCTCCACGGGTGCAGGCTTTCGAAAGGATTGAATAGGTTAATTATTTCTGGATTCATGGGTGAGATCGTGATATTCGCCCCGGCTGACCTACCGATATACTCGCACAGTTCAAGTTTTGCGGGATCATTGGAAATATTTGGCAAGAAATCATCGGGCATTGGAAACAATGTCGATGTGCAAACCTCGAACTATGCGACCGCTGACTCTAAATTATATATTTCCACAAATCATTTCGTGGGCGCAATCAAAATTATTACGATCTAATGATCTACAGGATATACCTACTCAAATCCTGATTTTCTACAATATTTGACAGTCGCGACTCGACAGTTTTGTCGGTAATAGTCAGTTTCTTTTTTTTGAGCGGCGGCTCAAAGAGAATATCTTCAAGCAAAGTTGTCATTACCGTATGAAGCCGCCGCGCGCCAATATTTTCTGACTGCTGATTAACCCGCTCGGCAATGTCTGCAATCTTGGCAATTGCACCGTCAGTAAACTCCAACTGAATGCCTTCAGTCAGCATCAATGCCTGGTATTGCTTAATGAGAGCCGTTTTGGGTTCAGTCAGGATTCGCACAAAATCTTTACCAGTAAGCGAATCGAGTTCGACACGGATTGGAAAACGTCCCTGAAGCTCAGGAATCAAGTCCGACGGACTTTTACCATGAAAGGCACCGGCGGCAATGAAAAGAATGTGGTCGGTGCGAACCAAACCATATTTGGTTGAAACCGTTGACCCTTCGATAACAGGCAGAATATCTCGCTGAACGCCTTGGCGGCTGACATCCGGACCGCCGGAAGTGCCGTCGCTAACAATTTTATCAAGTTCATCAATAAAGATAATCCCTGACTGTTGAGCGCGGCCCAGAGCTTCGGTGATGACATCGTCCATATTGACCAGTTTGCCCATCTCTTCCGTGAGCAGATACTTTCGGGCCTCTTTTATTACCATCGTGCGCCGCTTTGACTTCTTCGGCATCATCCCGCTGAACATTTCCTGAACATTCATCCCGAGCTCTTCCATCCCCATCGGAGAAAATATCTCGAATACAGGATAATTTGATTGAGGAGTATCAAGCTCGATCTCATGTTCATCAAGCATGCCTGAGAAAAGCTTTGCCCGAAGCTTGGCTCGAGTCGCGACGCGTGAATCAATCAGCTGATCGGATGCTTGCCTCGCCCTTGAAGTTCTTGAAGGTGGCCCCATAAGCAAATCGAGCAAACGTTCATCTGTTCTTTTTTGAGCTTTCTCCTTTACAAACTCAAACTTTTCAGTCTTGACCATATTCACCGCGATATCAATCAAATCGCGGATCATTGACTCGACATCTCGTCCTACATAACCCACCTCGGTGAATTTTGAGGCCTCGACCTTCATAAACGGCGCACCAGCCAGATCGGCCAATCGTCGCGCTATCTCTGTTTTGCCGACTCCGGTGGGTCCAATGAGAATAATATTATTCGGCATGATTTCATCACGGATATCTTCTGCGGCGTTTTGGCGCCGCCAACGGTTACGAAGGGCAATCGCGACTGATTTTTTTGCGTTATCCTGGCCCACAATATATTTATCAAGGTGTTCAACTATCTCTTTGGGCGTGGGGTATTTGTTCATTTAATAGTTTCCACACTGATATGATTGTTTGTGTAAACGCATATATCGGCAGCGATTTCCAATGCGCGCCGTGCGATCTTATCAGCCGTCAATTTAGGATTCGCCCAGATAATTGCCCGCGCAGCGGCAAGGGCGTAGACGCCGCCAGAGCCAATGGCGACAATACCGTCGTCCGGCTCAACCACGTCCCCATTTCCGCTGATAAGCAAAACATGCTTGCCGTCGGTCACGGCGATGAGAGCTTCAAGCGTCTGCAGGGCCTTGTCGGTGCGCCATTCCTTCACAAGTTCGACCGATGCCCGCTGAAGATCGTTTGAGTATTCTCCAAGTTTTTTCTCGAAAATCTCAAAGAGCGCGAGGGCATCACCTGCGGTTCCGGCGTAGCCGGCCAGTATTTTTCCGTCATTTATCGTGCGTATCTTCATGGCCGTGCGTTTGATGATGGTGTCTTCAACTGAAACCTGGCCGTCGCCTGCAATGGCGGCCTTGCCGTTGTGCAACACTGCTATGATTGTTGTGCTTCTCGTCTTCTGCATTTTTCTTTCCATAGTTAGGTCTTCGACCCTGAGCGCGGATGAGCCGTGCGATAAACCTGCTTCATTTTTTCAACTGTCACATGGGTATATTTTTGTGTTGTCGACAATGAAGAGTGTCCCAGAATCTCTTTAATCAATACCAAATCTGCGCCATTTTCAAGCAAATGAGTGGCGAACGAATGCCGCAGCGTGTGCGGAGTCAGACTGCTTCCGCATGATTTCGCAAACTGCTTGACAAGTCTGTCAACTGATCTAACTGACAAACCCTCCCCGTCCTTATTCAGGAAAAGTCTGCCTGAGTTTGTGTGTAGTTTCGCTAAAAACTCTTCCCGCTTCGTAATGTAGCTCTGCAAATCAGTCACCGTTGCCGGGCCGACTGGCACTATACGCTCTTTGTTTCCCTTACCGATCGTTGTCACAAGACCGCGAGAGAGATCAAGTCTGGAGACTGTCAATTCGGCAAGCTCTTCTCGTCTCAAACCGGTAACATACAACAGAGCAAGCATCGTGTAATCTCGAACATAACTGTATGTTGATTTGTCTTCGCGCGTATTCTCATGCGAGAAGAAGTTTGCGGCTTCGGCCTGCGATACAAAAGAAGGCAAAGCCGAAGAGTATTTGATTTTCGGCAATACGAAGATATAATCCTTCGTGTGCGGCTTGGTCGCCAGGAATTGTTGAAATGATGAAACTGCTGAGAGAAATCTGGCTATGGAACGATTGGATACTTTGGCTTCGGATCGTTTTCTCAGATACAACCGGAGGAAAAGCGGATCATTTTTCTTCGATGTCGGTAGCAGTGTATATTGACTCTCGCAGAACTCAAGCCACGGTGTCAAATCCCGTGTGTAAGCCTCAATTGTCTTTGAAGCTCTCTTTTGAGTCCCTAAAAACCTTAAATACTCTCCCAACGCCTTGTGTAGCATAGTGTGAGAATATCGCAAACCTCAACGCTGGTCAAGCGGTTTCACGCGCGTTGGATTATCACAGGGAAAGCCCGGTCAGTGCAGGCGTCAAATGTATGAGGGCAAATGAGGAAACGCTTATGCGACGGTCTTCACGACTGGTGTGTCCTCAGACATCTCATGTCTGCATTCAGGGCAGCGGAAATAATCGCCCTTGGCTTTAGATATTTTCTGAAGCACATAGACATGTTTGCAGACCGGGCAGGGTTGATTTATTGGTTTATCCCATGAAGCGAAATCGCATTTAGGATAACTTGTGCAACCATAGAAAAGCCGTTTGGTTTTTGTCTGCTTTTCAAGAATCTTACCGCCACAGCCAGGCTTCGGGCAACTGATACCAAGAGTGACCGGTTTGGTTGATTTACATTCCGGATAGCCGGAACAGGCAAGGAAACGTCCAAACCGTCCAGTTTTAATAACCATCGCAGAGCCGCATTTTTCGCATTTTTCATCACTGTGCGTTTTTGCTTCATCTTCAGGAAGCGGCTTTGTGGACTTGCATTCCGGATAACCGGAACAGGCCAAAAAGCGTCCATTGCGTCCCATTTTGATAATCATCGGCTGGGCGCATTTATCGCACGGTATGTCAGTGACTTCCGTCATTGACGCTTTTATATCTTTTTCCTTACCCTTGAGCCCATTGAGGGTTTTGATGAATGGCTTATAAAAGTCTTTCAGAACTTTCACCCAATCATCTGTTCCTTCTTCGACCAAATCGAGCTCTTTTTCCATGCTTGCAGTAAATGCAACATTGAACAGATCAGGGAAATTCTCAACCAAAATCTTATTGACAGTCGTGCCGAGATCTGTCGGACGGAGCCTTTTCTGCTCAAGTTCGGCGTATTTTCTATCTTTGAGCGTCGAGATAATACTTGCGTAAGTCGACGGTCGCCCGATACCATCGGATTCCATCCGTTTTACAAGCATGGCCTCGGAATAGCGAGCTGGCGGTTTTGTGAAGGACTGCACCGGATCAAGCTTCAAAAGGGTCAATAGCTCATCAACCTTCAAGTCGGGTAGTTTCTGGCTATCATCCTCGTCGACACTCTCATCGGCCTCGCGTCCCTCATGATAAATACGAAGGAAACCATCAAAGCGGATTTTCTGTGCCGAGGCGCGGAAAAGATAATTGCCAGCGGTGATATCGACAGTTTCGACGTCAAAGATCGCCGGATTCATCTGCGATGCGATGAAACGATTCCAAATTAATGTATAGAGCTTTAATTGCTGGGGAGAAAGATGCTTCTTCACTTTCTCAGGGCTCAAATCCAGATAGGTCGGACGAACGGCTTCGTGAGCATCCTGAGCATTCTTCTTACTGCTGTACTGGATTGCTTTCTCTGGCAGATATTCCTTGCCGAACTCTTTGCCAATCATGGCCCGTACATTTTTGAGCGCTTCATCGGAGACGCGTGTAGAATCGGTACGCATGTAGGTGATTAAACCCGTCGGGCCGTCTTGGCCAATTTCGATTCCTTCGTAAAGCCCCTGCGCGACACTCATTGTCTGCTTTGGTGAAAAGCCATATACTTTTGCGGCCTCCTGCTGAAGTGTGGAAGTAATAAAAGGAGGCAGCGGACGGCGGACGCGCTCGCTCTTGGTGATGTCAGAGACAGTATATTTTTGTCCTTTAAGCTCGGCGACAATCTTATCGGCTTCCGCCTGTGTGGTAATGACAATTTTCTTGGGTCCGGCTTCGCCTGCTCCTACGACAGTTTTGCCGTCAATTTTGAACAGTTGCGCGGTGAATTTTTGCTTTTTACCAGTTGCAAGCTGCACGGAAATCTTCCAGTATTCTTCCTGGATGAATGCTTTAATCTCTTCTTCACGTTCACATATAAGTCGAAGCGCTACCGACTGCACTCTGCCAGCCGATAGATTTCGCGCGACTGTTTTCCAGAGGAATGGGGAAACAGAATAGCCGACGAGCCGGTCGAGAACTCTGCGGGCTTGCTGGGCATTGACCAAATTGATATCGATATCTCGAGGATTCTTGATTGCCTCAGTCACGGCTGATTTTGTGATTTCATTAAATGTCACACGAAGAAACGATGCCTTGACTCCCTTTCCTTTAAGGCTATTGGCCAAATGCCATGCAATAGCCTCTCCTTCGCGGTCAGGATCAGGGGCAAGATAGACAGTTGTCGCGGACTTGGCGGCCTTCCTGAGTTCGGCGATGATCTTTTCTTTTCCTTTGATTATCTCATATTGAGGTTCAAAGTTATTTTTGACATCGACGCCAATTTTCGATTTTGGCAAATCGACGACATGTCCCACGCTTGAAAGAATCTCAAAATCCTTGCTCAGAAATTTCGCAAGGGTCTTGGATTTGGCGGGAGATTCAACTATTACTAAGTTTTTAGCCATAACCACATTCCTGTGTGAAAGTAAGCGACTACCTAAGGAGACCTATTGTACTTACTTCGACTCCGGACGTACAAACTTTACTTTGCCGTCCATAAGATCCTGAAGTGAGACCATCGTGATCTTTCTTCCGTCAATGTCGAAAGAGCCGCCTTCTTCAAGCTTTGCCATCTTGAGTAGCCGCTGAGAGTTAAGATGACGGGCATGTTGAGCGGCAATAATTACGGCTTCATACCGGTTACGGGTGACCTTTTCCAGGCCATCGATAGACAGATAAGGCATGATTTCTCCTCTTGTATGCGCTCTCTAACGAGCGAGTTTAGCTAATTGTTCCTCGTCAAGCCGTTCAATCCGGCAGGGGTGCGCCTCGATTACGGCAAGTACTTTTTGGACAGCGGTTTTAAGGTCGTCATTTATTACCGCATAATCAAATCCATAATCACGAAATGACTGCATTTCTTTAGTTGCGTTCCGAAATCTCAAAGCGAGCTGTTCCTTCGTTTCGGTTCCTCGCCGGTGAAGTCTTTTCTTCAGCGCAACCGCCGAAGGGGGTAAAATGAAAATCGCAATCGCATCAGGATAGGCCTGTTTCAGACGGGCCGCCCCTTGGACGTCAACATCAAGCAACATCACTCCGCCTGAGCGTCGAGCACTGTCAATCGGATGGCGTGGGGTTCCGTAGTTATACAAGTGCACCTTAAAATGTTCCGCGAAGAAGTCTCTGCTTACCAATTCCTGAAATTTAGCATCATCGATGAAATAATACTCTCGGCCCTCACGCTCTCCCTTGCGACGCGCACGGGTGGTATACGATACTGAAAACGTCCAGCCCGATCTCTTTCGGGTCGAAGTCAGGAGTTTACGGCAGATCGACGTCTTTCCGCCCCCGGACGGAGATGACAGAATCACAAGACGACCCAGTTTTTTGCTGCTCAACGCCGAATCCCCTGATGCCTACTCGACATTCTGAACAAGCTCACGAATTTTCTCGAGTTCTTCTTTTAGCGATATAACCAAAGTTGAGACGCCAAACTCAGCCGATTTGGAACCCATGGTGTTTGCCTCGCGGTTCATTTCCTGTAAAATGAAATTGAGGCGCCGCCCCACGGCTTCCTTATCTTTTAACGCTTGGCGGTACTGGTCTACATGCGAGCGGAAGCGCACGCATTCTTCTGTGATATCGGTGCGATCAGCAAACATTGCAATCTCTTCTTCCAGCCTACTTGACTCACGAAGCGGCACTTCAAGGAGCTCTTTTATTCGCAGGCGCAGTTTCTCCGCATAGTTCGGAACCGCACTCTCAGCAGTCTTTTCAATTGTATCAACCAATTTAGCCATAAGGTCAAGCCGCTTTTTCATATCGGCGGCCATCGCCAGTCCTTCGCTTTTCCGCATCGAGTTTAACTCAGTGATCGCGGACTCAGTCACTTTTTTAAGCGAAGTCCACACGACATCCAAATCCACATCTTCAGTGTCAGCCTGAACGACTTGGGGGAAAACAAGGAGGTCAGACACAGTCAACTCGCCTGTAAGTTTGAGCTCTTTCTGCAATTGTCGAATCTGCTTGGCATAGGCGGTTGCGGCAGTTGTGTTTAACTGATATTTCTTTGGTGCGTCATCGGCATCCTCAAGGGATAGATAATAATGCACTTTACCGCGCTCGAGGTGTTCGTTAAGTAACTGCCGTACTTTTGCTTCAAGTGGTGAAAGGTGGCGCGGGAGGCGGAGTGAGAACTCCAAAAAACGATTATTCACGGTTGATATCTCAACCAGAAACTTTTCTTTGCGGCTTTTTAGTTCGGCACGCCCGAACCCGGTCATCGAATACATATATAAGTACCCTTATGGAATAAAGGGCGCAAATATAGAGATATGACCGAGAATGTCAACTTATAATCTTGAGGGGCTCTGATTTCCGGAGACGAGAGGTTCTTTTCAAAGGCGATGCGGGTCCAATGGTCGATGACGTAGGGGGCTGTAAAGCGCCCTCGTTCATAACGATAAGTCGTTCCACCGATGATTGGATACGCAGTGCGGAGTGATAGATGGAAGATGTTTTCTTCTCTACCGATGGTGAAAGGTGGTATTGAGGTGAAGCAAGCAACTCCGCCATTCCAAGAATTGCCATGAGCGGGTTATTCATTTCGTGGGCCAGAGCGTTCTTGCCGACCGGGATAACGACCACACCCGGCGTCACCCTTGCTTCTGCAAATTCATTATGTGTTGCTTCGCCCTGAAGTTTCACAAGAATCATGTCAATAATGTTTGGCAGTCTAAGGTAGAAGAACTCGTTTTTCATCAAGGAATGACTGTTATGAATATGTGCGACTCTCTTACTTTCTTCTGTGCAGGTCGATAGAAAAATGAGTGATTGTGTCGATCCATTATAAGCCGATACCACATCAACCATTGTATCGAGTCTATTGCCTAAAAGAGAAATGCTTGCAACACATACGTCGTAGTGAGCAAGGGTCAATTCTTCCAAAGCGGCGTTGGCCGAGGTAAAAAACGAGACAACCCACTCAGGATAGCGTTTGCTCAGTTCGCGCTCCATCAGCAGGGAATGATAGCGGTTGTTTTCGAGAACTAAAATGCGCATGGAATTTATTATTTACTGTCTGCGGCCGCAGGCAATTGATATGTCACAAGTATGCCTTCGCCCTCTTGTTGATGCACTTCCATATGACCACCAAGGTCACTGACAAGTTTTTCAGTGATTACCAGGAGCGATGGAGCCAGCTGATTCGAACCTGTTTTAATTTGTGACTGGCCGCCAGCACCGACGAAGCGCATGACTGCTTGAGCAAGGCCGACCAGTTCAATGATTTCAGCAGACTCTGTTCCGGCCTCAAAGACAATGCGCAGGAGGACACTTTCCATGTCTGCGCTCTTTAAAACCGTCACAAATTCATGTGGCGCGGCACCTTCCCGCTCGATGGACAGTCTGACATCTTCATCGTTCGTGCAGCTATACGAAGTCCCAGACGATGCCGCAAATGTATGAAGCTTTCCCGTCGGAAATCTGGACGCGCATGAGTCAAGGCTGTCACCAATAACTGAGACAGCCGCAATTGGAGTGAGGGAGTGTTTGGCATTGAGAGAGTATACAAGTACGGTCTGGATGGAACCAAATTCGATGATGAGTTTCGAGACTTCTGCCCACTGATTGGACGGTGTTATTCGAGCCAGTCTATGAAGCAGGCTGCGGCTGATAATTGTCGTGTGGAGAGACCGGCCGGATGCCAATTCTTCCTCGTCCACGCTAAAAATTATTTGGTAATTCGCGGGATTACCAGCAATGTAATTGAGCGATATGAAAATCTTGGCAACGAGTGGATTTTGTTTGGTATCAATAAGTGTTACGTGCGTTGTCTCAAAAAAGCTGTCATAATGGTTGCGTTGTCGGAGTATTTGCTGAATTATCTGACGGTCGGATTCAAGCAAAAATTCGGAGAGGAATCTGCCAAACAGTTCCTCTTTTGTGAGACCAATAATCCGTTCGGCCTCGTCATTGACCAGAACAAATCGTCCCTTGAGATCGATTTTGCAGACCGCGCAGCGTTTGACCCCTCGAGGTTCCACGGCAGTCGTTTCGGGCGTTTTTGTCTGCTCTTTTGACATCGCATCCCCGGGCTAAAAATATGCATGATGCTAAACAATCTATGATTCTTTCTCTCTTCAAATATCATCGGCTAATAAGACCAGAATATTGAGCTAAAATGGCAGTAGTAGAGATTAATTTTTTACAATAGGAATGGCGCTAAACCTTAAATCGATTTTCCGGGGGATATCTATTTCTTGAAAAGCTTCTGAAGCAGTCCGCCAGCCTCTGCGCCAAGGCCCTCTTTGAGAGAATTTGTCAGAGCGTTGTAATCGATAGCCACAACAGGTTTGTCTAAAGTACCTCCTATTTTTAGGGGCAGCCGGATACTCGCTGTTTCTTTATTTTTAAGTACCGAGGCGAGGCCACCGAGCACTCCGCCTCTGGAAGATAGACTTTCAGCGGCCTCGCGACTGAGGTCAATAGTCCCTGTATATCCGATTTGACCGTCAAAACCGTAGAATCCGCCAATCGAGACATTACCAAGACTGCCAAGGGTGGTTTTGAGATTGCTCACTTGCACCTTGCCATCTTCTACCTTGATTAAGGTCGACAGATCTTTGAGGGCCTGCTCTTTGTCGAATGCAATTCCAAGCTTGTCTGCCAGACTGTTAAATGTAGACAATATCTCTCCCGAAAGTACAAGCTTCCCATTGTCAACATCTCCCTCGCCATTCAATGTCAGCGAATTGAGAAATTGCTCAGGCTCCCAGCCTTTTGCATTGTATGCGCCTTGAAGATTAACTTTTCCAAAGAGGTGGCCGCCAAATTTTGTGAATCGAGTCAGAAAATCATTGGCCTCAATTTGCGATGCTGTGAATTCACCCGAATAGCCAGGGGCCGACATATCGTTCAGGTCAATGATAGTGGTTCCAGCGACTGAACCAGAGTAGGCTTTCCCGTTCACATCGTAACACTCAATCTTTCTGTCATAGATTTTCACTTTGCCGGTTATCTGAGTGAAATCAATCTTTGAATAGATAAGCGTATCAATCGAAAATGTCCCTTGTCCATCAATATCAGGCAGAAGTATCATTGAAACAGAATCGGGAGCGGCACTGGCGCGATTGCTTTCCGTTCCGGGGGCAGCCTCAGGAAAGAGCTTATCAAAGTCGAACCGGTTGGATGAGAGTGTGAAAGAGAAGAACGGCTTTTGCATTTGGGAGCGATTTAAGTCCTGTATCGGCAAAAGATACGGGAATGGTTTAGTCAGTCGACCGTTGAATGATACATCGCTCGAGGTAAACTGAACATCCATCCTCTGCACCGTAATCGTGTCATAATTTATCAACATTTCGGCGTTGAGCTTTTTAATCGGTTCGGGCAGAAGCGAATCGTTGTATGAGGCATCGATAATTGATAATTTCCCTGCGGGTCGTAGTTCGGCAGGTCTCGAGATAGGGCCACGCACACGCATATCCATTACCAACCGTCCATCAAGTTCAGGCTTTCCGTTAGGCGGAAGATACTTCTCGGCCATCTTCATGCTAACCTCTCCCTTAAACTGACCATCGAGAATAGGAGAAATAGCCAGTGCTTGTACCGAGTCAGCCAGCATGTAAGGAATAAAATCTTCAACGCGGCCGGTGAGACTGAATTGGCCGGACGGAAAATTGCCGCTTAATGCGTTGATTGTCAGCACTTCTCTGTCCATAAATATATCAAGAGCCAAATCATCTATCGGCTCGGGGACCATCTCTGACGAGTAGGTCCCATTCTCAACTTTAAGCGTTCCGGAAAAGTCGATTGCCTGGACTTGTTTCAGCTTTCCAGAAAATTGGATATTGAAATGAGATTGACCGCTTATCTGGTGATTGTTTTTTGTGGGCAAAAATGGCTGCACAAAGGCAAGATTTAGTGACCCGGCGAGTTCTCCGGCAATTGATGGATTCGAGAAATTATCAACCGCCAGATAACCGCGAAGCGGCTGACCATCAAATCGACCATCCTCAATATTGAACCGTAAATTATCGGGCTTGATATCAAGGAGGGCTTTTTGCATCTCAAGCTTTCCGGATATCCCTTCTTTTGACATGGCTATATCATTGAGGACCACAGTTCCTGAGTACCCCACCGCAGGTACAGCAGCGCTGTCGTAGGTGAAGTCCAAATTCATGGAGAATCGGCCATTGACATTATAGTCCTCAAACATCGCTTGGCGTTTCGACGGAAGAATGGCAAACATATCCGAAATCGAAATATCGTCAGCAATGAGATTTCCCTTGGCCTTCATATTCTCCGCTGGATCATTTATTTGTCCGGTAAAGCGCATGACCGAGCCGCCAACAACAAGATCTGCGCGGTCGACAAGCAATTGACGGGCCTCAAGGTCATAACCGGCCTCGTAATTCAAACTTACTGCGCTCAATGAAAAGCCATCATCGCCGCTCATAGACAGGCTGTCAGTGCTAAATTTACCCGAGGAGTTATAGACACTCTGCGATGGCGTCTGTAAAGAACTGGTTAGGTCGAGACCATTGATTGTCAGTGTTGTATTCGATGAGTCATTCTGAAAAACAAACAATCCATCTTTTATTTCGAGTTCATCAAATGACACGATTGCCGCCGCGGCCTTCTGCTCATCAGGAAGATTGGCGGCTTCCGGCGGCAGCGAAGAATCGGCAGTCTCAAACGAGTAATTAGTGAAGCCATCGGCCTGTTTGACCATGTAAATTACTGGCCGATCCACTATAAATTTGTCGATGCGAAAGTTTCCCGTCAACAGGGGCAATAATTGAAGCTTTACATCTATAGCTTCAGCAGTCAACAATTCTTGCTCATCGCTTATTTCAGGCGGGTTGCCGATGCCAACCTCTTTAAGATTAACACCCAGTCCGCCCCAAATAGAGAGGTCAACTTCGCCGATGGTAATAGGCCGCCCAAGAGCCTCAATACCTTTTTCGATGGCGAAAGCCTTCGCTTTCTCCATCGGATAGAATAGCTTTATACCGATTATTAAGAGCACAAATAAACCCAGCACAATGCCGAGTGTCCAAGCAGCTATTTTCAGAAATCGTTTCATATTCTCTTTTACACCCCGTACTGGTTTTGGTTATACAATTTTTGATGGTATAACTACTCAGGGCTTCAATCAACAAGAAATGTGGTCAATATCAGCCACATACTCCGGACACACTTACCCGCTAATTCTCATTTTCTTCTCAAAACCAATCGAAAGTATGAGAATATAGTTCATACCCAAATGATGTCTGTGTTGCTTATGGTCTTAAAGTTGTTTTGGAAAACGAAAGAACATTAGCGAACTGTCGCTTAGCTGACGATTAATCCGCCACCGAGCAGGACATCCCCCCGATAGAAAGCGACCGACTGCCCCGGTGTGATAGCGCGCTGGCTGTCGGTAAAGGAAATGGCTGCCTGGGAGTCCGACATTGGGGTTATAATGGCCCGAGCGGGCTCAGCCAAATAACGGATCTTCACCTCGGCCTCAAACGGTTCGCTTTTGGGATGAATCGCCATCCAATTCATACTGTCTACAACCGTCTCAGATTTATATAGCGTGTCGTTGTCTCCGACAATCACTTGGTTGGCCACCGTGTCAATCTCCTGCACATAAAGCGGAGTCGGATGGGTAATGCCGAGCCCCTTGCGCTGACCGATAGTGTAGAAAGCCGTCCCATTGTGACGCCCGAGAGTTTTTCCATCGACGTGGACAATATCACCAGTCTCAAATGCATTCCCTCGCCGTGCCTCAAAATCTGTCAGGAAACGACGATAGTTATTGTCAGATACAAAACAGATCTCGCGCGATTCAGGCTTTGCTGCTGTTCGGAGGTCAAACTGGCGAGCGATAGCGCGTACTTCTGATTTAAGCATCCCACCCAGCGGCATCAGTGTCCGAGCAAGCGCCTCTTGTTTTAGCCCCCAGAGTACATAGGACTGGTCACGCGTTGAATCAATCCCTTTTTGCAATTGCCAGCGGTTTTCCGAATTCTGCCCGACGATGGCATAATGCCCGGTCGCGATGTAATCGCAGCCAAGAGATTTTGCTTTCATCAAAAATTCATCCCATTTCACTTCAGAATTACAGCGAACGCATGGATTAGGTGTGCGTCCGGCCTTGTACTCTGAGACAAAATTATCGATAACCTGCTCTTTAAAATGCCGGGAGAGATTGAGGACATAAAAGGGGGCGCCGATTTTATCGCACACAAAACGGCAGTCTGTAATAGAATCGATCGTGCAACAGCGCCCATCCTTGTGGATATCACCCCCGACTTCGACATAATCCCACAGCTTCATATGCGCCCCGATGACTTCGTAACCCTGCTGTTTCAACAACAGAGCGGCGACCGAAGAATCCACACCGCCGGACATGCCAACCAATACGCGCTTATTCATACGAAATACCAACGGTGAATCGATTCATAAAGGCCTCGATTAAACGGCATGATTATACGATGGTGATAGCTCACGAAGACGCTGAACTATTCCGGGCAGTATATTCAACACATAATCCAAATTGCCCTGTGTCGTCGCCCGTCCCATTGAAAATCTGACGGCCCCATGAGCGACTGCCTTCGTGATTCCCATAGCAGTCAAAACATGCGAGGCTTCGGTAGCGCCTGAGGTACATGCCGAACCGGATGAGACAGCAACGCCTTCCATATCGAGAGAGAGAATTATTGGTTCGCCTTCAAGCCCGACAAAAGAGATGTTCATCGTTTGCGGTATCCGGTTCTTTCGGGCACCATTAAGTGAACTGTTAGGAATGGTCGAGAGCACCTTATCCAGAAAATAATCGGAAAGCATGGTCATATGCTTGAAGTCATTGGCCATACGACGCGAAGTAATATCGAGCGCTGTTGCCAATCCGACCGCGCCAGCAACATTTTCTGTTCCCGGCCGACGACGGCGCTCATGTGACCCGCCATAAAAGAGTGGGGCAATTTTTACCCCTGACCGGATAAAGAGCGCGCCTGTCCCTTTTGGGCCATAAATCTTGTGGCCAGTCAGAGAAAGCAAATCGACCCCCATCGCCCGAACATCTACCGGGATTTTTCCTATTGATTGGACGGCATCAGTATGGAAAAGGGCGCTCTTCTCATGGGCGGCTTCGGCCATTCCTGCAATATCCTGTATAGCGCCGTTTTCATTATTGGCATGCATAACTGAGACCAGAGCTGTTTTGTCAGTGACTAACCGCCGAAGTTCATCTGCTGATGAGAATCCCTCGCTATTTACCGCCAAGAGCGAGAGTTCAAAATCTTCTTTGTGATGGAGATATTCGGCTGGCTCTATTACTGCATGGTGTTCCGCGGCCCCAACCACCAGATGATTTTTACGCTGTCGCAAATGATAGGCTGAACCGATAACGGCCATGTTATCCGACTCGGTACCCCCTGAAGTAAAGACCAGTTCCGCTGGATCACAGTTAATAAAGTTGGCAATTGTTTCGCGGGATGTCTCTAACGCAACTTTGGCGTCGCGGCCAAAAGTATGCACCGAACTGGCGTTGCCGTACGTTTCGCCCAAATAGGGAAGCATCGCCTGTGTGACGTTGGGATCGACAGGTGTCGTGGCGTTATGATCTAAATAGATATGTTCGCTCATTCAATCTTCCTCATGTATCGCAGGCTCAAAATTCAACAGTCATGCAGACGCAGTCGTTTGTCAAAAATTAGAACGCATACAATATAGTGAAGTGCCAGCGATCAGCAAAATCAAATTTTTCGCTTTTAATGATTCTGGCATAGTCAAGCCGGACCGGTCCTGCCGGGGTGAGAAGCTGAAAACCGGTTCCATAGGTGTACGCGAGATCCTTTAGCGCAATCTCCCATTGGGTAAGAAATCCATTTCCGATATCGAAAAAGATAGATTGCCACAGCGGGAGCTTCTCGAAGAGGCCGCCGATGAGCGGTACTTTGCGGACAACTTGTACAGTTTTCCATCGAAACTCTTGGTTCAAATTTATGATATACCGGGCGCCTATCGGGGTTCCGGTCGCGTCTTTAGGACCCAACTGGTTTTCGTCGAAACCGCGCACAGAATTTGCTCCTCCGATATATTGCGCTTCATCGCTAAATACAAAATCGGAACTGCCGAATTGACGCGCCAAACCGAACCGCGCCCTACTCGCTGAAATCCAGCCCGGCCAGACAACTTTGTAACCCGATAGACTGGTTTGAATTTTGACAAATGTACCATCCCCTCCCAAAAAACCGCCGTAATATTCTGATAAAAGCGATGCCACCGAGCCGCTTCGGGGCAAAAAGAGATTGTCTCTTGAGTCACGAATCAGATCAGCGTACAGCTTTCTCCGCTGGGGTTCTGATGATCTAACATTGATAGAATCAATCGATTGGCTAAAGTCTGAGAATTTCACCCAGGCGTATTCAAAGCCAAGGGTGGTTCGAATATAATCTCCGAAACGCTGTTTGGTTTCAAGGGTTATTCCGAAAAGCCGAACTTTGAAATCACGCACCTCATCGCGCAAGGGTGGACTGTATTCCAGACCAATCGTAATGGGGATACGCAGTTTGAGAAGCCATGGCTCAGTGTATCTCGCGAGATAGCGATGTGTCAGCAAGCGCGAGTCTTCACCCAGGCCGAACGAATACTGCGCGGTAACATCATACCGGCGTGAGCTAAAGAAATTTCTCTTGCCGAATCCGGCGGAAAAGTCCCATTCCAAATCACGAACTGTTGATTGTCCCGCACCGGTTTTGATGGTTATATAACGCGGTTTGCGCTCGCGTACCCTCAAATCAAAATCCGGATTGAGCCTGTCTGTTGAACTATCGGCCTGTACCAACCGCAAGGTTGTAAAGTAACCTGACTCGTAGAGTCTTCTCTGCGATCTGAGAATTGCGTCTCGTTTATAGATGTCTCCTTCCTGAACAACCAACTCGCGCTCGGCTGTATACGAGGGGTAGGTTTGTATTCCGGTGATTTCAACCTCACCGAAATGCACCAGAGAGTCAGCCTCGATTGCCAGAATGACATCACTGCGCGGAATTGAAGATGCGGTATCAAGCTGGATATCTATTGCTGCATAGGGATAACCAGCATTGGCAAATACTGTCTTTATATCCGTGGAAACCTGGCTCATCTGAAGCGGATTCATTGGCTGACCAAGCACAAGACGCTCGGCTATCTCAGCGGCTTCTTCGCGGAGCTCCTCCTGCATATTGCCTGTGATTCGGACATTGCCATATCGAAAGAAATCCCCCTCCTTTACCTGAATCCGGATACGCGCAGATGAATCTTCGGGAATAACCTCAATTACGTGATTTACTTCTACATTGAGAAATCCACTTGTCAGATATAGATATTTTACCTCAAGAGTATCACGATCCTGCGTTTCTGCCTGGACCCGGCTTCGCCTGTCCCCCTTAACAGACTGCCAAAAGTTACGCTCGACACTATAAAGTCGCTTTTTGATTTCTGAATCTTCAAAGTAATTATTCCCCTCTATTACTATCTTTCTGATGACCGGATCGCTTCTCATCCATCGCAAAAACGCGCGATTGACAGTTTGAGCCTCGGTGAAGGATGGATAATGCCCAGCAATGAGCAGCAGAAGAAGGAGTTTTCGCACTAATACTCCCAATGCAATTTGAGGTTCACGTGATAGAGGTCTTCATCGTCTCGTCGGCCCTCAAATGTAAATCCCTTTCGGAAGCGATACTCGAATCCAACCTCCTGCCCGGTTGTTGCAGATCTGCCATAGACGTAGAGGTTCGGCGCAGTATAAAAGCCCAGCGTGACCGATGTTTTTCTTAGATCAAAACTGCCGCTCGATGTCGGATCTATTTCGAAAGTTTCTACGCCGACCAACTGGCCCAACCGCCTCGTTCCAAGCTGCGAAAACTGATTAGAGACTATGGTAGATATTCTTTGTTCAATATTATTTTGAGCCCGGGTCGAATCGCCCGCATAGTAATTTGCAACCAGCAATGGGAAGATATCTTCCCGATTGAAAGGAGAATCTTCGGCTGGATTAATCTCAGGATTTTCGAGGGTTCCGGTAACGTGGATGCACAACTCAAGCTGCTCCGATGACTCCGCGCTGTCTAAACGCTGCCCCGGAATGCGAGTGCATGCGACAATATCCAAATTCGGATTGAGTGCCTCACTTCCCGTAAACGCTACAGTCCCACCCGGTTCAAGCTGGAATGTCTTGTCGAACAGATAAGCCTTTCCTCGCAGAATTTCCATTTCTCCGAGAAGTCTGTCACTTCCATTGGTGCGGATAATATTGACATTTCCAGAAAATTCGGCGTCGATGTCATCGTTTTTTATCCAATAATTGGAGATAATCTCAATATTGAGGTCAAAGTCCCAGCTCCGGTCGCCAGATGAAAGCGCCGACATAAGCGGCGAACCCTGGTTGGCATCGGCAAAGTTCACTCTATACATGGCCGAGAGAATCTGTAGATCACCGGTAACTTTAGGCGGGAGAAATCCTTCAATGTGGAGGTCTCCCTCGACGACACCGTCTATCTCCTCAAGTTCATAGCGAAATGGAACTTCACGCGGAAGACTGACATTGATATCAAGGTAGAGACTGTCAAGCGTTAGTACATTGAGACTGCCGTCAAGGTCGACATAACTCTTTCTATTTTTGTGGCGCGGGTTTTTAATATAGAATGACACATCATCAAGAACGACCTGGTTATTGACCATCTCTATCAAACTTGAATCAAAGTAGAGCGTATCGACCAAATCAAGATACTTGAGCCAGCCGTTTTTCAACAGCGCCTTTCCCTGAAGGTGCGGGTCATTTGGAGTTCCGCTGAGCTTGAATTGGGCTGAGAAATCGCCGCCCATTTCTTCGATTGAAGGGAGCGCAAGCAGCAACAAATCAAAATTGTTCTGGCTTGCTCTCACCGTCAGATCGATCGGCCTGTCAAGCAACCGCTCCTCGACACCGTTGCGTAGCGAGAGATCGGCTGAGAATGTTCCGTTCGCTACAAGATCACCCGGCGAAGATTCAATTTTGAAGGTATCGAGAGTCACGAGATTGTTTTCATAAATCGCTGACAGGGTAGTCATGCCGACATAATGTTGGTTATAAACCATAGAATCAACCGAGGCATAAAGACTTATTATTGGATTGTTAAAGCTCCCTCTGACAGATGCTTCGCTTGTCAGGTTTCCTGAAAGCGGAATCTCTCTCTTCAACAAAGAAAGCCAGTGCTCTAAAGGGAGATAAGCGATGGATAGACGAAGATCCAATGACTCGTTAAAGTTTAGTCTGCCAGTTACAGTCAATTCGGATAACGTGTCACCTACAGTGAAGCGCCTAAAATCGAAGCCTTTGTCGTCGGCTTCGAATACAAGCGGAGAACGATTGTGAAGTGTGCGATCAAAAAGCACTGTCTGAAAGTTGTCAACCGTGATTCTTTTCTGCTGTCCTTCAAATTGAACGTTTCCTCCCGCAGAGAATGCAACCGACGGTAGGTATAAATCAAGAGAATCAAAATGAACTGAACCGGAATCAACCTCGAGCAAGCCCGAACTGCTGTCGAAAGCCAAAGCCCATAAGCTGCCGCTTGCGGTGTTGAATTGAACAGTGCCAGCAGGCGCAGTAAGCATGCGTAAGATTTTGAATTCAGATGTGAGACTATCGGTCAATAGTCCGTACACCCTGATTGAGTCTGAGCGCAGAACACCGGAAATGTTTGGATTTTTTGTCTCACCCGTAAACCAAACGTTCCCCTCAGCACGGCCGCCAATATCCTTAAGAAAAAACTTGTCCTTCCACCTCTCGAGACTTCCCAGCCTGGCATCGACACGCAAATCTATCTCATCCCGATATTCCACTTTTCCGCCTACAACAAATTCATTCTCATAGAAATTAACCTGAAATCCCTCGACAAATAAGATTGAATCGGCGGTAACCACCATATCACCACTGGTATAGTGAATCGGATAGTTGTCAAACGATGATTCGTGAATATCTACAGTTATTGAAAGCTCTAGTTCAGATGTCTTGAATGACCGGCCAGACAGTTCAATCTGGCCGTTGAGGTCAGATACAAAGCTGGACGAGATGAGTGACTGCAAATTGAAGTTGCTCACATATGCTGAAACAGAATACTCTTTGTCAGACTTCGAGAAGTCTACTTCTCCCCGTCCATCGACGGCTGTCGATCCGAGGATTGTGCCATAGACCGTATCCAGTGTGAGATGCTTGTTTGCATACCGAAAATCTATCATGAGGTTTTCCAGATCGACTTTTTGGAATTTTCCGCCGAGAGACAGTGAGCCACGAATAGATCCAGAATCGAGTTCGATATCTCCAGTAAGGTCAATTATCCCCTTGAGGTTTGCCCGGATCAAGGGAGATAGTTCGGCCAAGTTCAAATTGTTGGCATCGAGCGTCACATTCCCGCTCATCGAGCCAAGGGCAAGTGCGCCATCAAGCTTAACTCTCGACTCATTTTGGACAAGCCGCAAGTCCTTAAATACAATATTCTTCTCCGCGACCGTTAGCTTGCCTCCGGCATCGGTCAATTCAAGTCCTGGGCGATTTGATTTAAAATAGAGCTCACGGATATTTCCTGTATAGGTTCCGCCTTCTGTCAAGAGCTCGGCATTGAGATTAAGATCATAGATTGTGAGAGAATCAGCCGGATCGATCAGGGATACGAATGCATTCTTCAGACGAAAATCACTAATGACAATCGCCGGTGTTCCCTTAGGCGCTGAATCCGGCCTTTGGTTCAGAGAAGCAAGTCCGATAAAACGCCCTGAGCTGTCTCGATGTAATTCAACTATGGGTGAGTCCAGCGAAATGAGATTGAAACGGTAATCGGCATCGATCAAATTCATGATAGAATAATCTGCCGTCACACGAGGAACCTGAAGCAGCGTAAAGGAAATATCTGAATCGCTGTATCTGACGGAAAGATCATCGACAGATATCCCAGAGTAGAAATTTCCTCCGATAGAGCCCAATGATACGATAAATCGAGAGTCCTCCCCGAGCAGTTTGTTGATTTGAGAGATGGTGAGACGCTCTATGCCGCCAGCATTTATGAGATAGTATGACAGAGCGGCTATTCCAATAAATACAATACAGATTCCGACAAGCAGAACCTTGAAAAAGAGCTTCATCCTGACACCGTAAGATTCTTCAGCGTATCCTGAGCAAAAAGAAAGCCCTCGCCCGTTTCAGTACCCAGGACAGTGATAGCATCCAATACAAGGTCTGGCTGTGCGCCGAGATTGAGTGCTCCGCGGATATGTGAGACCAATTGCCTCGGACGGAAATCAACAATGAGATAGGCCATTATTGCCAGTTCGCGCTCGATAATGCTGAGGCCTGGGCGACTCAGTACCTTTCCATAACCATCATGTATCATCCACCGAAAAGCCTCAGGGGCAAAACCAGTAATTCGATGCTGGAGTTTCTCGAAATTGCCTGCATAGACCCGTTTGTACAATTCAGTCCCTTCGGTAAACCATTTTGTCGTCTCTTTGCTTGTGTATTGGTTTACCGTCGAATCGTTAGATTCTTCCGGCCATGATTCCGCAAGACTCTCGGCGGCAGTAAGCATTCGAGGAAATCCAAGAAACAAATAGGATTGCAACATTACTTCATATAACGCCGTTCGTGCTATTTTATGTTCACGCGCCGACATAACGCTTAGAGACATTGATTCTTCGTCTGAGAAGGCAATCGACGCAGCATAAAGGCAAAGCTGCAATGGTTGAAAATGCGATTGATCTGATGATGCGGGTTTTGAGCGCAGACGCTCCCTGAAGGCGTTATTATTTGCAGGACTATACATCCCAACAAGTAACGTCCGATTATCGCGGATGGCAATTGTAAACTAATCGACGATATTTAATCGCTCTTCAAGTCTGGTGATTTCAGCCTTGAGGAAATTGAGGATATTGAGAAGTGAATCTGCGGCCAATGATTCGTTTGCTGAAAAAGACTGGGCCGCGGATTGGGGTTTTATCGACTTATTCCCCACTACGACAGCTATAGTGAGAGGATGACTATTTCTGATAAGATCAATCTCGAGCGAATTCCCCGGACAGCTTTGTCTAACAATGTTATATAACTCAGCGGCCAGAGTTATCGGTCGACCATTGACGCCGATAACGATGTCACCTTTTCTTAGTCCAGCCCGCTCAGCCGGTGACTGATTACCCACACCAGTCACAACCACTCCCCGGTCAATACGAATCGAGGGCTGACCTCCTGATTTGGCCATCACCAAGGAGGATTTAATATCAAAGGCCGGAGATATCTCAACATCGGCTGATGACAGACCAATGTGGCCAGCCTGCCGGTCTCCGTGCTCTATCAGAAAACTTACAATTTTTGGGATTTGAATCGACGGGATAGCTACGGCGAGACGGTCATCCTGATCCACTCCCCCGGTTATAACACCAAGCAACCTGCCCGAAAGATCAAAAACCCCGCCGCCAGCACTTCCTGAGGTTACTGGAAGCGAAAATTGAAGACTGCCATCCTGACGAGTCCCAGCGCAAAATCCAAGTGTGGGTGAGGCCCGAAGACCATAGGCATTTCCAAGCGCGATTACCATTGAACCAGCGCAAAGCTGACGTTCCGCGATTTTGACCGGCTGGCCAATTGCCCGTTCTGGTTTGAGTACAGCGATTCTATTACAGAAATCGACCCCAACCAGCTTGGCGGCGACTTTGCGGTTCTCGAAAATAATCGTGAATCGATCATAACCATGTACGCTTGAGGCGGCAACAATGATATGACCAGACGTGTCACACACAATTCCGGATGCAATAAGACGCTGAAACGCTTTTGAGGTTGTCGCAGAAAGATTGCCAGCTTCGAATGTTTGTGCTGCTTCGACTGTAACGATAGACTGCGATAAACGGACGACCAGATCGGAAAGTCCCGATTCCAAGTTGTTCAGAGGTGATTGAGCCTGAGAGGGGCTGTATGAAAAAAAGACCGCCAGAAATAATGCGTACATTAGGTTTCGGACTGTCCAACGACTAAAATTTATCATCTTAGAATTCCGAGCCAACCCCCCGAGAATGTGAGTTCCCTGAGAAGTGGTATATCCTGTAGACCGGCTGGAGCCGGTAGGTTTTCATTATATACGGAGCCCTGGAGTTATCATATACCGAGTAGCCACCGTAACCTGATGTCAGAGACTGGCCGCTAAAGCCTGACTGTAAAATCAGCCCATTCGTCAAAGCAGACAAACGTTCGTTCTGGGCCATTGATTTATCCAGAGACCAATCCTTAGCCATATTCGGGTTGAAAGTCGGTTCGGCGGTGATATAGGCATCATTCTGGCCTAATTTGAAGCCTTCCGTAGAAGATTTCCAACCTGAGAAGGTTTCCCCACCGAAAAGTCCAACAAAAACAACTGCAACTCCGAGCGCGCTGACAGTTACGGGTACAAGCGACCGCCAGGCGAAACGCGGTGCGAGACGCGGCATATAAGCCTTTGTTCGTGTCTCAGCAAATTGTTCGTGTCCGATGCGGTTCAACAACTGGGTATTGAAGTCACGGGAGAGGTTCGTTCGAGGCAATTCCGAAACAGCATGCTTCAAGGAATTATATCTCCCCTCCTCAGCTCGGCAGGCGGAGCATGTCGAGAGATGCTCACAAACGGCCAGCTGTACGCGACCGGTCATTTCTTCGTTAGAGAAAGCTGACAGGAAGGAGCGTACTTTTCGACAGTGCATTATATTCCTCCATTCTCGGCTGTAATTTATCACGCAAAATCAGACGTGCCCGATTGACACGTGATTTGACAGTTCCCAGCGGTACCCCAAGAACCTGTGCAACCTCTTCATACGGCATTTCTTGCACATCGCGGAGAATAAAGGCGAGCCGGTATTTCTCGGGAAGACCCTTTACCGCGGTGTCAATGGCCTGCGGAAGCCGACTCGGAAGCTTCGCTTCAACGGCAAACTCCGCTTCGTTCCCTTGCATTTCATTGATATCGTAAAATTTGAATTTCTTGCGTTTGCGAAGTTCGTTTCGCGCAAGATTCAAGCAAATCGTGTAAATCCACGTGGAAAAACAATGCTGAAAATTAAATGATTGGCGATGCTGGTAAACCCGAACGAAGGTTTCCTGGACAATGTCTTCAGCCTCTTCCGTGGAGGAGAGCATGCGGCCGATGACATTCATGAGACGTTCTTTATACCGATCCACTAAACCATTAAAGGCAACCATGTCCCCGTTCTGGACGGCCCTTATAAGCGCAAAATCAATATCTTTTTCTGTTTCTTTTGACATGTCGAACCCTCTTGTAGTAGGTCTTATTCTAATCTCGTACCCGAAAAGCTCTGAGTAGTTCCAACAAAATATAGGTCTTTGAGACCTGAATGTGATTGCACACTCCATAAAGCCAAGAACTCTGATCTAAGTTATTTGATTACAACAACATAACTATTAATTATACGCCCCCACGGACTTAAATACAATAAAAATCCTAATCCAGAGAGCAATAATAATGGTGGGATTATGGTTCTATAGACGGCCCCAAGATTTGCCTTAAAATAATCAGTGGTAAGAACAAGACAAAGGTGCGTGGGCGAGAGCATCATACCAATATACCCTGACAAATAGGCTAACAGAATAGACGATGGCGAGAGTATCGGGTCATACAGAAATCCGGCCAATAGAATGTAGCCCAAACCGACAACCCCGGATGACATCGATGTCAGCAGTCCAATGGTAAAACAGACCAGAAAAATCACAAGTTCAGACGGAAGGGCGTATCTTTGCGCCAAAGCCGGAATGGAACCGACCGCCCCGGATAGATCCAGTACCATTTGAAAAGTCAGAATACCGAAGATAAGCAGGACAAGCGAATAAGAAAACCCGCTTCTGAACGAAGCTGTAGTACTCTTGCGGCTCGGGCGGTTGATAAGCAACACTGACACAATCGACACAACAAGCGCGAGCGACAAATTCACTCCAAAAACACCAAAGAGAGCCATCGCCAGTCCAATCGGCCAAATCGCTTCAAGAATCCCGACTATGGTAATGGGCAGACTTACCGGACGGTTTTTCGATGGCTCAATTTTCCGTGTGAAACATATCAGACCAAGCACGAGCATGATAATCGCCAGCGGTAATTGTAGGAGCGCAATCTGACCGATGGACATACCAGTGATGGCATGGGCCAATATAATCCCCGGATAGATTGGCCATGAAAATTCGACCATGTGACGAAACCAATAGTTGGCTGATACTTTAAACTCCGGTAAGTAATTGCCGTCGGCAAGCACATTTTCAACAAGCGGCGCAGATAGAAGCGAACCGCCGGGCATAGGCATCAGACCGACTAATGGCGGCAAGATAGTCACCGCAGTTCGTTTGCCGCCATAGAGTCCCTGACAGGCATGTGAAAGCCTCTGAAGATAACCAAGGTCTTTCAAAAGGGCGCCGAGGATAGTGACAAGAATGACAATAGCTGTCAGCAGAAGAAGATCTCCTGAGAGAACCAAAATTTTCATAGCCTGCACAAGTCGTGGAAATTCCACCTGATAGAGCAAGGCGGTCAGTACCGCGGCAAAGAGCATCGTCACACCGACTGAAAATTTGCGGTACAGGGCGTACAGGATAACGATGAAAATTACGAGAAGCTTGAGTCCATCCATCGGGACAATAAATCTCACAAAAACGCAAAGTCAATGAATCATATGAATGAACTTGACATTCGTGTGACGCGCGATAGATTTCCCCAACTATGCGAACATTTGCTCATGACAAAAATGTACAAGAGAGCCGCCCCTTGGAACTCTTTCGTCCGCTTTCACACCGGCCCGGCGCGGTGTGGCTTGACTCATCGCTGAAAATCGGCGATCGAGGGAGCCAGTCGTTTATTGCATGTAACCCAACAGCCGAATTAAGAGTTCAAAACGGTTGCGTTCTTGAAAGAAGAAAAGGGGTTTTGCGCGAAATTACAAAAGGCGGGGTAACGCAACTGCTTGATTATCTTGAAGCAATCATACGAAATTCCAAACAAACTGCCCTTGGCTTTATCAGTTACGAAGGTATGCTGCCACTGATTAACCTCACAACAAATCAGCGTGAATCTTCTTTTCCTTCGGCATGTTTTTATCTATATGATTCGGTTATGAGTTTCGAACATAGAGCACATGAAAGTTCTCAAAACAAAACAACTACACATTCCGACAATTTTTGTCATGAACATGGTGAAAAAGAGTCAATCGCAGGCGACCCGACTCAATCTCCTGCCACCCTATTGGCACACCCTAAATGGCCTGAATATGAACGCTCGGTAAAATTGCTTAAACGACATATATACGAGGGTGACATCTATCAGGCAAATTTCACCGCCGGTTTTAATATTAGGAGCAACACCGATCCTTTGACAGTCTACAATCGCCTGCGACAATTAAACCCTGCGCCGTATTCGGCTTATCTCAACTGTGGCACCTACCAGATTCTTTCTTCTTCACCGGAGCGACTGCTGAAGAAAAATGGAACACGGCTGACATCATCACCCATCAAAGGGACAATCGAGCGCGGCTCTACACTGGCAGCGCAGGAATCAAATGTCCTCACCTTATTAAGTTCAGCCAAAGACCGGGCTGAACTGCTGATGATCGTCGACCTTGTGCGCAACGATTTGGGAAAATTCGCCAAGCCCGGCACGGTGTCTGTGGACCGTCTGTACGGCTGCGAAATATATTCATCCCTTATCCACCTGGTTGCCGATATTTCATGCGAATTGCCGGACAATGTGACACTCGGTCAAATCATGACAGCCCTTGCCCCGGGGGGCTCGATTACGGGCACACCGAAAAAACGCGCGGCGGAAATACTGTTGGAAAATGAATCCGAGCCTCGCGGGGTATATACCGGGGCAATTGGATATATTTCCGCCGAAACCGCTGAATTTAATATCGCCATCCGAACTCTGACTTGCCGCAACGGCATCTATACCGCTCATGCAGGCGGCGGAATTGTCGCCGATAGCGATGCTCACTCGGAGTACGCCGAAATGATGCTCAAAGCAAAAAATCAACTCCTGGCAGTTGGAGCAACCTTGTGAAAGATTCACTTCGCGGCATAGATGTGGCCACTTCGATAAATGGAAAACTGGTGAGACATGAAAAGGCTGTCGTTTCTGTCTTCGACAACGCTCTCCTCTATGCACAGGGGTTATTTGAAACCTTTTTGGTGATTGATAATCGAATCATATTTGTCAGCGACCACTTGGAGCGTCTGTATACAGGGGCGAAAGTTATCGATCTCAAAATACCGATCAGCAAGACAACGCTGATTGAGTGGATGAATCTTACGTTGAAAGCACATCCGTCGCGAATCAAAAAACTGCGATTGACAATAACCGCTGGAGAATCTGCCCGGTGGCTCGGCACGCAGGGCGCGCCGCAAATCATTCTCAGCGCGGCGAGTCACACAATGCCTGTCAACCCGTTTACACTCTTCCTCTCAACTTTTAAGGTCGATCAGAAATCAATTTTCAGACGGATAAAAACTATTTCATACGCCATTCAGGCGACCGCTCTCGATGAGGCCAAACGACACAAGTGCGATGACGCGCTTATGCTCAACGAAAAAAAACACGCCGCCGAAGTAACATCTGCTAATTTCTTCTGGGTGAAACGCAACCGCATCTACACACCCTCGCTTGACGATGGCTGTCTTGACGGGGTGACGCGGCGGCACGTATTTAAGGCCTGTCAGAAATTGAATTTTCGTTTAATTGAGAAAAGCGGCACCCTCACAGAAATTCTCAAAGCGGATGAAATCTTCATATCGAGCTCTTTAAAACTCATTGTGGGGGTTGCTAAGCTCAAGCACAGTAATACAGTAAGTTTATTCCCGGCGGGGCCTGTGACCGATTCGTTGTCACAAGAGTTTAGGCACCTTGTCCGGCTTTAGTCAAAAAAATCTTTTGTACGGTCATTTCCTCAATTGTTTTAATTGACAAACTTTTTGCATCCTCTCTATACTCAATTATTATGAATATTAGAGAGCGAACACTGTCTTTACTTGGGGCGAGCACAATATTTTTACTCTCGCTATTCCAGTTCTCCAGCGCCCAGGAGCCATACGACAATCGTCAGCCTGCGTCTGTTAATGACGGCCGTCACACCCTTTACGACATTCCGCCCCGAACATTGGTCGACTTGCCGACCGCGGGCACTCTTCCCCGCGCCAACTTTAATATCGGTGTGCGTCTCTATCAAAATGGTGGCGGACTTGGGTATACAGATATCGGCCTCTCCAATAGATTTCAGCTTGGCATTTCATTCGGGGGCGACAATGTCCTGTCAAATAGAACGCTAAATTCAAATCCGAGAATCGGATTTAGTCTGAAATTCCGCATTGTCGATGAACTGGCCTATCTGCCCGCCATGACCGTCGGCTTCACCGACCAAGGGATGGGAAACTACAGTGACCTCTATGAGAGATATACCTTTAAGTCTCGCGGATTTTACGCTGTCGCGAGCCGCAATTTCTATTTCTTCAATTGGACGTCAGGCTGGCACCTTGGCATAAATTACTCGCTTGAGAATAAAATAGACGCTGACAAAGAAGTAAATCTCTTTGCAGGATTCGATGCCACCTTCTACGACAACATGGCTTTCCTTGTCGAATACGATGCCGCCTTCAATGATGACAACGGGACATTCTCTGAAATTTCAGGTCGGGGACGCGGCTACATGAATATGTCGCTCAAATGGCTTTTCACTGAAAATCTTGAAATTGAAATCATGGCACGCGATCTCTTTGTGAACCGACGAGAAGCAGAGACCTTCGCCCGTGAGATGCGAATCGTCTATATCGACCATTTTTAAGATGTACATTCTATCTTGATTTCTTATGGCAAACCCCGCCATAGCGGGCAGGCTTGCCTGGTGGTGTGATTTTAATCTGAACGCGCAAACCGGTACGTACCGCGCGAATAGATTAAAACTGAACTGCCCCTTTGTCCTACTCTATCTCACTGGGAGACTGACAGGATAAAGGCATAGTATTGGATAAAGAGCTAAAACCCGGCTTTGCGCCAGCGATCGACCACCGACACACAAAACGCACCGACAGTCTCGATGACTTTCAAGCGGTACTGGCGTGCCTTCTCCTCATCAAATTCAGGATATCCTTCCCCTTCTTTATAGAGAAGAATAGTGCCCGGGACAGGATATATATCCGCGCCCGCCCTGAAGGTGTAAGCGAGTTCAGGCGAGTAGGTCGATCTGCCGGCGAGGGACGGGTCGACAGCATGAACCATCGCCGTTTCATCGGTTCCTGCGTGTCCTCCGGCATGACCGAAGAATTGCTCGGTCATCTGAGCGCACAGTTCCCACCAGTGAATAACGGCCACGTTACATTTTTTGGCGTAATGAAAATCCAGTGCCGTCGATTTCAGCGCCGAATTATTGCCGCCATGTCCATTCATGATGATTATGTTTTTAAATCCGCTGTTAGCTGAAGAATCAAGAATATCTCTGATATAGAGTGAGAATGTTTCCGGTTTGATTGTTGACCCGCCAGGATAGCGCGCCAGCGAACGGGTTATTCCGTAGTTCACTGTCGGCGCAATAAGCGCGTTGAGTTGTTCGGCAATACCATCTGAAATTGTTTCGGGAATAAAATTGTCGGTTCCAAGACAGGCCGAGCCATGAGCTTCGACGGTGCCGACCGGCAGAATGAGCGTGTCTATCGAAGCGGGGACAAGTTTCTGGACTGTCAGCCAGCTTAGTTTCTGAAGCTGTCTTTCCATGTAAATTACATCCGGGCTATTATCCGCTCCATCACGGCTTCGGTCTCTCTCGCGGTTTCCTCGTCCCCTTCGAACCGGTACTGATTGATATCGCGCGCCAAAAATTCAAGCTCATCGGCGCTTTCGACAGCATACCAGATCTCAAGCTCTGACCAGGTCAGATGTTTTTGCGTAAAGGCCGCGGCCACGTCGTGGTAAACCGACGGCGACGTCCAATCCAATTCAGAGAGATTTATCTGCGCAGAGCCGGACATTCCGATAATATAATATCGGCCTTCCGGTGTAGGTCCGAAGACGGCATCGCACTCTTTGAGCATCTTGAGGGCTGTCTTCATCATTTTCGGCGTGATCGTCGGAGTACGGCTGCCAATGACAAGCACGCTGCTGTATCCCTGGCTGAAACAGTCTTTGAAAACTTTCTCAATTCGATTTCCCCATCCTTCATGCGAAAGTTCGTGGGTGGTAAATCTATCTTTAAGTCCCTGCGCTTTCGCGCCATTCAATTTCTTACAGAGGTGATCGTCGATCATGGCAATGAAGCGCTTCTGTTCCTGAAGATCGGAATGATAAAGCCGCACTTCTGTCGCGATAATACTCAGCGCATTGGCCACGGTGTCGGTAATAAAAGCCTGGTGGAGAAAATGGAGATCCTCACCTTTGATGGCGCCCAAATCCATTCGAGAACCATCCTCGGAGGGCTCCTGAACGCAGATTGCAATTACTGATCCATTCTTCTTTGAAGTCATCATTTCCATACCAGACGTTGATGGTTATTTCTGATAAGAATATAAAAAGCTACTATGATTCAGTCAAGTGTCATGAGATGTTTTTACAAATAATTCCATGGAACAATCCTCCTCAAAATATATGGCCGCCCATAAGTCACGCAGCGAACTAATGTTGGGATTCAGATAGCAGAGGCGTCACCAGTTAAAAAATATCAGGGCTTGAGATGACGCGCCAAAAGCTCGGACTTAATAAGTTGAATCAATTTATCAGGATCGATTTTGGAGGCAATCTTTTCAGCCAACCGTTCCGCGAGGTCTGCAGAAAGTTGACGGGTAAAGACAGAGATCTGGTCGGTACTGGTTATCTCTATCTTTTCTTCCCATGTCGGACCCGAGGGCGGCGCTTTGAGTGAATCCGTTTCCTGAACCACCACGCTCTCAGGTTCTGTTGATTTGAATAATTCGATTTCTTTCTTGAATTCGTCGATGAATTTTTCGACACCTGTGGTGTGCCGTGAATCATTCTGTGGAACAGGCGGCTGGGAGGTAGGCACTGGTTGGGTGATCGGCTTTGTGACAGGATTGATAATCGTGGACGTTTCCTTGATGCGGAGCTTACCCGAATCGACTACGGGCGCTGATCGGGCGTGCTTCGGCGCAACAGGCTTGGGCGGTGCCACGGTATTGTCCTGCTGCATTGAATTGACAAACCAATCATAATCCGACGGGCCATGAGAGGCTCGTTGCGGCTCCGGCGCATCAACCAATCCATATTGATCTCTCACAATTTCAATCTGGCCCGTGCCACGATCGGCGGAACGTGAAGAATTTGTCGAGCGGATTGAACTCAGATCGTTGTCTCTGATGCTCATCGAATCTATATGCTGATCAGTGTGTTCCTCGATATGGTCATATCCTATCATTTTCTCTGAAGTCTTCGGCTTTCTCGGAGTACTAGTGGATGTCCGATCCATAACCTCAGAGTCTGTCACCTCGATACTTCCTATTCCCAGCGCTTCATCAAGCGTATTGTCGTCTATATGGGGAGATTCAAAAGAGATTTTTTCGGAGGCCTTCCCACCCGAGGTTGACTGTCCAATAAATGTCTGTATTCGTGCAATGAAGTCATGTGGTTCGAGCGGCTGTGGAATTATAACCTCTGGCGGAAAGGGAAGATCGCTCGAATGCGGTGACTGAATCAGAAGCATGGGAATTGATGTCAATTTGGAATCGGCCTGCACTTTTTCGTAGAAAGGTTGCATATCGGAACCGGTGAGTCCTGAGCCAATGACAAGAATATCCGGACGCGTGAACTGAAGGACTTCCTTGGCCCGCTCGGCGGTTGCCACGGCGATAACCTCGAAGCCGTTTTGCTTCAATACTAAATCGGCGACTCTGCGGGTCGACTCAGATGCTTCTGCAAGAAGAACTTTTTTTCGCATGGGACAGGCTCAGTTTTTGGACAAATTTTTCTGTTTCGACAATTCAGATGAGGCGTCTTCGAGAAACTTACGGTCGGCCTTGCTAATATTTTCTATGCCGACTTCGTTTATTTTATCCAGTATCGTATCTACTCGTTTCATAATCTCTGACGCTTCCTGCCGCTTCTTTTCAAGCTTCGCGGATTGACGACGGTAGCGCAAGTTTTTAAATCTGCTTCCAAAAGAAGCCCAGCGCCAGTTTTCTTTCAGGTAAATGAATCCGCACACAGCTCCTCCGAGGTGAGCCATATGGGCGATATTTGATCCTCCAAAGAGAAAACTTATCAACATAAGACCTGGAATTGCCCATTTTACCTGAACCGGGAAAAGAAAATAGATATAGAGAAGGCGAGTGGGAAACATTATCCAGTAGGCAACGAGTACACCATTTATTGCTCCTGAAGCTCCGACCATGACTGCCTCTTGGCTCGGATGAACTATCAAAGTCAACAATGCTCCAGCCAGCCCAGCAAGTATATAAAACCGCCCAAATGACTTGCTACCCATCGAGTGCTCGACTTCGGTGCCGAACATCCACAGCATGAACATATTAAAGAAAATATGACCGAAGCCGCCGTGGAGGAACATATAGGTAAACGGTTGATAGAGCAGATTTGGAAAACGCTCAAAGAATACCGCCGGACTCAGTCCAAAAATCTCGCTCAGTCCGGGAATGAGTATTTGAAGGACAAAAACCGCGATGTTAAAGATTAACATCGTTTTAATGAATGGAGAGATTGCTCCCGGGCCTATGGACAGGCCGCCTTCAGGACGATATCGGTTGTTCTTCCACATATAGTTTACTCTATCGGCAGTCTGAGCATCGAGATACAGTCCCGCCCAAGTCTTCTGGTTTGTGTTTATCCTATTTTTAGACCGATTTTGACTCTCACTCAGGAGTATTTTCTTTAAGATTCATAAATCTGTTGTGACGGATCTATACATTAGCCATGACTGAGAGTCGTTTATGCATCGAGAATACTAAAAGCCAGCCGCGGACTCTATTTAGGAGTCTGCGGTCAGCTTTATTTTGGATCGTTGTAACCGATTGGAGTTAAACGAGCACCTTTTGAAGACGGGCGAGAATCTGTGCTTTTGGAAAAGCTCCGGTCATTTGATCGACAACCTCGCCGTTCTTGAAAAAGAGAAGCGACGGAATCGACATAATATTGTACTTCCCGGCTATCACATGATTGTGATCAATATCCAATTTGGCGATTTTCACCTTATCACCCAATTCGGTGGCCACTTCCTCCAGGATTGGGGCTATCATTCGGCATGGACCGCACCATGTAGCCCAGAAATCGACTATAACGGGCGTTCCTGACTGGATAACTTCCATCTCAAAGCTGTCATCAGTTATGTCTACCGGTTTTTTCATAAATACTAAATGCCTCGCTATCTACGCTAATTGTGTTTCTTTCCTATTAACTACTCTAACAATGCAAGGAAAACAAGGTTCCAGCAAGCCTTTTTCTTGTCTAGAACTCACTGAATAAACATTTCCTAGTTCCTTGCGGGCTGTTATACTGAACACAAAGGAACGATCAGGCTAATGAGACTGGTATTACAGCGAGTTATAGGATGTCAGGTATGGATCGGCGGAGAGCTTTATAGCTCTATCGCACAAGGTCTTCTAATATTATTTGGCACCAAAACGGGCGACAATGAGCTATCGTGTACCTCACTGGCTGACAAAGCAATAAACTTGCGGATATTTGAAGACAGCGAGCAAAAAATGAACCTCTCGGTTTTAGACCTACAGGCTCAAATTATGATTGTGTCGCAGTTTACGCTTTATGCCGACACCCGAAAAGGAAGACGCCCGGCCTTCACTGACGCCATGGAACCTGTTGCAGCGGCGAAACTCTATAATATCTTTGTAGAAAAGATGAAAACTTCGGGACTTGACACCCAAACCGGTCAGTTTGGCAGAAAAATGGATTTGACCTTTACAAATCATGGCCCTGTGACAATTATTCTCGACCATGATGTATGAAGAGCTTCGCCGTCTCGCCACTCTCCGCCCGGTAATCCTCGGTTCCGCTTCACCTCGCCGAGTCACTTTGCTCCAGGAAACAGGCATAGAATTCACTCAAGTTGCTCCCGAAATTGATGAATCCACCCGTGATTTGGAAGATCCGCGCAAATACGCTGTGCGTTTGGCAGAGGAAAAATCTGGCGAAGTTTTCGGGCGAATCACCACAAATGCTGTGGTAATTGGATGTGATACCATTGTTGTTCTGGCGAACAAAATACTCGGGAAACCAGTTACAAAAGCTGATGCGTTTCACACCCTGATGGCTCTATCGGGACAATCTCACACTGTCGTTTCGGCCCTAAGCTTAGCCGCCGACGGTATTCCTCTCATGAGCGGTTACGATACCACCGAAGTCCGGTTTCATATACTTGATAACGACAGAGTGTGGGAGTATGTGGCAACAGGCGAGCCCATGGATAAAGCTGGGGCATACGGAATTCAAGGGATGGGGACGTTTTTAGTTGACAGAATCGAGGGGAATCTTGATACTGTCATTGGTCTACCCCGTGTTCTGCTCAATCGTCTGGCGGGGGAAGTACTTCTCAAAATTGGGTGATAGAATGATGCGACATGAATGAATTATATGGAAAAATCGGCAATCTTCTCAAGCAGGAGCGACTCCATCGCAAACTTGAGTTGTCCACGATTTCTAATGAACTGAAAATCAGCGAGACGAATCTCGGCTATGTCGAAGACGGCTCGGCGAGTAAACTACCTGCCGAACTGTACTTCATGCTCTTTGCGAAATCATACGCGACCTACCTTGGTATCGACTACACCCGTACTGTCGATGCCATCCGCGAGGAGATTGGCGAACGAGAGGCCGCAGAAGACGCCGAGCGCGCAGCAAACGCCCCGCCTCCTGCGCCCCCCGAAAGATCAAAGAAGTCGAGATTCCAAAAGATCGAGGAGAATATTATTGAACCAGCGAAGAAAAGCAGTTGGGTGCTGATTCTCATTTTTATCGTGTTAGGTATACTAGGGCTTGCATTGTTCCGTTCGGTGACGGATAAAACAGAGGCCTCGAATGGCAGCTCTGTCAGCCCCGGGGTTAGATCTTCGTCAAATGCGGGCAATTCAAACGAACAGAATTTCAATCCCCCCTTGGATTCAATAAGCGGACTCACCCTCAGCATCATGACTCGTGTGCAGTCCTCAGCGATGATTCTGGCCGACGGTGACACGGTCATAAACGGGGACCTTGTGATTGGCAAAGACTATCAGATTGATGCCGAGGAGGTGTTAATAATCAGTATTGGAATACCGGAGGCTGTGGATATTCGTCTCAACGGGAAAAAAGCTGATCTGAGCGATCCAGGCACGCGTAGGGCGACCCGGGTCGAAGTCAATCGAAGCAATTATACATCCTTCCTCATGCCCGAGGAGATTTCTCAATCCCAAAGTGATACGATGCTTGGACGAGCGGGCGACACACTACTCCAAAGCGGCGTACAAGGAGCAGGGAGATAAATGAAAAAGCCTATATTCAACATCAGGAAAATTGTGGCCGATTTTTATCTGCGACGTTTCCGCAAGCAAATGCAGCCAACCAGCCGCTCCTTTCCGGGCGATCTCATGGTCACAAAACATATTCTTGTTTGTCTTCCTCCAGGGTTGCGCGAGCTGACTCTTGTAAAGCAATTCCTTCCTCAACTGGCAAGTCTCTTTAAGACCGCCGACATCACACTCCTCGCTGTGCCCGGGGTACAGGTGACGGACATTTATCCACGGAAGGGATTCCACTTGCTCACCCCTGCTATGGACCAACTGACCTGGGCTGGACTTCCGAAGCCGACTTTTTTGAAATCACTCCAGGAGTACAAATTTGACCTTGTGATGGACTTGAGTCTGGAACAAACGAACTTTACATCCACGGTTCTCCTCCATTTCCCAAACGCCGTTCGTATCGGACGAGGAAATCATATCGGAGAGCCATTTTACAACCTCGAAATCAAATCGAAATATCTTCGCGATGAACGGAATATTTATCGTTCGCTGCTTGAAACGTTGGCGGCCATTATGAATCGGACTCTCGATGGCTCTCCTGTGGCAACCAACGGCTGAAGAAAGGGACCATGTACCTAAAGCAATTAGAAATACTCGGCTTTAAATCATTTCCAAATAAAACTGTCGTGAAGTTTTCTGAGGGTGTGACTGCTATTGTCGGCCCGAACGGGTGTGGAAAAACCAATATCCTCGATGCCCTTCGCTGGGTGCTGGGCGAGCAGAGACCGACTTTGTTGCGGGGTGGCAAGATGGAAGAGGTTATTTTCAATGGCACACGTGAAATGAAGCCGTTGGGCATGGCCGAAGTCACGCTTACCGTTGTCAATGATCGCGGGGTTTTGCCAACTGAATACCACGAGGTTCAGATTACCCGCCGGCTTTTCAGAAGCGACGAATCCGAATATCTGCTGAATAAGATTCCCTGCCGTCTGAAAGATATCACCGAGCTTTTTGTCGATACGGGGATGGGCGCGCACTCGTATTCGGTAATTCAACAGGATATGATCGAATCAGTCATTTCGGATAAAGCCGAGGAACGTCGCTTCCTGTTCGAGGAGGCGGCCGGTATCACCAAATACAAACATCGCAAACGCGCCGCTTTGAGAAAGCTCGAAGCAACCGAAAATGATTTTCTTCGTCTGAAAGATATTCATTCAGAAGTCAAGACTCGCGTGAATTCGCTCCATCGCCAGCAGAAAAAGGCCGAGCGATACAGCGAAGTTCGCAACGAAATAAAGGATTGGGAGCTGTACTTCGCCACTCAGCGAGTGCACTCTCTTGACAAGGAAAAGCGCGAGCTAAAAGGCTCTTCCAAACAACTCTCCGATCAAAAGCTGGGCAGGGCCACTGCTCTGGACAGCGCCGCAGCGAGTCTTGGGGGGGATCGGCAGTCATTGAGCGAGATTGAGCGACAATTGACCGAGGTCGGACAATTTATCTACTCGGCATCTGAGTCAGCCCACTCGCTTGAACAGAGGATTGCGGTGCTTCGCACCCGTACCGCCCACGCCAATGAGATAATTGAGAAGAATACAGCTGATATCAATACTGCTGCCGTGAGAGTTGCCACCCTCTCTGATCAGCTTGCTGTCTCGGATACCGAATTGGCGACTCAATCAGAGGAAGTCACAATTCTTGCCGCTCAGTTGGCCGAGGCCGAGACAAGTCAAGCCGAATCCGACCGACGGATGCACAGCGCCCGTTCGAGCAAAGAAACAGACAACCAGCAGTTAATTGAACTCGAAGGAAAATTATCCTCCGGCAAGACCGAAGAAAGCTCGCTCAAAGAACAGGAAGATGAACTAAAACGGCTTGCCTCCGAATTGACCGCGCGTCTTGCTGAGGGAAATCCGCTTCGTCAGGACATTCTGTCCCATGTCGATCAGGATCAGAAAAGACTGAACGAACTCCAGAGTCAACGCGCCGAAATTGAGCAGACCCAAACTTTTCTGACTGAAACGATGGAACGGCTTGTCGAACATGGAAACGAGCTTACAATGGAGGCGTCCAACCTTACAGCTTCGCTTGAGGCATGCCAGGCCCGTAGGACACTTCTTGAGGAGATGATGCTCCATTATGAGGGGTATGAATCAGGCTTGGTCGTTGCGATGCAAAACCGAGGCCGCTGGCCGGCTATCGCGGGCACTGTCGCCGAACATTTTGTGCCGGTCGCGGGAATGGACGTCGCTCTTGAGACTGCATTGGGAGAGATTTCGCAGTTTCTTATCTGTCAGGAGAAGTCCGCTGCCGAAGCAATTATTTCATTTTTGAAAACTGAAAAAAAGGGGAAGATCGGCATTCTGGTTCCCAATACAGGCGTTATCAACTCGGCGGTGAAACGTCCAGAAATCCACGTCGATGGCGTGATTGGCTGGCTTGATAGTTTTGTTACCGCTCCGGACTATCTCAAGACCCTAAAAGACGCCGTACTCTCTCGCATACTTGTGTTCCGCGAAGGAACCAATCCCGAAAGCATTCTTCCCCATCTCCCCTACGGATTTACAGCCGTCTCGACCGACGGCATCCTCTATGGCAACAATCTTATCACCGGCGGCTCCGACGATCATTTCCCTCTTTTTCGCCGTCGTGAAAAGGTTCAGGAGCAGGAAGAGTTCATCACTCAGTTCACCAGCCAGCTTGCTGATATTCGTGAGAAAAAGAATCGCGAGGCAGTTACCCTCGCCGGAGCTCGCGCCCAGTCTGGGACATTGACGGCTGACAATGAATCAATCCAGGAAGAAATAGACGCCGTCCAGCATAAACTCAATGAACATGGTTTTGAACAGAGATCATTGACCGCTGAAGTCGAACGCCTCGAGAAAGAATTAGTAGGTGTCAAAGACAAATTGACACGGATTCAAAACCGTCAATATTCGCTCGGATTGGACTTCACTCAGTTATCCGATCAAAAGGATAATCTTCTTCAAAATATTAAGATGGCCGGCACTCGTCTCGAGGATGTCGAAAAGGCCGCAAGCGATGCTTTGGAGCGTGTGGCTAAACTTCAGGTACTTCATATCGAAGCCAAAAGTCGTCTACAACAGACCGAAAGCCGCATGAAACATGTTCAGGAAATCAAAACCGAACTCGAGCAAACCCGTTTGGTCAAAGAGCGGGAAATTGCCCAATTGCTCGAAGAGATTGCTGTCGGCACAAAGACGAACACGGAGCTTGAAACCGAACTGAAAGCATCCTTTGAGCACCGCGAGGCGTATACAGCAAAACAGAACGAGTACCGTCAGCAGCAGAGCAGTTTTGCCGAACGTTTGTCAACTCAGGAGCGTACAATTCGCAACCTTCGCGAGGAACAGGATACGCTTGGCGAACAGCTTCATCAGATTGAGATCCGTCTTAACACAAATGAATCTGAGACTCGAGGCATCACCGAAAAACTTCGCGATGACTACTATATTGACATTAGAACCATCGAGTCTCGCCGGCCCGAAAGTGAACTGACCGATGAAACCGCCAAAGCAAATCTTGTCGATCTCAAAGAAAAACTCAAAAGCTTCGGCGCGGTTAACCTGCTTGCGCTGGATGAATATCAGGAAGCAAGCGAGCGCGAGAAATTCCTCGATGAACAGATAAGGGATTTAACAACAGCCAAAAACAACCTTCAGACTACAATCACTAAGATCAATCAGACAGCCAAGCAGTTGTTCAATGAGACGCTCGATAAGGTTCAGGTAAACTTCCGTGCCCTGTTTGTTGAATTGTTCAACGGCGGCGAGGCTGAGATTCGGCTTGAGAATCCCGAAGACCCGCTTGAATCCAATATCGAAATTATCGCGCGTCCTCACGGCAAAAAACTTCTGCCCATTACCATGATGTCCGGCGGCGAACGGGCGTTGACGGCGATATCTCTGCTCTTCTCACTCTATCTAGTTAAGCCGTCGCCGTTCTGTATTCTCGATGAAATCGATGCCCCGCTTGATGATGCCAACTGCCGCCGCTTCCTGACTATCATCCGCAAATTCTCATCGCAGACGCAATTTATTACCATCACACACAACAAAATAACGATGGAAACCGCGGACAACCTCTACGGCATCACTATGGAACAACCCGGTGTGTCCAAGCTTGTCGCAGTAAAATTCGCCGAGACAGAATCAGAAGATGGCCAACCAAACACTGTGCGGACTGTGATTGAATCTGACCCTCAGAACTTTGAAAACAGGTTATGGAAGCGTACCCGATCTGTAGCCGACGACAATGGCGAACCGGTTCCTGAATCGATCCAAGATCGGCTCAAGCCGAGCGTGAAGACTCCATCCGGCGATCACGAATCGTAGACCATAAGCGGCTCTAATGTTTAATCCCTTTGAGAAACTGAAAAAGTCATTGTCTAAAACTAAGGAATCCATCCTTGGCAAAATTTCTGAAGTCATCTTGCGCCGTAAAATAGACGATGAATTGCTCGATGAGATCGAAGAAATTCTTATCCAAGCCGATGTCGGTTTTCAGGCCACCAACAGGCTTATCGACAAACTAAAGATCAGCGCCAGGCAGAAAAAGATCACCGAGGGTGATGAGCTGATGGCGCTGTTGAAAGAGGAAATCACCCTAATCCTGTCTCGCAAAGACGCTCAGCTTGCCAGAAAATCCGATAGTAAGCCGGTCATTTGGCTCATCACCGGTGTCAACGGCGTTGGCAAAACAACCACTATTGGCAAACTCGCAACTCTCTTCTCATGCGAAGGTAAAAAAGTTATGATCGGAGCCTGTGATACTTTCCGAGCCGCCGCCATCGACCAGATAGCAATTTGGGCTGAGCGGAGCGGCGTCGAAATGATTCGTTCCGAAGAACGCGCGGATCCATCCTCCGTGGCCTTCGATGCGGCATCGGCGGCTAGGGCACGTGGAACAGATATTCTACTCATCGACACTGCCGGACGGCTTCACACCAAAAGCAATCTGATGGATGAACTGAAAAAGATTAAACGGGTGATTGAAAAAGCCGCCCCCGACGCCACTATTCTTTCAAAACTTATTGTCGACGGAACCGCCGGACAGAATGTTCTGCAACAAGTGAAAGTATTCACGGAGGCCGTCGGGTGTGACGGACTTATCATCACCAAACTTGATGGGACAGCAAAAGGGGGCGTGGTTATAGCCATTGCCGAGGAATTAGGCGTGCCGGTCGATTTCGTCGGGCTGGGTGAGGGGATCCATGACATCCAGCGCTTTGACTCCAAACAATTTGCCGAAGCCCTTTTCGCCTCATGATTGAATTTTCTTTATTGACGCCCTCACGCGAGGCAATGATTGATATCACTTTGCAGGTAGAGAACGCAATCGAAGACGCTGCATTCACCGACGGCGTAGTCGTTTGTTTTGTTCCCCACACGACCTCCGCGGTCACAATCAACGAAGACAGCGATCCCGACGTTAAACGGGATATTCTGCACAAACTGAAACGAGAGTTTCCTCAGCAGGACGGCTACCAACACAGCGAAGGAAACTCTGATGCGCATATCAAGACGGCGCTTGTGGGTTCATCGGCCACAGTCATCGTTGAAAGTGGAAAACTCATCCTTGGCCAGTGGCAAGGGATTTACTTCTGCGAATTCGATGGACCAAGAACGAGGCGTGTTATTCTCAAGCTGCTTAAGGCATGAAGTCATGCTAAAAGTTTCAATAATTGCTGTGGGCCGGGACAAAGATCCTTGGATAACCGAGGGTATCGAACATTACAAGACGCTTCTGCTAAAATACGCTGCTCTTTCAATTACAATTTTGCCTTCTGTCAAGAATGCCTCTGCCTTGCCTGTGCCTGAACTGAAGCGGCAGGAAGGCGAACTGTTTTCCAAGGAAATGTCACGGGGCGGTTATACGATTGCATTGAGCGATTCAGGCAAACCCGTCGACTCGCTGGCTTTCGCAGATATGCTTAGGCGGCTGTCCATCGAGAGCGGCGGGAGAGTCAATTTTCTTATCGGCGGGGCATATGGCCTTGACGACAAGATTCTCACCTCGGCAAATTCCGTCCTTTCCCTCTCTCCCCTTACCATGTCTCATCAGGTGGTTCGTCTGGTTCTGCTTGAACAACTTTATCGTGGCTTTACCATTCTTGCCGGTACTGCCTACCACAAATAGCAGATATAAAAAAAGGCGCCCTGCGATTGCGGATGCAGGGCGCCTTAGAGGAAAGATAAGAGGGGATTGCTTACTTCAATAGTATCATTTTCATTGTCTTCAAGAAGCTTGCCGCCTCCAGACGGTAGAGATACATGCCAGATGCGCTCGTTTCACCTTGTTCGGTTCTACCATCCCAGACGACATTCGTTGAGCCAGCTTCGTCACTTCCGGTATATTGTCTCACAAGCGCGCCTCTGATATTATATATGCTCAGCTTCCACACGCCGGATACGGGCAGACTGAATGAGATTGTAGTCGTCGGATTGAACGGATTCGGATAGTTCTGTTGGAGCGTGTAGCTTTCCGGAACAGCTCCAGCGGTCTTACCTGTGACGTATGGCCGTCCATGATAATCGGCTATGTCTACCTTGTCCAGCCGTACATCTGCCTCGCCAGCGTAGTTGATTTTGAGAAGATCATGCTTGCCAGCTTCGATTCGTGCTGTTCCAATATTCCAGACAAGTATTCGCAACTGGCCGTTCTCTACTCCGTACATGAGGTCCATCTGCGAGGACGCATCGGTCAACTGCACAGATTCTATCACCATGTTCTCTGAAAGTGCGTAGACAAAATAGGCCCCGCCGACATCCCCGACTGTTTCGGTTGAAACTGTCATTTGCCCATTGCTTGTTTCGGTTTCTACCGATGCGTTTTCAGCATACGGATCTGTCTTGGGCACCGGATCGGCATCGCCGACAATAACGCGAATGAGGTATGTCAAATCAGAAACAGTAAGCGTGGAACCATCAGCATTGACATCGGTCGCGGCAATCTGTCCGGGGACGCTAAGAGTGAAAACGCCGAGCCCGTGGATGAAGTAATTTGAGAAGAGCACGGCATCGGCTATCTCATACGCGAGATTATTAAGGTTGACATCGCCGCGAGCATCAATCGAATCCGGATGAATAATACAAACTCCGCCGTTGATAAACTCAATACACCGCCGCGGAGGCGTCTTGCCAGCGCCGGTAAAGCAGTTGTCTGGCGCTCCAAGACCGAACAGTCGATTACTTTCAGGGAAAACGGTATCATTGAATTCGTCCCACAGCAGAATGCCGCCCGGATTGTAGATTCGGCTATCGACATACAGAGTGCTTCCCGTTGGGTCGGAGACACTATTGTCAGCGCAGCTAAACCATACAAAGGAAACCGGAACGAATTGATCTCCGAGGTTCTGATTGTTGGCAATCTGGAATTCAATGAATACAAGCGCGCCATTGGGCGAGAAGGCCGACAGGGGTGGGTGTTTGGCTCCGTTATTAATATCCGCTATTCCCACAAACCGTATAAGTCCCGAGGGACACGATGAGCCGCAACCTGCGCTCTTAAGATTCCATGTGAAATACTCCCAATCCTTAATTGCGGTTCCAACTGTTGAGGCTCCAACGAAACTGAGCACCGAGGCATCGAAACTCAACAGAAGCTCAAAACCGCCGATGGGCTGATTTGATTCGATATTAAGAGCTATTTTCTTGCGCACGCCCACAGGTGAACATTCACCGTAGTCAAATGAGAAGCGGACACAAACATCGCAATCATCTTTAGGCAAAATCGTTACAGACACGGTGTCTTTCGTCACATTGCAGCCGTCGGTAGCTTGAACACAGAAGGTATAGATGCCGGTCGTGTCTGGAACAAAACATATTTTGCCACTATCTGAGCCGCTGAGGACCAGCGAGCCTATGCCGCATGTTTTGCTCAATGTCACGGCGCTACGGCTGTCATCGCCATATATTCCATCGACGCAGATTGGAGTCGAATCCTCGGGACAGCGTTCGAAACTAAGTCCAGAGGGGACGGTTAGCGAAGGGGCCTCATCCTTGCGGACGGTCACCGAAGTTTCGCAGGTGTCTACTCCGCAGACGCCTGTTCCGATGATTTTTATTGCGAATGTCCCTACAGCTGATATCGGCAGGCAGACCGTTCCGGCCGAGTATGTTCCAAACGGTTTGACCGTAACACTGACTCCTGTTCCTGTGACAGTCACTGGGAAGCACAGCGTCGTCGGCGAAGCAATGCAGAGAAGCGTATCAATTGCTCCGGGACAGGAAATAACCGGCTTTTGGTTCAGTGTGACTTGAAGATTGAAGTCGCACGTATCAGTGCCGCATGGGGCGGATGCGATAATCTTAATCGGAAAGGTGCCGCTCTTGTCAGCATACACACAGATCGTGCCGGTTGATGGATTGTACGTTCCAGCTGGGAGAATTGTGACAATGGCATTTGCGGGTGTTATGGGCGCAATGATACAGATCGTGTCTGGTTTGCAAAGCGATGCGAACTGGAGATTATCGGGACATGTGATAACAGCCGAGGCGCCTTTGTTGATAGTCACTTTGATCGTGTCTTTGCCGCTTGCTCCGCAGGAGTCGGTGGCAGTCACAATTAGGGTGAATGTCCCGAATGTGGTTGGGGTAAAGCAAAGCTGGCTGCCCTGAATTGTCCCAAGTGTGGTCGTTATCGTTCGAATATTACTATTGAAATCTTGAATAGTCAAAGGCACACAAATCTGGTTCAAAGTACAGACCGTCAAAGCACTGTCTTTGCCAAGGGTCACAATCGGAGCCCTATTAATTGTAGCTGAGATCGTAAACGCGCAGGTATCTGCTCCGCATTCACCGCTGGCGATGACTTGTATGGATCGACTGCCACTCACGATAAAGGGCACACAGACGTTATTGCCCTCGATATACGCACCGGCGCTGGCGGTGATATTTGTTACTGATCCTAAAACGGTCAATGGATAACAGAGCGTATCGGAACCACAAAGAAAGACATTCTGGTTACCCGGACAAACAATCTCGATTTTAGGTTCGATAACCATGGGGACTCTTACAATACAGGTATCACTGTTGCACTGCGCTGAGGCAATGACCTTGAGTGTATATACACCGCTGGTGTCTGCGCTGAAACAGAGCTGGTTGCTCTCCCATGTTCCGCTTTCGACCGTCACGGAGTAATTCACTCCAGTCACAGATAGCGGAACACAGACAAGACCGGGTTTGCAGAGCGTGTCTTCTTTGAAGGGATTGGCTGGGCAGAGAATTTCCGCAAAATTGCCTGTGGTAATGTCAACACAAATTTCAAGCGTGTCACTCGTCCCACATTTATCGTTCGCGTATACCATGACACAATACTCGCCGGAGCTGTTCGGCGTGAAGCAGACTGTGCCCTGAGTAGCGTTATACACGCCCCCGGTTACCGTGACTGAACCGAGATTACTATCGGAATCGGCAATTGAAACCGGCAGACAAATCTGAGTTGGCTGGCACTGATTATATACCGTGTCAACCGGCGTGTAGCTGATTGTCGGCGGTTTGTTTCCTTCAACACGAACAACCATTTTGTCATCGTCATATAATTCGCATGAGTCGGTCGCCTTGACCGTTATCGTGTATGTACCGACAGTATTGGGTGTGAAACAAACAATCTTAGATTGTGCGTTATAAACTGCGCCAACAACCGTAATATTTTTAAGATTCTTATCAATATCCTGAATTCCGACCGGCAAACAAATTTGTGTCGGAGCACACTGGACAACAGTCGTGTCCTGGGGCAGAATGACCAGCGGTTTGGCATTGGTCATCAGATTGACAGTAAAGCTGCACGTAAATGTCTGTCCGCATGCTGATTTGGCGTTGACACGTATTCTATTTTGGATACAGCACGAGGAGTAGAAGCAGACTTTCTGTCCTATCGGATCCCACCAGACACCAGTTCCTGACACTGTGACAGTTGCATCGTCAGGGATTCCGCCCACTGGGAAGCAGAGCGTATCAGGCTCGCACAAGAACAACGCTGTGTCCTTCGGGCAGATAAGCGCAATTCCCTGATCGGTTCTGATTCGTAACGTTGCCCGATGCTCAGCGATCGCTCCGCATGAGTCTGTAGCAGTAATAATGAACTGATATGACCCGCTGTCATACGGGACAAAGCAGATTGTGCCATTTTTAATCGTGCCGCGATTTACCGTCACCGAAGCCAGATTGCCATCGATGTCGAGAACGCTGAGCGGGAGGCATATTTCACGTGGTTTGCAGAGGTATAGCAAAGTATCTTTGAAAGCGCTAATCGAGGGCGGAGTATTCTTTTCAACGTCTATTCTAATTGAATCAACCGACGACTGGCCGCACGTGTCGGTGGCAGTCACAATAATCGTGTAGATTCCCGAAGTATCTGCTATAAAACAAACCGTATTCTTTACCGCGCTGTAGACCCCAAAATTGGAGGTGACAGTGCCGAGGTTGTCATCTGAGACATTTACTGGCACACAAATCTCGCTGGATACAGCGCACAAGAACTCTTTGAAATCAGCGCCAAGGCCAACAGTCGGAGGGGTATTGACAGTGACAGTCACAAGCGAGGTATCGGTTGAAGAGTTACCGCATGAGTCGATGACTGAGACGATTATCGTATATAATCCGGTTGTGTCAAATGTCGCGCAGACTGATTTAAGGGTCGAGTCGTAGCGGCCAAAGTTGACTGTAATTTGAGCAAGGTCATAGTCACTCTGACTTATATCAACCGGGACACACAGCTCTCCGAACTGGCAGAGCGCAAATGACAGCGATGGCGGCAAGTCGACAACAGGCGGCTTGCTGCGGGTAACTGTGATTGAAGAATAGCAGGTATCGGCGTCGGTTTCGTTTGAGGCGATTATCCGAACCAAATATGTTCCGGCGGTGTCAACAGGAATGCAAACCTGACCGTCAGCGTACACGCCTGCCGGAGAAACGGCAACATTGGTCGCACTACCAGATACTGTTACCGGCAAACAGAGCGTATCCTGTTCGGTCAAACAGAGCACTGTGTCTGTGGTCCCGATACACACCACAGTCGGCGGGAAATATTCGCCGACTTCGATAGTGAGGTCACATGAGTCAACATCGCATTTACTTGAAGCAATCACTTGGTAGGAATGCGCTCCATATGAAGTCACATACACAACAACCTCGCTGGTGTTCTGGTCATAGTAACCCGAACCGTCGGGCTGGATTATCACACCCACTCCTTCAGGCGTAATGGTGAGCGGGACACGAATCGAATCAGGAACTATCACCGAGACAAGGATTGTTGAGTTCGGGCAGTTGATTTCAACTGAATCTCCCTGATTCACGGAAATTAAGAAGGTATCGACTGCGCGCTCGCCGCAGGAATCGACGGCCGAGAGAATAATTTGATAGTCGCCGAATGCCGACGGAGTAAAGCAGATGACTGAATCATCGACCACGCCGAGTGTCGACCGAATTTCACGGATATTATTTTCGGCATCGACTGCTTTGATAGGCAGGCATATTGTACTCAGGACGCAAGCGACAAGACTTGTATCTTCAGGTCCCATCAACACTGGCGGGGTATTGATTGCGGCATTCACAGTGAAAAAACAGCTGTCAATATTACAGTTGCCTTCAACAATAACTTTGACCACATACGAGCCAGTCTGATTGACCGTCAATTTGATAAGTCCCCCCTCTAATATAGCATTGGGCGGGGTAATGGTAATCTTGGTGGGATTGCCGGTAATCGAATAGCGGAAGGTGAAGACGGCCGGTGACTGACAGGCAACCAAGGTGGTATCCCCGGTCGGACAGGTTATGTTAACTGAATCTGAAATCGCGATTGCAATCTCGATTAAACAAGTATCGGTGTTGCATCCTGATGTCGCTATCAGGTCAAAAGCATAGAATCCGCTTGTGTCGGCATCAAAACAGAGGGTGTCGTTTTCCCAGACGCCAAAGCCGGAAATGACATCAAACGTTTCGCCTGTTATTGGTATCGGCAGACAGATTTGGCTCGGAGCGCAAAAACTGAGCGAGTCCAGTTTCGGACAGGCTATCGAGACACCATCCCCTTGATTGATAGTAACAGTCAGAGTGTCGGTATCTGTTTTGCCGCATGAATCGATCGCAGTGACAACAATATTGTATGTGCCATAAGCTTCTGGGGTAAAGCATATCTTGTATTCCGGTGTCGTTGATACAGTCGGCTGGCCGTCTTCATTCAGTACCTGTGCGGCAAGATTTTCGATTGCAACTTTTCCAACTGAGCCGATAGACGTTGTGAGTTCTTTCAGGTTACCATCAACATCAAAGACATCAACTGGGAAGCAGAGTTTATCGAGCGCACAAAGGGTAAACGTGGTGTCGTCAACTTTGACACTTGGCGGCGTATTGAGTTTGGTACCGACTGTAAACGAGCAGGTGTCTGAGCCGCATTCGCCTGCGGCGATGACAGTAATAATTTTTGTGCCGGTCACTGTGAGCGGAACGCAGAGGTTCGCTCCATCAATGTAACCTCCGCCAAGAACTGTCAGGTAGGTCATCGGAACCGATGTCTCGATCGGGAAACAAAGCGTATCGCTAAAACAAAGATTTACCGCAGTATCGCCTGGGCATCTCACGAAAACCGATGGCTCAATCATCACGGGATAAGTAAACTGGCAGGTGTCACTGTTGCATGAACCGGATGCAATAACCGTGAAGCTGTATTCACCGGTTGTGTCAGCGTAAAAGCATATCTCACCATCTTTATATATTCCGCCGGTGACGGAAATCGACGAATAATCACCTGTTACGGCAAGCGGGATACAAACAGAGTCCGGCCCGCAGAGCAATGCCGGAATAACGGTCGTCACGGAGCCACGTGAACGACCAGGAGTGCCTATCACAGGGCAGGCAATCTCAACCGAGTCGCCCGCGGTAACTGTGAAACAGATGTCTGCTGAATCGGCAATACCGCAACTGTCATAGGCAACCATCTGGAGGCAAAACTGTCCGATGCCCGGTGGGTTGAAACAGACTGTTTTGTTGATTGCATTATACACACCGCCGTTCGAGACGGTAATGTTTTGGATATTTTTGTCATTATCGGAAACATTTACCGGCAAACAAATCTGAGTGAGATTACATTGCTCAAAAATGCTGTCTGTCGGGGTATACGTGATAACTGGTGGGAAGTTGATTCGCACTGTCGCGCGGATAAAATCGGAGTCGCCCAGGCCGCACGAGTCGGTAGCCGTTACTTTGATAATATAGACTCCGGCAGTATCGGGAGCAAAACAGATTGTTTTGCTGTATGCGTCGTATGTTCCGCCTTCCACCACAATGGAAGATATATTTTTGTCCAAATCAGAAATACCGGCCGGGAGACAGATTTCCTTGGCGTCGCAAAGTTGATACGCGCCGTCCTGAGGCAGAATCACCAGCGGTTTGCTGTTAGTCATCAGATTGACGGTGAAGCTGAATGTGCGCTTTCCGCATGGTGTCGTCACATCGACATAAATCTTGTTCTGGATACAGCATGATGAGTAGAAGCAGACTGTTTGGGTTGCCGGATTGTACCAGACACCAGTACCGCGAACTTTAATTGTCGCATTGGCGGGTATATTTTTTATCGGGAAACAAAGGGTATCCGCTTCGCAGAGGAAAATCGAGGTGTCTTTCGGGACGACCACATTCATTCCTTGATCAGTTGTGACTTTGACCTTGGCCGTATCTATAACTTTATTGCCACAGGAATCGATCACAGTTAAAATAAGCGTGTATGTCCCGCTGTCGTAGGGAACAAAGCAGTACATGCCGTCTTTGAATTTCCCCTGATTGATCGTCACCGACGCAATATCATTGTCAGCATCTATGATCGAAGGATTAAGGCAGATATATTGCGGCGAACAGATATAGAGGGTCGTATCATTGAAGCCGCTGACAGTCGGCGGGTGGTTGAGACCGATGGTTATATTGACCGTATCTACTGCAGCGATATTGCAATCGTCGACAACTCTTACTACAAGAACGTAGAGGCCGGATGAATCGGGTATAAAACAGACCTGTTTGGTGTTAGGATTATAAAGCCCAAAAGTGGTCGTGACAGATTTAATATTCTCGTCAACTATGCCGGTGTTTATGCAAATTTCGGACAGGAGTCCACAGGTGTCTTTGGTGAAATCAGGTCCAAGACTCAATGTCGGCGGCTTGTTGACAGTGACCGTGACTTTGGTTGTGTCTTGATCGCTCACTTCGCAACTGTCGGTAGCAGTGAGGATGATCGTGTAGACGCCATTCGTGTCGGCATCGAAACAGATTCGATCGCTGTTGTTATCGAATATACCAAAATTTGAAGTAATAGTCTGGATGTTGAGATCAAGATCATCGGCGGTGGCAGAAAAACAGATTTTTTCAGCGGTACAGCTTGCGACGGTGAAATCGTTGGCCATAGTAATATACGGCGCGCGGTTTTTCTTGACGGTAACTAAGACGGTATCTTTGTCGGTTACACCGCATGAGTCAGTGGCGGTGATGATAATTTGGTACACACCGGCTGTGTCCCCTAAAAAGCAGACCTCAAATTTGGTCTGTGGGAATAAAATAGGAGCAGCCTGTGGCTTGAAACTTCCGATGTTCGATTCAACAATTCTACCTCTGATATCACTTGGTGAATCAAACACGAAGAATTCAAAGCATATCGAATCTGATTCGCATAAGAACGTGGTGGTGTCGTTTGGCAAAACTATCCTGGGTGGCTTGTTTATTGCCACTTCCTGACTTAATGTGAGCGAATCACTCGCGCCACAGGAATCGGTTGCAACGATCAAGGTCGTATATAATCCGCTTGTATCAGCGTAGAAGGTCCAGTTTCCCGTCTGAGCATTCCATGTCCCATATGATGAGATAACCGACACTTGATCGCCATTTATATGACAATCCTTGAGAACAGTAATATTTTCTGACGAGCAAAGGTTAAGAGTTTTACTGTTGGCGGTATCGCCACAGACAAATCCTGTAAATGTACTCTTTCCGACCGTGACCCGTGTCTCGCAGGTATCAGCGCCGCACTCATTGCTGCCTATCAACTTAATAACATAGACACCGCTCGTGTCAGCCGTAAAGCAGACTGTGCCATCGACAAGCGTTCCCAGCGACACGGTCGTATGCTCAAAATCGGATCCGAAACCGGGGAGGCAAACTTTTGTTCCTTCGCAAAGCATCAGCGAGGTATCGCCGGGGCAGTCAACCTTCCCTTTCGGATTGACAACTATCGTGTCGAATACCTGTGCGATAGCGCTTCCGCATGTATCGCTCACACTAACTAAAAAAGTATAAACGCCACTTGCTGTTGGTGTGTACGCAATCAAACCGGTCGATGAGTTGATCGAGCCGGGACCTGAGAGCAATTCATAGGTCAGAACATCATTGTCAGCATCGGTCGCAATAACCTGAAGGGTTCTTTTTATCTCATCAGAACAGAAACTACCCGAAAAGTATTGGTCTTTGATGCTCGGAAGTTCGCCTTTGTTTACCGTCACTCTGGTTTCACAGGTATCCGCGCCGCATTTGTCGGTTCCGATAACTTTGATAACATAGACGCCGGATGTATCAGCCGTAAAACAGAGCGTCTCATTGACAATTGTGCCATGTGATACAGTCGTCTCATCGAAGGTCGACGAAAAACCATAGAGGCAGATTTTGGTCCCCTCGCAGATCGTAATTGAGGTATCCCCCGGACAGTCAAGTTTTGCTGGTTTGACGACCTCGACGGTGTCGAACACATTGGCCATATCGCTTCCGCATAAATCGGTCACGAGAACCGAAAAAGTATATATGCCGGTAGCTATCGGGAGATAACTGATGAGGCCGGACTCTGGATTTATAGATCCCGGGCCGGAGATCAGTTTATATGTGAGAATATCGTTTTCGGCATCAGTAGCTACAACTTGCAGGGTCCTGACTGACTCTCCTCTGCAAAAAAGCGTCGAGAAGTACTGGTCTTGCATTGAAGGAGGATCGTTGAATAAGACTGTATATATGACGGTATCGATATCCGACCGGCCGGAATTGTCGACTATTTTCCAGATGAATCGGTATGTCCCCCCGCTTGTTGGTTTGAAGCAGATTTTTGTAGTGAGCGGATTGTCGAATTTTTTGGTCGGAAAACTAATCGGGCCGCTGAGCAAGCTCAGCGTCAGTTCTTCGAGGGGATCGGTGTCGGTGGCCGCAACCACATAGCAGATAGAGTCTCCCTTGCACAAAAAAACTGCCGTATCATTGGGCAGTTCCAAAATGGGGGGATGTACCAGCGGGTCGGCATTAACGCTGCCAGCAACACCAATACAGAGAAGACACGCAAGTAAATATATAGACAACAACCCGAATCGATTCATCTTTCCTCCTAAATCGACTTCCTCAAACCAAGAGCGGCAGCAGTTGTTCTCGGCGCGTTCTCGGAATCCCGAAGGGAATTGCTTCCCCAAAGGACAGCTTTTCACACTGAATTCTTTTCAACTATCAGCTTTCACAAGCCTTATGCAGTAAATGTATGAGGGTCTCGATTGGAGCCTACCTCTTTCAGCCTCTACCAGAAGTATAGCCAAATACTGCGATAAGTCAAGGGCTATAGTTGCCGCGAGCTATAGTGAAGCAATAATTAGGCCAAATTTAGAGACGGCAATTTGAGGCTTGTTTCAGCCTCAATTTTGATGTCAGAGTCGAACGCTGATGACCTAAGTAACCACGTCGGACTAATTTGTGACATGGATTGCGAACTCTGCTCCTGACACTGGCCTTGAAGTAATTGCCGTCTACTCAGATGCAGGCCACCTCCCTTCTTGACAATTATCAGGATTGTACGGCATATTTGACTAAAACGAGACCGAATCCGAGTTGGAGACTTTCAAATGGCCAAGACCGTCAAAACTTCACAAAAGACAAAAAAGATAGAGACCAAATCAGATAAGACAATCGACATCCTCCTTACCGAAAACCGATTATTCAAACCTCCAGCCGCCTTCACCAAACAGGCCAGCGCCAATGATCCGGCTATTTATGAGACAGCCCAATCCGACCCTGAAGGATTCTGGGCATTAATGGCCGAAGAGCTTGTCTGGCACAAAAAATGGACCAAAGTTCTCAAATGGAATCCGCCCGATGCCGAATGGTTTGTGGGTGGGAAACTCAACATTACAGAATCCTGTCTTGACAGGCATATCAAAGAGGGTCGTAAAAATAAAGCCGCCCTTATCTGGGAAGGCGAGCTCGGCGATAAACGGACGTACACATATCTTGGGTTATATAAAGAGGTCAACAAGTTTGCCAATGTCCTGAAAAAGCTTGGCGTCACCCAAGGCGACCGTGTTGCGATTTATCTGCCGATGATACCCGAGCTTGTGATATCGATGCTTGCCTGCGCCAGGATTGGGGCTATTCACTCCGTTGTTTTTGGCGGATTCTCGCCGGAATCTTTGAAAGACAGGATAAACGATGCCGAGGCAAAAGTGCTCATCACTGCCGATGGTGGATACCGTCGCGGTGGAATAATTCCGTTGAAATACGATGCCGATGTTGCGTTGGCGGACTGCCGGACAATTGAACATGTGGTCGTAGTGAAGCGCGGGGATTTTTTGCTCCGTTTCAAAGAAGGACGCGACCATTGGTACCATAATCTCATGGCCGACGCCGAAAACTTTTGCCAGCCGGTCTATCTCGACAGTGAGGCCCCACTCTTTATCCTTTACACTTCCGGCACGACGGGAAAACCGAAAGGGATAATGCATACCTGCGGCGGTTATCTGACCGGTGTCTATGCCACCACAAAACTTGTCTTTGACATTAAAGACGACGATGTCTTTTGGTGTACGGCCGACTGCGGATGGGTCACAGGACATTCGTATGTTACCTATGGCCCGCTTGCAAACGGAGCAACCCAGATTATCTACGAAGGCGCGCCTGATTGGCCAAATCCGGACAGGTTTTGGCAGATAGTAGAAAATTATGGCGTTTCGATCTTTTACACGGCCCCAACTGCAATACGCTCTTTCATGAAATGGGGTCGCGAGTGGCCGGACAAACATGACCTGACCTCATTGCGTCTTCTCGGTTCGGTCGGCGAACCGATAAATCCCGAGGCCTGGATGTGGTATCGGGAGGTCATCGGTCATGAGAGATGTCCAATCGTTGACACATGGTGGCAAACCGAGACCGGCCATATCATGATTACCCCTCTCCCCGGTCTGACTGCTACAAAACCCGGCTCGGCGACTCGCCCGTTTCCGGGTATTCAAGCGGCATTGCTCGATGAGAAAGGAGCCCAAATAACTGAAGGGGGCGGTTTTCTTGCCATAACAACACCGTGGCCAGGAATGCTTCGCGGGCTATGGGGAGATCGCGAGCGGTTTGTTCAAACATATTGGTCGAAATGGCCCAACATATACTTCCCGGGCGACGGCGCGAAGCTCGATTCGGATGACTATTTTTGGATTTTAGGCCGAGTCGATGATGTCATAAATACGGCCGGACATCGAATCTCTACTATGGAGGTCGAATCGGCTTTGGTGGAGCATGACACAGTTGTAGAAGCCGCAGTTGTGGGTATCCCGCATGAATTGAAAGGGGAGTCGCTGGCGGCATTCGTGACGCTCGGTAAAAATGTTAAGGCTGATGACAAGCTTGTGGCTTTACTAAAAGACCATGTCACCCGAAAAATCGGCGCTCTGGCAAGACCCGAGAAGATAATCTTCTCAGCCGACTTGCCCAAGACCCGCTCAGGCAAAATCATGCGGCGTCTGCTTCGCGATCTTGCAACAGGAAATGTTTTAGGCGACACGTCCACCCTCGCTGACCCGGACGTCATAAACCGGATAAAGAAAAATTATCAGGAAGAGTAACGCGAACCGGATATTCTTCCATTCCAGAGATTATGTAACAGAAAAAAGCCGACTGTGAGTGCACAGTCGGCTTTTCGTTTCTGTTCTGGATAAATAAAGTGTGAGCGGCTATTTATCTGAGCTGAGAATTATCGGCAGACCCCCGGCGTCGTTGCCCACAATCACAACTTTTGTATTGGGGGAACTTGCCAATCGCTCGGTTGCCTCAATCCCTTTCCATTTCAGCAATGCCGGCGATAATCCCGCAGACACAATCTTTTGGAAGTCGGCGATACCCTGGGCCTCTATCCGTTTACGATCCGCTTCTAGCTTCTCCTTTTGAAGTGTGAACTCCATCTTCTGGGCATCCTGAGCGGCGCTGAGTTTGAAATTGATGGCCTCTGAAATTTTTTCCGGGATGGAAACATTTCGCACCAGAACATTTTCGACGACAATATATTTGGCGGCCGTTTGTTGGGCGAGAAGTTTGAACATTTCGGTTGTCATCTGTTCGCGTTTTGTCGCATAGATTTCTTCGGGCGTGTATTTGGCGCCTATTTCGCGGGCAATCGCGCGAATATTCGGAGCAACAGCGACTTGGTAGTAATTCGGCCCTATCGTGTATTGCAATGAATCGAGCTTCTCAGAAATCGGCCGGTAAAGAACCGAGACTTCAAGACCGATTGTCGCCCCGTCGGATGAAAGCAGTGTAAGGTCTTCCTTCTGCTCCTGTAGCTGGGTCTTGTAAATAAAGATGCTATTCCAAGGCGCATGAAAGTTGAAGCCCTCATTATAAATCCGCCCAAACTCGGTTCCATCTCCGAACCGGCTAAAAAATACGCCCCTGTGTCCTGATGGGATTCCTGTTCCGCATCCGGTCATTACTGTTGCCAATAGCATGACGATGAATAATCCGATACGTTTCCGTGTGTGTCTTTTCACAATTCCTCCCTGGAAGTGATCTTTGGTTTAATTTGTATCGAATATATTCTTAATCGCTTGCGCCATATAGTTAAAATTTCATCGAGATACAGATAATTGTCGCCTGTGAGGCGGCTTCGGCTCCGTTTACTGAGCAGACCTGTACGGAATACACCAGCATTTTGAAAATTGAGCCCGCTCATCCTCGAATGACTGAATAAAAAGAATATTCCATAGACGAGGATTATCGTCAGGCGTTTTCAGCGTGTCTCGTGAGATGTCGCGATTCACTCGAGACATTAAACTATGCTCAACGCCACTTCCGGTGAAGCTCGAAATGTGCTGATAATACCTCACTGGGGAAGACCCATTTGCAGTATTGGTTTGCAGAACCAGTTTCCCTCCGTTCGGGATTGTTTTGAGTTCAAGTACCTGCTGAAACCGAACGGAAATATTATCCGTCACACCGGGTTTTCCATCCGATGCGCCGTTGTGCCTGGTGGAATAGGCCGACAAATCGCCGAAAAAGGTAACCGAATCCTCGCCGTCGAGATAACTGACTCGGACATTGACCGGTGTGGGAAACTCTCCAATTGGATTGTAGCCCCACAGCAGCCATCCAAGATAGTCATGGCTGTCATTGCCCAACTTGAGAAAGAAGCCATAGCGCGTAAGCACCCGCACCCCTCTGAGTGTGTCGGCGAAATCCGCCCGCTCAATTATCGTAGTGACACTAATGCGGTCTTCTACTGTTGCCCATGCCTCAAGCACCTGTCCTAAGCCGGCGTACTCGACAGCAACAGTGTCTACAAGAACAGTGATTTTGCGTGTCTGGCTGGTAACACTATCGCGATACGGATCGCTGTCAAAAGGAACCGAGTAGGTAATGGTGGGGATCAGCTCTGTGGCGCGAAACAGGTCTATCCCCTGTTCGGTCTCAACAATATAACGCGATATTTCGTCAACATCATTAAGAAAAATATCCTTTCGCTTTTCGCACCCTGTCAGCGAAAGAAGAAACATACCAAATACACCGAATAGTCTTCCAAACGAAAGAATCCAGCGAGACGAGGAGAACGGCGAATGTATAGTCTTTCGCATTAGCGGCGGGTCCTGTTCTTTTGTTTTTTCATATCTTCCTTAAGCTTTGTAACCTCGTCACGAATAAGAATGGCCGTGTCAAAGTCAAGATTATCGGCCGCTCGTTTCATCGCTTGCAACATAAAGGATAACTGATCTTCGGTTGACATGAGAGAAAAATGCTCCGGCTTTTCAAAGGTCATGTCCGCAATAGCAGTTTTTGAGTCCGCAAACTGAGTCGAGCGGAGAATTTCGTCACGGGTTTTCAGAATCGTCTCGGGATTAATATGATGTTCCTCATTGTACGCCTGTTGTTTGATTCTCCGTCGGTCGGTTTCTTCGATCGCTTTTCTCATCGAGTCGGTTATTTTGTCAGCATAAAATATAACCTCGCCGTTCTTGTTCCTTGCGGCGCGTCCGGCGGTCTGAATAAGCGAGCGCTCCGAGCGCAAAAAGCCCTCCTTGTCCGCATCCAGAATTGCGACCAGTGACACTTCGGGTAAATCAAGTCCTTCGCGGAGCAAATTAATTCCCACGAGAACATCAAACTCATGAAGCCGAAGATCGCGGATGATCTCGGTTCGTTCAATCGTATTAATTTCGCTGTGGAGGTAGCGCACCCGGACATCCATACGCGTCAGATAATCGGTCAAATCTTCTGCCATCCGTTTTGTCAGCGTGGTCACCAGCACTCGTTCCCCCTTTGCCTGACGAACTCTCACTTGTTCGAGTAGGTCATCAACTTGGGTACCCAGCGGCTTTATCGTAATCTGCGGATCCAACAGCCCTGTAGGGCGAATAACTTGTTCCACAACTACGCCTTCGGACTGCTCAAGCTCATACACCGATGGTGTGGCTGAAACATACACAACCTGACTAACCAGATTTTGAAATTCCTCAAAAAAAAGCGGACGGTTATCGAGCGCCGATGGCAATCTAAACCCATGTTCGACCAATACTTCCTTACGGCTTCTATCCCCGGCATACATACCTCGTATCTGAGGAATACTCTGATGAGATTCATCGATTACCGTGATAAAATCCCTCGGGAAAAAATCGATGAGCGTTTTAGGCCTCTCACCCGCTTCGCGGCCAGTCAGATAGCGCGAGTAGTTCTCAATCCCGCTGCAGTAACCAACTTCCTTGAGCATCTCAAGATCATATTTAGTCCGTGATTCAATACGCTGTGCTTCAAGTAGTTTATCCAGCTGGCGGAAAATCTCGAGCTGATCCTTAAGTTCTTCTTCTATCTGTGTGTAAGAACGCTCGAGAGTCGCTTTCGATGTGACAAAGTGCTTGGCCGGATAGAGCGCGACCCGGTCGCGGTCGTCAAGAATTTCTCCGGTGAGGGGGTCAATTTCTGAAATGCGGTCAATCTCATCGCCAAAGAACTCGAACCGGAGCGCTGTTTCACGATAGGCGGGAATTAGCTCGATAGTGTCGCCTCTTACTCGGAAGTTTCCCCTGACAAACTCCATCTCATTACGGTTGTAGTGAATGTTGATGAGATTCCGAATCATCTCATCTCGGTCGCAAGGAACACCCTTCTCCAGTATCATCATCTGTTTGGCGTATTCCTCAGGCGAGCCCAAACCGTAAATACAGGAGACCGAGGCCACAACGATGACATCTCGGCGTTCGAGAAGCGAAGCGGTCGCGCGAAGCCGCAATCGGGCGATATCTTCGTTCATTGCCGTGTCTTTTTCAATAAAAGTGTCAGTTGTCGGCATATAGGCTTCGGGCTGGTAATAATCAAAGTATGAAATGAAGAATTCCACTGCATTTTTAGGGAAGAAAGTCTTTAACTCGCCATAGAGCTGGGCCGCAAGGGTCTTGTTGTGTGAAATAACCAAAGTCGGTCGGCCACAATTGGCAATGACATTAGCCATTGTGAAGGTCTTTCCTGAGCCAGTTACGCCAAGCAGGGTTTGGTGCTTGTGACCCGCGAGGATTCCTTCGGTGAGCTCGGCAATCGCCCGGGGTTGGTCTCCACGAGGTGGAAAAGTTGTGTGGAGTTCAAAAGCTCCCTGCGACGGCCCGCTGCGTTCTAAATCTACATTCATCTGTGCCATACACTTAAGACAATTTCTTCCATTACATTATGGACGCTTTGACATCGGAATATATCAAATGACAGCTCTTGTGCAATCACTATCGAGTAAACTTTTCTATCCCGCTACTAACAATGACCAGTGATGTTAGGTTCGAATTTTTAATGGAACCAGTATAAGTCTTTGAAATTTAAGCAGTATGTTACCAAATGCTTGGTTTCCCCCCACGAAAATTTACCTTGACTTGACTTCGGATATCCTTACCTTTTCAGGCTTTAGGATAACTCGGGGGTAGCTCCCCCGTCCTGACAGTAGATAACGTAAGGAGCAAACATGTACGCGATTTTTAAATTATCCGGTTTTCAGTATCGTGGCGAGGAAGGGAATGTCATATCAGTCCCCTCCCAAAATGCCTCGTCCGGATCGAAACTGGATATTAACGAAGTATTGCTCATCCATGACGGCCAGTCCGCAACAATTGGAGCCCCATTTGTCACAGGCGCTCGAATCGAAGCCGAAATCGTCAAATCGGGCAAAGGGGAGAAAATCCTCATGTACAAGTACAAACGGCGTACGAAGTACAAAAGAACGCAAGGGCATCGTCAAGGGTTTACTGAGATCAGAATCAGCAGGATTGTGAAACCGTAAACCGGGTGCAGCAACGAGTACAAATATGTATTTGAGAGCAGGGATCGCTCTTGCCTTCGTCCTGACTCTCGCCGCTTTCTCAGCGTCACAGGTCACGGCGCAGACAGCTTATAATGTAGTCAAGATTGACGTCGAAGGAAACCGCGTCACAACCGGTTCGCTGATTCTCAGCGTCGCCGGAATCGACATTGGTTCCCCACTTACCGCGACCAATATCCAATCAGCTATCGAACGCTTGTATGCTCTCGGCATTTTCTCCGACGTGAAAATCGAGGCGACAGAAGTGTCGGGTGGGCTCAAGATCGCGATTGTGGTTGCTGAACTACCCAAGCTGTCATCGCTTAATTTTGTCGGCAACAAAGAGATAAAAACAAAAGACCTCAGAGAAAAGCTCGGACTCGGTGTCGGCGGCTATATCTCTCCCTACCTTATCCATCTTAAGAAACAACAAATCCTCGAAGAGTACGCCGGTGAAGGTTATTTCCAGGCCGAAGTGACATCGGAACTCAAATACAATGAGGATTCGTCAGAAGCAAGTCTGACGTATTCAATTAACGAAAAGTCCAAGGTCAAAGTCGAGCGGGTTGTGATGACTGGAAATTCTCGCGTATCGGCCAACGAATTAGTTAAGAAAATGCGAAACCGTAAAAGAGGGTTTTTACGAAGCTCTGATTTTGCCGAAGAAAAATATCCTGAAGACTTGGAAAAAATAGTTGAGGAATACCGCAAACGAGGATTTGTCGATGCCTATGTCATCTCTGATTCAACTCGCATCGATTCTTCCACTAATCGCATGACGATATACCTCGAGGTATACGAAGGGCCGCTCTATTACTTTGGAACATCCGCATTCTCCGGCAACGAAATCCTGAAAGAGCCATTGCTCAAGAGCAAACTCAAATTCGAAGAAGGCGAAGTCTTCAACAACGAGGAGTACGAGCAGTCCCTTTATGAACTCTACACAACCTACCAGGAGGTTGGCCATCTTCATTCCCGGATAACTGACGAGAGGGTCACGCGTTCTGATTCTATTCTCGATATTTTGTATGCCATCACCGAAGGCCTTCCTTCCCATGTAAATCTCGTGAGAATTCTGGGCAACACGAAAACACGCGAGAATGTTATCCGGCGTGAAATCTCGATGCTTCCCGGGCAGGTCTTTAATAGATCGCTTCTTATCCAGTCTGTTCGGGATATAATGGCGCTCAACTTTTTCACCAATGCCCTGCCGGAGCCAGTCGATCTGCCCAATGGAGATGTCGACATTGAATTCAAAATTGAAGAAAAGCAGACCGGTCAGGTCTCCGCGGGCGCTGGCTACAATAGTCAGGATAAGGTCGTAGGAAATGTCGGACTTGGCATTCCCAACTTAGGCGGACGGGGACAAAATCTGTCGTTTAATATCGAATTCGGCGGACGACGCAACTCTGTTTCGATTTCTTTCACTGAGCCGTGGCTCGCGGGACGCCCCACGCTTCTGGGCCTCGATGTTTTCAGCACTAATCGCCGCTGGTTTGAAGATTACACCGAACAACGCCAAGGCGGCTCGGTGCGGCTTGGACGACGACTCAGATGGCCGGACAGGTATTTCCGCGCCTTCACCTCATATCGGCTTGAACGCACACGGTATCACGACTTTGACTATTCATATATAGCTGCAAATTCATTTAGATCGCTTGCGCAATTTGACACCAATCGGGATGGTATTTTCGACCAAAATAGATTTCCCGCCGACAGCACAGGGATCTTCGATCGAAGACAAACAATCACCGGCCGGCCCTTTCAGGGTTCTCCAATCGACATCGGCGACGAATGGAACACCGCTTCCCGGCTTGGATTTACCCTCACACGCGATTCACGTGACCTACCTGAGTTTGCGACAAAAGGCTCGGTATTGAGCTATACCTTTGAAACGACTGGCGGGTTTTTGGGTGGATATTGGAATTATCAGAAACATTCTCTCGCCCTTTCAAAATTTATTCCTCTTTTCTGGAAGTTTTCGTTGGCCGCGAAAGTACAATACAGTGTGGTTACCTCTCCTTCTGGCGATGATAGAATCCTCCTCTCTGATCGATTTAGCCCGGGAGGGACAGCCTACGACGGGGTGATACGAGGATATGACGACGGCAATCTGACACCCGATTCAACCTTTACAACCGCGGACACAACTTTCTTCTTCCTCGACACCAATGCCGTACCGGGATCTGATCCGGCTAACGATACTTCCTTTGTGACATCGAGTCCGCTAACAACTCGCGTTCGCGGAAAATATCTGCTCGTGACTAATCTTGAAATACAGGTGCCGATTGTGTCGCGCTCTGTTTTCGGACTCTTATTCTTTGATGCGGGCAATTCATGGCTCAATCGGGACAAGATTAGCCCGTTTGTCCGTCCAAGTTCTGACCCCAATATTGCAGGCGGCCTATATAAGGGAGTTGGGTTCGGATTCAGGGTCGCCGTACCCGGTATTGGAACAATCGGCTTTGATTTCGCTTATCCATTAGACAAGTATAAAGATGAAGAACAGAAGTGGAAACCCCACTTTCAAATCGGGACGACTTTTCGGTAATAACCTTGCGTAAGGAGACAAACGTGATGAAGAATGTGAAAATGCTCTGGCTTGCCGCTCTCGCCTTAATCATGATGGCCGCCATTGCCCCGTCGGCTTCGGCTCAGAATCTCAAGATCGGTTTCGTAAAGGACGATCTGATTAAAGACGGCTACAAAGCCTGGACACGAGCCCAAGAGCAGTGGGAGACTGAGCGAAAAGTATGGGACGACGCAGCCCAGGCCAAACAGACTGAGCTTGAAACCATGTTGACCGACTATGACAAGCAGAAACTAATTCTTTCCGATGAGAAGCGAAAAGAGCGCGAGGCATCGATCCGGATCAAAAAAGACGCTCTTGATAATTATACCAAAGAGATTTATGGACCAGGCGGAAAGGCCGAGCAGAAACAGGAAACCCTTCTTGGGCCTTTGCTTGACAATGTATCCAAAGCTATCGAGTCGATTGCTGTGGAAGAAGGATATGATGTTATCTTTACCCTCCAAAGCGGCTTGGGATACATCAAAGAAACGTACGACGTAACTGCGAAAGTGCTGGAACGTCTTGAAAAACTCGGACAATAATCCATCATTCTCTCTCGGTGAGCTCGCCGCGAAAATCGGCGGAACTCTCGATTTGCCCGGAAACCGGGATATCCAAATAAGCGGGGCCGCGCCTATTGAAACGGCCGGCCCCTCTGATATTAGTTTTGTTGCCAATTCCCGCTATACAAAGTTTATCTCAGCCACAAAGGCCGGTGCGCTCGTCCTTGATGCTACAACCGAAAGCCACGGACACGCTGTCATACGCCATAATAAACCATACCTTACTTTTGCCCGCATAGTAGACATACTCTATCCTGCAGCCCCACTATCTAAAGGAGCAATCCATGCCACAACTTCCATCGATAACACTGCAGTCATTGATTCATCGGCTGTTATCGGTCCGTTTTGCGTAATTGGCGCAAACTGCCGCATAAGTAGCAAGACTCATTTGATGTCGTCGATATTCATCGGCGAACGGGTAACAATAGGCAAAAATTGTCTGCTATATCCGGGCGTGAAGATACTTGATCGGTCACATATAGGGGATAATGTCATACTACATGCCGGTGTGGTTATCGGCTCGGACGGTTTTGGCTATGCCGAATCCGAAACAGGATTATATAAGATAAAACAGATAGGCCATGTAGAGATTGGTAACGATGTTGAGATTGGCGCAAACACCACGATTGACCGGGGGGCGCTTGGACCTACCAAGATTGGCCACGGAACAAAGATCGATAATCTTGTGCAGATCGGTCATAACGTTGAGATCGGACAGCATTCAATTATCGTCGCGCAGACCGGCATTGCTGGTTCTGTAAAAATCGGCAATGGCGTTGTGATTGGCGGCCAGGTTGGGCTGGCCGGGCATATTACTATCAGCGATGGGGTCAAAATCGGTTCGCAGGCCGGTGTATCAAACTCGCTTTCTAGTGGGAAAGTTGTGTGGGGTACCCCAGCGCGCGAGTTAATGGAAATTAAACGTATCGAAGCCTGTCTCACACGGCTCCCTGAATTGCTCAAACGGGTAAAGAAAATTGAAGACAAGTTACTCGAATAATCAGGTAATTATCCTCTGTTCGATTTCAGCGATCTTATCCCAGTTCTGTTCCATCTCGGCCACATATTTTATCACTTCGGATATGTCTTCATTTTCCGCCGCAAGACGAACCCGGCATAGCGTTCCCCACTGCTGGCGATTGATAAGTTTCCAGGTTGCGATCTGACTGCCAAGAGTTGAAAGAGTCACATTGAGCTCGGCGGCAACGTCTTTGAGCGGCACATCCCCATGAAGCTTTACTCTCGCCGAAAGGTTCCCGCCTGCGGCCTCGCGAAGCCGCATCAGTATCCTCTCAGCCGGGTCAGCCATTCTCACCGCTGGTAGAATTGAAATTACGCCAATCGCGGTGATTGATGCAATCACTGCTGATATCATATACGGCATTAGTGTCATTGTCATCAATTCAACCGTACCGCAGACAGCTATGAATTTTTCCGCAAGAATCGTGCTATTGAAAAAATAGATAATTGCCGCTGAAATAGTGAGGCACGAGGCGGCCATAAACCCGATGGTTCGGAAGAGGCGATGGCGCTGTTCCGAATATCCTTCTATCTGGTTCGTAGTGAGAAACTGAGTAGACATCTTAAAAACCTCCAAAAAGTGTTGTTGTCTTTATTGTAATCAGCGACCGACGCAGCCATGAGTTTACCATACCCTATTAGATTCGGAGAAAGAGAAAAGATTTCTGAGTATTATTTGTGACATTTACTGTTCAAATAAAGTAATAAAAAAAGCCCCTTGTAAGGGGCTTTGGAGTCATCAATGTTCACAATTACATCAGAAAGGCAGATCGTCGTCTTCGCCGCCCGACCGCGCTTGTGCTGGCGCTTCGGCTGAAACCTCGCTGCCGCCACCGCCTGCTGAGCCTCCGGTTTTGGAGCCAAGGAACTGAAGCGTCTGCACGATGACTTCAGAGATATACTTCTTGTTCCCTTCTTTGTCATCGTAGCTTCGATTATCTATGCGTCCTTCGATATAGACTTCGCGTCCTTTCGCAAGATACTCCTTGCACAATTCGGCTTGTCTTCCCCAAGCAACAATATTATGCCAGGTGGTCGACTCATTTTTTTGACCGTCCTGACCGCTCCAGCGTTCGGTTGTGGCCAGTGAAAAATTTGCCACTGCTTTTCCGCCAGGCGTGTACTTCAGTTCCGGATCTTTCCCCAGTCGCCCGATGAGGATTGCTTTGTTCACACTCATATTGCCCTTCTTTCTTAGTTTTGAAATAATATAGATCACTTGCCCAAAGCTGTCAAGGGGTAGACATTAACGCTTGATGACTTCTATATCACATATTATTATTGGTTATATGCCTGAAACACAGACAACGCCCCTGAAATCCGACTATGAGACCATCGTCCAGAAAAGCATCCAGTTCCTGCGCACGGAGCTCGAGGCTGCGGGCCGTACTGGCTTTGTTGTTGGTCTCTCTGGAGGAATAGACTCCTCGCTCTGTGCGACTCTTGCCGTGCGGGCTGTGGGCGCACACAAGCTTTTCGGGGTCATGATGCCGTACCGCACATCGTCTCCGAACTCATTAGACGATGCCCGTCTCATGGCCGAATGGCTTGAAATCGAACACAAAATCGTTGACATTTCACCCATGATAGATGCCTATTTTCTTGGGCCTGCGGGCAAAGACAAAATCAGGGCAGGAAACAAAATGGCCAGAGAAAGGATGTCCATCCTTTTTGATATCGCTTCAGAACACGGAGGATTGGTGCTCGGAACTGGCAACCGCACAGAAATTGCTCTCGGCTATACCACCCTCTTTGGAGATGCCGCCTGTTCGCTCAATCCAATCGGAGAGTTGTACAAAACTGAAATCAGGCAGCTGGCTGGGTTTCTTGAACTTCCGGAGCCAATTCAGACTAAAGCTCCCTCGGCTGATCTATGGGAAGGCCAGACCGACGAGGATGAGATTGGCTTGAGCTACGATGAAATCGACCGGCTTCTTGAGCAGATTATCGATAAAGATGAGCGCTCAAGAGCCCATCTTATGGGTCAGGGATTTTCGGCGAAAAAGATAGAGCGGGTTGTCAGCTTGCTCAATCAGAACAGCTTCAAACGCCGTCTGCCTCCAATTGCATCTTTTGACAAGTCGCCCATTCCACACTTTGTTAGACTTCTTGACTGATAATCTCAATGCCCCCTACTGCCGGCAAACTATATCTTGTTCCAACACCAATTGGGAATATGTCTGATATTACCGATCGGGCAATTGACACCTTGAAATCAGTGCAGATTATTGCCTGCGAGGATACCCGCACAAGCGGCAATTTACTGAATATGCTGGGAATCAGCAATCGGCTTATCTCATATCATGACTTCAATGAGACTGAACGCTCGGCTCAGCTTGCTAAGCAGATTGAAAATGGAGAGTCGATTGCGATCATAACCGATGCTGGCTCCCCCGGGATTTCTGACCCAGCATATCGGCTGGTGCGACGCGCTATCGATGTTGGAATTGAGATCATCGCGCTTCCCGGCCCGACCGCTATCATTCCGGCTCTCACCGCCTCCGGGCTTCCGACCGACCGCTTTTTTTTCGAAGGATTTCTGCCCCCTAAAAGCGGTAGCCGCAAAAACAGACTTGAGCGGCTCAAAGACTTCGAACACACCCTTGTCTTCTATGAGTCACCTCACCGGATTTATTCTATGCTGGTCGATGCCCGCGAAGTACTTGGAGACAGACAGGCCTGTCTTGCGCGAGAGATAAGCAAAATCCATGAGGAGTACCGCCGCGGTACGCTGAGCGCGATAATAGAATCGCTCGAAAACCAGGACCGCACAATCAAAGGGGAAATTGTTGTCATAGTCGAAGGGTACGAAGTTGTGCGCGTCAAAAAGAACAAATACAAACCAGACAACGACAGCGAAAACGATAGCGATAGTGAAAACGATGATAAAGAATAACAAGTCCGTTCGTTTCAACCCAACCGATCGGCTTATCCTTGGTTACTGCGGCCTTATGATTGCCCTGGTTCTCGGTTTTGGTCGGCCGCTTGCAGGATATACTGATGAACTTATATCATATACTGCTATAGCAGTTCTCGTCTGGATACTTGTGAGATTTCTGCCGGAGTCAACAGGGAAAATGAATGCCATAATCCGCGCCGTTTATCCGGCCTTGCTCTTTACATTCTTCTATCGCCTGACCGGCGGTCAGATGTTTCTTTTCTTTGACCATTTCTTTGACGCACAGGTCATCAACTTTGAGAGTCGCCTGTTCGGCATAGAACCGACCCTCTATATTGATAGAAATTTGCTGAATGTCTGGGTTACAGAAATAGTCTCCTTCTGCTATTTCACATATTATCTGATGGTCCCTGTTTTTATCATTGCGGCTCTGCGGCGTATGGAGTTGAAAATTATTAAACCGTGCCTTGCCGCCTGTACCCTGACCTTCTTTGCCTCCTATCTGCTTTTTGCGCTCTACCCTGTCGAGGGGCCGCGCTGGCAATTTGCCCATGTGTATATAAACTCAATCGATGGTCCACTCTTCCGGCCTCTTGTAGAATTCGTAATAGAGAATGCCGCAGTCAGGGGCGGGGCCATGCCGTCCTCGCATGTCGGGGTTGCGCTAGTGATACTCATGTTTTCACTAAAACACTATCGGCCTCTCGGCTGGATATTGCTTCCGTTGAATATCGGACTTGCCATCGGAACTGTTTGGGGGAGATTTCATTATATAAGCGATGTCTTCGTTGGCGCAGCTTTTGCAGTTGCCTCGGTCATTTTGGTTTGGAAAAAAAGTGACTGCTTCAACGCTCCGAGCGCGAAAGATAAAGAAACGACAGAATTAAGGATTGAACATGCAGCCTGAACTATTTTATATTGGCTCTTTCCCCATTCGCGCTTTCGGCCTGATGCTCGCGCTCACGTTTCTTTTCGGGGTTTGGTATGTCCAGCGCGTCGCGGCTAAAACAGGGAAATCACCCGACTACTATCTTACAATCACGTACATATTTATTTTTGGCGGGATTGTCGGCGCAAGACTCGGCTATGTTGTTTTACACTGGTCGGAATTTTCCAACAATCTCGGCGCAATTTTTAATCCGTTTCATTCGGACCCCGGCGGAGGATTCGGAATAGCCGGCTTGAACCTGTATGGCGGAGTCCTGCTTGCAATTTTGTCAGCATACACATATTGCAAAATAAAGAAACAAGCGGTGCTTGAGGTCTTTGATATCTTCTCGCCGACCCTCGCAATGGGGATAGGCATTACCCGAATCGGCTGTTTTCTCAACGGCTGTTGTTTTGGCACTCCGACCGGCCTCCCGTGGGGCGTCCAGTTCCCCGACCATTCGATACCATGGATGATTTTTCGTGATCAGCACCTGCATCCGGCGCAAATCTATAGCTCGGCATATGGCTTTCTGTTATTTTTCGTATTGCACCAGCTGTTGAAACGGCGGCAGTTTGCCGGTCAGGTTGTTGCTGTGCTTTTTATGGCTGAAGCTCTTTTTCGATTTTTGATTGAGTTTGTTAGGTATTACGAAGAGGAAATGATATTTTCGATTGGCGGGATTGAGCCGACATGGAATCAGGTAGTTTCTCTGGCTCTCTTTCTCTTGGGACTTGGGATATATATCTCGCAACGAAGAATCAAAGCAGTCATTTCCCAGTGAGTCGTTGCGAGGAGCGGCCTCCCAGGCGCGACCCTCCACGGCGGGCAGGCGCGGCAATCTCAGTCCGCCCCGCCAGTGTCAATCCAATCCGCCGCTGATGGAGCACCAAGTGTTGACTTTCGTGCAGACCGTCTCTGATCTGCACGACATCGCTGATAATCAACGCCTTAAAATCTCACACCAAATGTAATCGGAACAAATTTGGCGCTCTCACCTTCTGTAAAAACATTTACATATTCAACCTTGGCAAAGAACTTCAAAAAATCAACGCCGCCTCCGAGTTTGATATATGGCTTCGTTTCATCTGGAAAACTGAAGCCACCTATATCACCTATCGCTGCCTGTGCAAATCCTACTCCAAAGGAAAAGAACGGCGCTGTTGTTCCCACCGATGGTATGATTCGAACCTTGGCGGCGACACCAAATCGAAACGCGCTGAAGGTACCTCCATCTATGCCAGTTCCTTGATCATCAAGACCGAAACTATGGTAGGCAATTTCGCCAAGAATTTCAAATGGCTGAGCTGGAAGGAGAAAGCCAAGAGCGGCTTCGCCGTGAAAGCCCATATTCCATCCGTCTCCGAGAATTCCGGTCGGCATATCGATTCCTACTCCCACGTATCCCTTAATGTTTAGTGGTGTTTGAGCAGTAGAGCTATTGGCGCACAACAATGCCGCTAAAACGATGAGTCCAGCAACTTTCTTCATTCGATTCCTCCGGTAATGCAATTAACTATTACTATTGTGGAATAACCCACTTTGGGTTTAATCCAATAAGGGTTCGGCTAATTATGAAAGCAAAATAAAATTTTTCTAATCATCAAGTCGCCTTCTTCTCCAACACCCCCGCGTCGCGCATCAGGTGCATCAACAAAAGCATCTGTCCGTAATGTCCGGCAAAATGCTCAAGGACATGATAGAGGGTCCAGGCTCGAGTTATTTCTCGCTCGCGCAGAACATATGTCGATTCAAGCGAGTTATCATCCCATGTTTTCATCGCCGTATGAGCCAGAGCACGGGCACGGTCTTGCATACCCAGATAGTCTTCGAGGGTTTTTTTGCTCAGCGTTTTTGGATGAACTCCATCGCTGGGGATCGGCAGGCCGTCATCGTCCATACAAATCCCTATCGTATTTTTCATGAGAGCCTCCCCATCGGGATTGGCTGGAATGCCATACGGCGCGATATTTATCCACCAGATTTCGACAACCGCATTATGCGCTAAAAGCATCCCGATGGTATTCATTCCCGGCTGTGGCTGCCATTCAAGATGCTTGACCTCTAACCCTTCAAGGTCTCTTTTAAGCAATCGCAGTTGATCCTCAAGCTGGGCCGCAAACAGAGCGACCATCGATTGGGTTTTGGGGTTATAGCCGACGGGTAAATTGAGCTCGCGTTTTTCCAGTTTGTTCATAGATTTCCTATTGAGATTGAATGAAAATTATTTACATAAGCGAATAGCCGCCATCGACTATTATCGTTTGTCCCGTTATCCAGCTCGAGCGTGGACTTGCCAAAAATGCAACCACTTCGGCTACTTCCGCCGGTGTGCCAATTCGCCCGCATGGAGTGCGCCGTGCGACCTCTTTTTTCATTTCTTCGTAATTAGGGAAAACTTTCAAGGCATCAGTATCTATAAATCCGCCGGAGACACAATTCACGGTAATTTTCTTGGGAGCCAATTCGACCGCGGCATACCTAACGATTGATTCGATGGCGGCCTTCGAAACGCCAATCGCGGAATAACCCGGGATGTAGCGGGTCGATCCAAGCGATGATAGCGTCAAAATACGCCCGCCCTCATGCATAAGTGGTGTGCCAAGTTGAATACACTTCATGAACGCCCGCGCATTGGTGTTCATAGGCACTTCCCAACTTCGATTGTCTACATCCAGCAAATCGGCGTAACTGCCAATTGAGACATTCGACACCAAGATATCGAGTCTGCCAAAACGTTCTTTGATACCCTCGAAGATTCCGGGCAGTTGTTCGTCGTTGCCGATATTTGCCCGATGGGCGTAACATTCAACGCCGTATGTTTTGAGCTTTTCCAGTGCGGCATTGGCGCTTTCGCGCGATTTGAAAAAATTGATAACAACATTCGCGCCCATCTGGGCCAAACGCTCTGCGGTCGCAAGTCCTATCCCCCGGGTTGCTCCGGAGACAAACGCAACTTTCCCCTTTAACTCCATCTCACTCCCTCTGTATTGATTGATTCGGCCTTAGACGAGTCCGCCGCCGTCCTGACTTTTGACATCTTCGGCGAGTTCCTCAAGGTGAACCGGCATGAAGTTTGTATCAAAAACCTCAGCATATTTTTCAATGAGTATTCGCCCGAATTCGGCGAGTGGCACACGACGGTCTATAAGTTGCTCAAGGGATGTCATGACTTCCGGCTCGAGTCCGCACGGATTGATCTGTTTGAAGTCCGACAAATCGGTATTGACATTGATTGCGGCGCCATGAAAAGAAATCCACTTTTTGACCGCCACCCCAATCGAGGCCAGTTTCCGGTCGGCTATCCAGACGCCAGTGCTCTTTGGATTGTGCGCGGCATTGTCGACACCATATTCCTTCAGTGTGCGAATAATACCTTCCTGAATAGACTCGACAAATTGATGCAGGTCTCTCCCGCGACGGGTCAGATTGAATACAAAGTAGACGACAAGCTGGCCGGGCCCATGATAGGTGACATCGCCGCCCCGTTCAATAAATATCGGCTCTCTGGAAAGACCCAAAAAATTATTCTTGTGTCCGTCGCGGCCAACGGTCACAACCGACGGATGCTCAACAAGTATGATCGTATCACGAATCATTCCGGACTCGCGGCGCTTTACCATTTCGCGCTGCCAATTAAGCGTCCGTTCGTAGTCAACCTGGCCAAGCTCCAGAAACCAACCGTAGCGCTTCTGATAGAGTTCGGGCATGGTCTTAGCGCAGGCTCATTAGCAGTTTTCTGCCGTCTGCAAGGAACTCATGCACACGGTGCAGAAACTGCACGGCAGTATGGCCGTCGATAAGGCGATGGTCAAATGACATACCAAAGTTAGAAATGTCACGGATAACAATTTGGCCGTTCACCACCCAGGGCTTAGGGACAATGGCGTGGATGCCCAGAATTGCGACCTGCGGCTGGGCAATAATCGGGGTCGAGCCGGTCGCGCCAAACATACCGGCATTTGTCAGTGTGAATGTGCCGTCGGAGACATCGTCGGGAGTCAGTTTGTTTGTTCGCGCCTTCTCACCGAGCGAGGCAATTTCCACCGCGAGTTCGACTATGGTTTTCTTGTCGGCATTTTTGATAACCGGCACGATTAGGCCGTCCTCACGGGCGACGGCAATACCGATATTGTAATAATTCTTTATGATAATCTCGGTATCGGTAATCGAGGCATTGACGGTCGGATATTCTCTAAGAGCTACACAGGCGGCCTTCACAACGAACGGCATATAGGTGATATTGGCGCCATAGGTTTTCTTAAACTCGTCCTTGATCTCTTTGCGGAATGCGACCAGATCGGTAAGATCGATCTCCTCGAATGTAGTTACATGCGGCGAGGTGTGAACCGACTTGACCATGTGTTCGGCAATCAGTTTTCTGGCTCCAACAAGCGGTTTGCGGGTTGTCCGCGCGGCTTCAGGCATCGGCGCAAAGACCGGAATTTGGACTTGAACTTTTGGCTTCAAAGGTGCCTGCTGAGTCGTTCCCGATGGCGCTCCTGATGAGGCAAACAGAGGCGTTGTATACGATGCCGGCGCATCCGGCGATGGAATCGGCCCGGAAGTAAAGCCCGCCGATGAAGTTCTACTTTCAACTGTACGCATAACATCTTCAACCGTAACAAGGCCATCTTTGCCGGTGGGAGTTACCTGCGATGCATCGATACCGTATTCGCGAATGAGCATCTTCACTTTGGGAGACATTTTCCCCTTGCCAACGGCCGCTGTTCCTTTAATTGCTGCGGCAGGTGCCGGGGCCGCTTTAGCGACTGATGCAGGTTGTTGCTGTGGTGTCATTTCCGGCTGTTTCGTAGCGCTTGAAGGCTGCGGCGCTGGGGCCACTTTGCCGTCATCGATAGTGGCAATCTTGGCTCCAACCCGAACAACCTGGCCCTCGGTCGCATACGTTTGGGTGACGACTCCCGAGGCTTCAGCGGGAATTTCGACATTCACCTTATCGGTCATCAATTCGACAAGCGCCTGGTTGATTTCGACCTTGTCGCCGACTTTAACTTTCCATTCCAAGATGGTCCCCTCAAGGACCGATTCTCCCATCTGGGGAACTATGACATCGATTGACATAAAATCAGTATTCCTTATCTGCTCAAAATAAACATGTTCATACACATAATAGGCCGTAATATAAGGGCATTTTAAAGCTGGCGTCAAGCGGCGTAAATGGATAATCTCACCGCTCTTATGAGGCGAAAAAACGATATTTCGACAGGATCGTTAGCTATGCCTGATAATAAAAAACCGCTTTTTCACAAAGCGGCTTTTAGAAATCTTGCGAGAGCGAGGCGGGCTATTTCAGGAGCACCATCTTCTTGGTCTCGCTTGCGCCTTCCCGTTGAAGTCGATAGAAGTAAAGCCCGGTTGAAACAGCTCTCCCTTCGGTATTGCTCCCATCCCAGGTTACAGTATACGTTCCCGGCCCCTGAGTCTGGTCGACCAATGTGCGCACATTCTGTCCGAGGAGATTATAGACCGCAAGTGTCACCCGCTGTATGCGCGAGCCTGTGCTGCCGTTAATTGTATACTCGATAGTTGTGCTTGGATTGAAGGGGTTTGGATAATTTTGAGCCAACGAGAATCCGGCGGGCACAAGTCCAGCCTGTTGGTCATCATCGATGCCCGTTGCAGTTCCCTTTCCGAAAAAGTTAATAATCCGAGCTATCAGCGAATCTTTGGGTTTAGAGTTTAATGAGCCATCACTCAGATGCTCAATCGCAAAGCTCAAAAACACCGACTTGTATGAGCCATCATAGAGCACTCCACATGTACCGAGCGACGTATTACTACCGTTCGTACCGAGGGTGAACAGACTCTGACCACCGTTGATTGGTGTTAAAGTGCGGTGAGTGCCATTATGACCGCCGGTCGTATTATATCTGCTGCTGTCACTGACCTCAAATCCGGGCACACCATAGAAGTAAGTGGCAAACAGTGAATTTCCAGCTGATGCCTTCAGATATGTTTCCATGAATGTTGAATCAAGGGTAGTCAACTGAGTAGGAACAGTCATGCTGGACAGGCATAGATTGCCCCCGCCATCCATATGTTGCTTGATCGCGCTTATATCAGCCGCTGTCAGGGTTCCGCCCGCTGTTTGCGAGCCGGTAAACCAGAAAACGGAACTATATTTTGCAAGCTCTGCCGAGGGTGGAGTTCCTCTTACACTCTTGTCCCAAATTGCGTAAGGAAGATTCATCCTATCAAGTACTACGGTGTATCTGCTCTGGAATCCTCCAGCGTTGTCGTCGTCAACAAGCATAATCTGAGGCGCTCCAAGTGTAACTTTTGACTGGAAAGTTGTTACAAATAGGCCATCGCCATTGCTGAGACTGATAACCGAGTCGCTGTTCAGCGTAATGGTAAAATTGACTCCTTTGGATTGAAAGTCCGCCGGAATAACAATCGAAATCGGTGTGTGCATCCGAATCGGGTCGGTGAATGTAGGATTAAGAAATGTTTCGAGTTTTCCGGGATTGCCGCCGAAAGTGAGCGTGGGGTTATCGCAGGTCAAGGTGACCTTTGTATCGTAGGCGATTTTAGCCAGATTCAGCACTCCCATATTAAACTTAATCGTTTCACCAGCTTCGAAAATACCATCGTTGTCACCTCCCGGGAGATTATCGGAAAACTTAATCGAATCGCCGCCTGAGAGAACAACCCAGGGTCTTGAGTACGAGATGTCAAGATCGGCGTACATGATCGGCCCAGAATTGGAAATATTCCAGACGCCGACCTGAGTTGTCAGTCCGCCTATATTTGTAGAGGAATTAGGGGTAGTGAAATTTGTAAAGTTTCTCTTATTGGTTGACCCCGGCCAGGTATCACCGGCATCGCCGCTACTGCCGTTAATTAGTCCATTTAATCCATCGGCTTGTTCGAGCGCTACGAGATATCTATTCGTGTCATTCTGAGCGCCGGCTCCCTGGTCGTAATGATATATCATAAGACCGGCCCCTGGCAGGGCCGCATCAAAGCCGACTTTCTGACGATTTTCGACAATCCACCAATCAAGCGAACTAACCGATGCATTTCGCAAAAGATAGACGACTGCTTCTGTTGTCGTTTGTGGGAACTCGACCTGACGCGTGTTCTGAGTCAAGATGGTTGCCTTGGCAAAACCAAGATTCCACTTACACCATCCGTCGAAATGAGCCGGCACACGGCCGTTCTGATTCCAACTTCCTCCTGACATGAGTGACCAATTTCCAAGTCCGCTGGCATTAGAGTTACTTCCGACATCATATAGATCCGGAAGACCGAGCACATGCCCATATTCGTGAGCAAACACGCCCATCGTCGAGATCGTGCCGCCATATTCTTCCGGATTTAATGTGTACTGAGAGAATCTCATCCCGTCCTTATTTTGAGTTACGCCCGACTTATGCGACCAAATGCCCCACTGACCGGTCTCGGCGCCGGGTCCGGCATGGACGATGATAACTCCCTCAACGGTATTGTTATTGTTGTTGTCATATCTACTGAAATCCACTCCGTGAGTGTCGGCTGAGTCAATAGCTTCCCGTGCAAGCACCGAGCCGGTACCACCAAGTCCACTGTTGGTGCCGACGTAATATGAATAGGGCTTGTCCATGGTGTACCAACCATGAACTTCGCCAATCATAAAGAATTTGCCATTTGAGTTTTCCATATAAAAATCGGTCATTGAACCCGTCGGGTTGCTTTCGGGTGAGCCCTTGATCGAAAACAGCAGAGATTCAAACATCGACGGCGTGCCGTAGACTCGGGTGGAAAGTTTGGTTTGGCCGTCCAACACATATGTGCTGTCGTTCCATTTATAGTCAACAAAATCAACAAGGATTACCGGGACATAGACCGTCTCCACTGAGTCAACCCCAAGCGCCATTTTGGCGAGTATTCTCTCTCTGCTGAAAAGAGAGTGGTCACCGGGCGCGCATCCCCCAGCCTCCTTGAACGCCTTCCAATCCGCTATCTTTTGTTCATAGATCCCCTGTGCTTTCCAAATCGCGATTGCTTCATCGGTAGGAGAAACGGCATTGACAGCAGCAGCCGTCAGAACACAGAGAATGATCCCTGCGACAGCCGCAAGAGAACGAGTTGGATTGTTCATCCTTGTTATCCTTTGTATCGCATGAATTATTTTTTTCATCGTGTAGTTAAGTATCACTTCAGCCTTGTCAATGAATATACGGAAAAGCGTTCATCTTAAAAGAACCATTTTACGGGTCTCGACCCCAAAATTAGTGTCCAGTCGATAAAAATAGATTCCCGTGGATACCGGTTCATTCCGATCATTTGTGGCATCCCAGAGGACTGAATGGCTACCCGGGCCAAGTTCTCCTGAAGTCAAGGTCTTGACCGTCTGACCTTGAATGTTGAAGACCCTGATGGAAACATGACTTCTCTCAGAAAGTCCAAACGATATTGTCGTCGATGGATTAAACGGATTGGGATAGTTCTGCTCGAGGCTGAAGCTTTGCGGCAAAACATCCGGGTCGTCTTCGATTCCTGTCGCAATATCATACTTCGCCCTTGCCCGAGCCATATTCTCATAGAGTTGTCCGAGATTGTCACCGGCAATGAGCGCAAAAGCAACTTCAGTATTTCCCCGAGGTTCAAGGGTTATGGAATTTGAGGCCGCGATGAAAAGCAGATCGCCCGAGAGCGAACTGTCGACATTGTTGACATTCGTGGAAATAAGGCTGAACTGCTGGGTCTTTGTGAAGCCTGTTTTGCCAGTCACATTGGAAATGCTGGTGAACGAATTGACATTTTTTAGCGCAACCAAACCAATAAATGCGCCACCCTCACCATGCTGATAAATAAAGCCTTCGACCTCGTCAAGGTATGCCTTATTTGCGCCGGGCAAATCAAAATCGTTTAAAAAACCGAAGCGGAGGTTAGTCAGACGTTCCAACGTCTTATTCGTCAATGTGTAGTTCATTATGACGATGCTATTATCCTCAAAGCTGGAATAACTAATTGTCTCCTGCGAGATGGTTATCGGAAGGGGAATTGACGAGCGTCGGTCATCGAAACCAACAGTGTAGCGAAGTTCTCCGACTGTTTGGCTCTGACTGAATTCGCCGATGGGCGCAAAATCGGAAGGAGTAAATGAACCCTGACTATTGCGAATTGCCGATGATAGCTGAAGTGCGCTCCTGCCCACTATCAAACCGGATTCATAGAGTAGATTCTCAGAATTCCCGAAACAAAAACCTTCGCCATTGAGATTGTAAATCGAGCCGTATGCCAGGCCGTACTGCCCAAATCCTGAGACTGAAAATCTGACAGCAGTCCCAGCGTGTGACACATTTGGACCGGGAGGAATAAATCCAACGGTTAATATCAACTCGACACTATCAATGACAGATCCATCGGTCGTCTCGACATAAAGTACCAAACTTTCTGAAGCCCCATTCGGCACCGATTCGTTGATCATCAGTGTAAATGGTATAGCATTCATTGCCGTTACCCCGCCTTCGCCGAAAATGAATCCTGACTGCTGATTGATAACGGCGACATTACCCGCCGTGCGGGGCTTCAAACGACCTTGAACTGAGGCATTCAAAGAGAAGTTTTGCGTAAGATACAGGGTAAGTCCGATCAGTTCGCCCGGCGAGGCGACGCCATCTCCGTTGACAATTTGTCCTGCCACCGAAAATTCCGCTCGACTCGGCGCTGAAAGAAAGTCAGGCAGGCGGGACGCGTCGACCAACCCATATCCGTAGGCATTGTCTTCACCTACAGGCCCGAGGTCATTTGCGGCATTTATTAACGCTTGTTTTATTTCGTCAACTGTTGCGTCGGGATTGTACTGGCGGCACAGCGCCACCAGACCAGCAATATACGGAGCGGCCATCGATGTTCCGCTCATAAAAGCAAACCCGCCGCCCTTGGTCGAAGAACGGACAACCACACCCGGAGCAACCAACTCGGGCTTGATATGTGTCGGATCGCAGGCCGATGGACCGCGGCTTGAAAAGTTTGCGACGACATTGCCGAGATCAATCGCGCCGACCGAGAATGAGTTGGTTGGACTGCTTCCTCTGTCCGCTGGATTTCTGATAGTTTTTTGATTTGGTCCTTCGTTTCCGGCCGCGAAAATTGTTACAATTCCCGCCGCTTCAACATTATCAATAACAGACCAAAACGTTTGGTCGCAGGGACCAAAGAGGCCGGTCGGGATACCCCAACTGTTGAGAATGACATCGGGGACATCATTCGTTGTGGAGATATTTCCATCCGGATTGAGAGACCACTGAAATGCGGCAATAATATCGCTTACAGTCGTACCGAGCGGGCGTCCCTGATCAATTACCGCGGCGGAAATCCACTCGGCGCCGGGGGCAACTCCAAAAGAATCGGCTGATGCCGAACCCACCATTATTCCCATCGTGTGCGTTCCATGGCCGACTTTGTCTGATGGCAGGCTGTCTGGTGAGACACTGGAAAACCAGGAGGAGGAGAGAGTACTATGTCTTCCACGCCATTTTGATGATAATGCCGGATGGGCACCTTCGACTCCGGTATCGAATGAACAGACTAACCGACCTTTGCCAGTCAGGCCCCGCTGCCAAAGTTGAGGAACGCCCATAGCATTGAGCTCGGAGGCTATTGTCGAAACAGACTGTGGAGCGGGAGAGCTTTCCACCACCGGGATAAAGTCGATACCAAGATTTGGTATTATCAATGTCACGGCGCTCATGGTCGAGAGTTTTCCAAGCGAACTTGCCGGAATAGTTGCTGTGTAACAAGGCGCTATCCAGTATAACTGAACTGGCGAACTGGAGATGCTGTTTAAGAAATCTTCCACTTCTCTACGATCTGTCGGAGTTACCGAAGTGAGACTTGTAATGACGGATTGTATTCTTGTATGTCGGCTTATGTTTGGACGCTGGAGCGATTTGGAAACGGCAGCCTCAGTTTCTTTGGTATCCAGGAAAATTAGAACATCAACTAAACTGTCAGCGGCTTGGAGATTGCCAGCTAACGAGGATAAGCTTTCGTGAATGCGATCATTGGCGAAAGAAAATGAGGGAAAAAACATTAACAAAAGAACATTGAGAGTCAGTAAACTCTGTCGGACTTTATGAAATCGCACCTGACTCCTTCCATTCATTTCAACAAGGAGTCAAAGAGCAAAGGATATGCCGTGACTTAATGGCTACATAACTCTGCAACTCAGGTCATAACACTTTTTAGTAAATATTCTATCCCCATCAAAGCCATGAGCTTAAAGCAGCACGTAGTCAAGTCGTCCGTAAACTGTAGTTGACAATTGCCAGTTATCAGGATGCAGTATTACCATGCACCCAAATGCAGATAAATAAAACACTTTTTTGCCTGTAATTAATTGTGTCATGCTATATTTGGCCGATGACCTTTTCGAAATTCCATCCGAGCAAACAAACCTACCCTCTATTTCTCGTATTAGGTCTCGCGGCTTGTGTTCGCCTGCTCTATCTCTACCTCTATCAGGGCCTTCCTGATTGGGATCAACTGACTATTGATAACTACTACTACCACAACTGGGCTCAGACGATTGCGAGAGGGAATATTTTTGGCGAAACGACATATTTCCGAGCGCCTTTCTATACATTTGTTCTGGCCTTTTTCTATGCGCTGATTGAGCCATCGTTATGGGCTGCCCGCTTCCTTGGCCTGGCTATCGGCCTTGCGTCAGTTTACATGACATTTCGCTTGGGCGAGAAGCTTTCCTCGCGCACTGTGGGTCTCATTGCGGCTATGATCCATGCCTTCTATCCGGCAATGCTCTACTTCGAATCCGAATTGCTCGCGGATCCCCTTTTCGTGCTTCTATTGCAAATTGCCTTTTTTCAGATTCTCAACTGGAGAGAAAAGCCGTCACAGAAATTATTGTTTTTGGTGTCCGCGCTCTTTTCTCTTTCCGCACTGACCAGACCGACAGCGCTTCTTTTTCTTCCGCTCCTGGCAACTCTCGTTATCCGCCTTAGTGGCACTCGGCGCGAGACTCTCATGAATCTTGCCGTGTTGGCGCTCGCCGCATTGCTTGTTATTGGTCCGGTGACACTCCGAAATCGTCTTGTAGGCGATGAATCTGTGCTTATCGCCTCGCAAGGGGGGATTAACTTTTTTATTGGAAACAATGAAACTGCCGACGGAGTATCCGCCTTCCTCCCCGAGCCGCTTGGCTTCAACTGGCAATATGCTGATATCGCATTCTTTGCCGAGAAAACATTGGGCGAAAAATTATCCCCCGGCAAAGTATCCGACTACTGGACAGATCGCGCATTCCAGTGGATTTTTGAAAATCCGTTTTCTTTTTTTAAACTCACGGCAAAAAAACTTCTCCTCAATTTTAGTAACCGGGAGATCGCAAACAACCGAGTGGGCGAACCGAAACTTGCCGGCATTTTTCTTCTGACTTCAAACCCGCTTCGATTCGGGCTTATCTTCCCTTTCGCTGTGCTGGGAATAGTCATTACCTATAAGGACCGCAGGCAAGCTCGGTTACTTGTGCTGTGGTGGGGTTTATTCATAGCCCTCGGGTCTCTTTTCTTTATTACCAGCCGATTTCGGCTTCCTCTCCTCCCTTTTTATTTTATTTTTGCGGCCATTGCAATCCAAGCGATGTTTCAAAGCCGATTCCGCCTATTCGGATCACATTGGAAATACGCCGCCGCCTTTATCCTGGCTTTGGCGACCTCCTGGCTTCCCATAAAGATCTCCGCGCACTCGCATGTCGGTCTTCTACAAACCACAAAGGGACTATTTCACTACAACAGAGGAGAGTATCAACAGGCTCTCACATATTTCAGTCAAACTCTACAGATCGACTCAACAATTCCCGAGGCTAATTTCAATTTGGGCAACGTGCATTTCCGTCTCAATAATACCGATTCTGCGCGGTTCTACTACGAAAGAGAGCGCCGCACCAATCCATTGCGCGGAAAGAGTTATATAAATCTCGCCTCCCTTTCTCTCATTGGAGGCAAAACGGCCGAAGCCAAACGGATAATCGAGCAGGCTCTGCTCTTGCGACCGTATGATCCTATTGCGCAAAACATAAGGCTGAGGATTGCCGCCGCCACAGAGCCGGTGGACTCATTTATGTCTATCACCAAAGACGCTATCCAAGACACTGACTCAAATCTTCAACTGATAAACGAAGCCGCAGCCATACTTACAGCATCGCAGGTTTTGGATTTCGCGAGAGAGATACTCGACGCGTCGCTCGCTGTCACACCGCCGCCGCTTGAAAATGATTTTCGTATGAGCGAGCCTGATTTCTTCAAAATTCGGTCTCAGTTTTCCATCGAGAAGGCCAAAGTCTATTTTCAGCTTGGTTTTATTTCTGGACGTCAGGGACGATTCTCCGATGCCGTATCATACAGCAGACAGGCGATAGCGTATGATTCACTGCTTTCGGCAGCATATGTAAATCTGATCAGCGGATTAGTCTCAACAGGAGAAAATCTAATGGCCGACTCGGTTCTCAACGAATCTTTGAGACGATTTCCCAATGATTCGCTCCTAATGGAAATCAAAGCCCAACTCAGACAATAAAAAAACGAGACTGAGTAATCAGTCTCGTTTTGAAATCAATTCAAAGTGTCTCAATTATTTGATTGGCACTCCGTAGGTGACATCCTCTGCGTTCTTGGACTTATCGTCATACAGCTTCCAGTAACGCTGTCTCATCTCATCAGCTGAGACAGGGTATTTTGCGCTGGTCGAGTATTGACCCGAGGTGAAGTCATCAGGGCTGGCCTGAGCTTTCGGCGCGTAGAGCCAAGTGAGCATCTCCCCTACAACTTTCTGAGAGGAATCGGTCTCAAGGGAATACGGGGTAAAGTTCCAGTGGGCCGTTCGGAAGAATCCGCGATCCAGTCGGAATGCCACCGGTGTACCGTCGAAAACGTATTCGGGATAGGGAAGAATATGTGACGCTCCATATTTTGACTTGTAAAGGTGTGATATTTCAGTCCGGAAATCTCGAACTGTCCAACCGACCTCCGGCAACGCGCCGACAATCATCTTGCCTGAATCCGGCCCGTTCGGACGGCGGAAGAGAGGAAAACTACCGGGTGCCTTCGACCATTTGTATCTATTCTCGAGTTTAAGCGTGTCCACCTTTAAGTCAGGCCACTTGTTAGGATTTAAACTATACGCACCAACAAAATCTTCAATTCTGACATTAGCAGTGCCAATAGGCGTATTTCTTGCCCAATAATCCCAACCCGTGAAGACCATCGAAATCGCCCCGAAATAGAACGAATAATTCGGAAACTTTAGGTCGCAGATAATTGGAACGAGAGACTTTGGAGGGAGACCGACAGGTCCCGAACTTGAGCCTTCGAGCAATGAACGTCCCATTATCCAAACATTGACACCTGCCTGCAACGCTTGCGGAAGAAAATTCTTGACAATGTTGGCGGTCAGCTGAGACGACTTCGAGTCGTCACTGTAAAGAATCAATACTTTATATGACAGAAGCTGTTTTAAGGTGATGGTAAAACCTTGGGCAGTGTTCGGGCGTATATAGTCCTTCAAGCTGTCAAATTCTACAGCTGATGCACCGGGATTTGAGTCAAGATTCCATTGGCGTATAGTCGATGACCAGTAGTTTCGGACAAACTTTAGAGAATCAATCGAATTGTGATTAATTATCCCGTTGTCTGTTGACGCTTTCTGCATATCGACAATACCAATATCGCGCTCGTACTTGGCCTCAACGGCGGTAAAATGAACAAATGCCGGAGTGAGATCTGGCACAAGCGCGTCATCACGGCATCTCACCCAAAAAATGAATCGGGCATCTCGAGTCACATCCGACGGGTCCGACTCAAAGACATTGTAGATTGAATCGCGAGTGTCAGACACCCATGGATCTATACCGTCGAAAGAACTCGCAGCAATCTTGTTGTAGCCTGCGTTTATAAAGCCGGTGTCATCAACAAGTAAAAGGGTATCGATAATTCCAAAGGCAGTGTTTCCGGTAATGGCATCAATGAATATCCTCTGGCAGGAAATCGAGTCGGGAAACGTGTCGCAGATATCAAAATACGCGGGCGGGGTCTGCCGAAAACGATAAACTTTCGCGTCTGTGGTGACAAAGACTTTTTGCACATACTTTTTCATTATCCTGTCAAAGGCTCTGTCCCTTGATGTATCCGCGAGCGAGTCGCTATAGTTATACGGGCCGTAGAGACGCCATTCAAATTCAAACGGAGGCGGATCGGCGGGATAATCCAATACATCCGTGCCGCGCCAGCTCATCTTGACACCAGTAATTCCAAACGGAAACTTCGAGTCGATAAATGTCGCTGGATCCGCTCGGTTGAAGTTTGTCACGAAGGTATTTGGGGGATTGTCTATCCTCAAAAATCTACGGAAGGCAATTTGTGAGCCCATGAGTTCGTCATCAAAGGCCTGGATGAAAACAAATTGCGGAACCTTGGTCGTCACCGGATTGGTAAGTTCGGCAGACATCGGAATAATGTTGCTTGTCTTCGGATCTCCGGCTTGGGGGTTGACATCGAGGTACTTCCAGATGGTATCGATGTAAGCAGGCAGGACATCACGACTGAAATTGTCAACCTGCAGTAAACTGAGCGGCAATGGAAGATTGAGACGGTTGGCGATTGAATCCTCACGGATGACCGCATAACGGTAATACTGGATCTGACCATCGCGGTCCTGGCCCACCCAGTGGATTATCGGATTGGTCGAGAATGTGGTATTCTCTGCCGGAACATTCACAAACCATACAATCGGTTGTTCGTTGTCGATTTTATCACCTTCAAGACGCTTGGAACATCCGCTGGCAATCAAAGAAATAAGACAAAAGAATGACAGACCAAGAGAGAGTCGTAAACGAAATATATTATTCATTAAAAAAAGTACCCTTCCTCAGCTTAAAATCCGAAAGACATTGAAAAGCGATGAACCTCGGTCAGGATGTCAAAATCCTGAAAGGCATAGTCAATCCGTATTTCGCTCTCTTGACCAAACGGAAGACGGACGCCTCCGCCGGCGGTAAATCCATCAACATCATAGTTAAATCTACTGCCGCCGCGAAGTACAAACATATCTTTATAGGTATACTCCACACCGGCGTTATACTTTTCCAGATTGTCCGAAGGATGAGAGCCTTCGGCTGCAAATGTGGCAACATGATCAGACATTTCAAGCATATTAATCGAGCCGCCAAATTTGAAATTGATGGGCAAAGGATAGTCCTCGCTGATGAATTTGAGATCGGGGCCGAAATTGGTAATAACCATAGCGATCTTGAAGCCGCGATAACCGGTGTTATAAAGCGTCCCAACATCGGCCGACCATCCGGAAGCCGCAAAATCATGCGTGAACTCACCTATATAACGCACTGTAAGCCCCACCGAAAAACGGTCAGTCAAATATCGGCCGTAGCCGAGTGATAACGCAAAATCATTGTAGGAGAATTCACGACCGGTTCCCTTGGGTCTGCCATACGTAGACTCCAACATGCTCCCCGAGGAGAGAGCGTACGTGCCAATTCCCAGCACGCCTCCAATAGACTCCAGCGGAAGACCAATAGCCGCAAAGCCGTATCCGATATCTGCCGGCATGGAGATATATGTAGCCATGGCTTCTTTGCCGAGCAGGTAAGAAAGCGCCGCCGGATTATAGTAGACCGCCGAAATATCATCGACAGTCGCTGCAAAGGCTTCGCCCATTCCCATCGCTCTGGCTGAAACACCGAGTTCAAGAAACTGCGCGCCCGTTGTGCCAACTTTCGCCTGCCCATAAGCAGTTGCGGGAGAGAATGAAACCACGAAGGTCATCAGCAACCCGCACAGCGCAAGAGAAGCAACGGAGCAATCGAGTGTGGGCATTCGGCGCCGTACCATATCAAAAACCGGGTGTCTCATTGTAACCTCATCTATTGTCATACCAAACTTATCCATTATCAATTTCGTGTGTTATAGGCTGATCTGAAGACCGACCTGTACCTGACGGGGGCGCTCATATCTCGCTGGATCATTGTTAAAATCTGTTCCGCCAAGAACCAACCCGCCTATGTTTTGGTCAGTATCCGCACGGCCAGTCTTCTCATAGATATCCACAATATTACGGCTATTGAGAATATTGGCCATTTCGAGAATAAAGCTGTAATCAATGCCGGCCAATTTGAAATCTTTCGAGAAGCGCATATCAAAGTTAACAGTCGTCGGTATTCTCAACGAATTGATAGGCGGGGACTCCAAACCTAATGGCTCCAAATTCGGGTAATCAACGGTCGGAGTAAATGGCGCGCCGCTTTCGACAATTGACTCGAGCGCCAATGACCATCCGCTGGGAATGGGCAGACCGAACAGCCGGGGTTTGACCGTGTTTGGAATAAAAACCTGAACAATGGATTTGAGCGAGTGCCGGATATCATTATCCAGCGGATTCTCGTCCAAAGGTGCCGTTAGCAGGTAGTTCGCTTGATAGTTCGGATTGGTCTGCGAAGCTTTTCCGAACGCAAAAGCATAGGTATAGCTTACTTGTCCGGTAACGTATCCACCCGATCGTTTCTCCAAAGTCAACTCAAGTCCGCGACTGCGGCCATAGTCAGAATTTGCATAAATTTGGCGTTTAACCGGGCCGCTTTCATCGGTGAACTGATTAATCTTATCGAACTCATCCTTAAAATATCCCTGAACGTCAAGCGAATAGCTCTCATTCACGGCATATTTAACTCCAAAAGAATATTGAATGGTCTTTTGATAGTCTAAGTTTGGATTTCCAAGCACTGCATTCTGATCCACCGACGAGGTATTTCTCGCAAAGAATCGGTCAAATGTCGCTAATTGGAAGAAATGACCATAATTGAAATATACTTTTGCCTTGTCCGAGATAGGATATGAAAATCCAATTCGAGGCGAGATTTTTTGACGGTCACCTAAAATGAGTCCGCCTCGGTCATCACGACGAAGGGTTACAGCTAAATCCCTGGTGTCCTGTAGAAAATAATCCAGACGGAGACCAAGATTGGCAATCATTGAACCATATTCGATCTTATCTCGAAAATAAAACGTTCCTTGCAACGGATCGTAGCCAAAGAAGTCGCGGAAAGCTCCCCGTTCGCCGTAAGCGCCGCCATCAAGCCTGCCGCTGTAAGGTTGGTACGGCCTGTCGATACGCTCATAGGAAAAAACATCTCTTTGCAACGAGAAGCCGCCTTTTAGTTCATGGGCGCCAAGCTGTCGGAATATTTTTACTTCACCACGATAGGTCTGTGTGCGGTTTCTCGACCAAATAACTTCTGGCCTATACGTCAAGGGATCAAGAAACGTCGAACTGCCGCCAAGATCAAACCGGCCGTTTCCGTTGTCATCAGTAAACGGCTCTCCGACGTTGTACTGAAAATTTGGTGCGTCGTAGAGACCATTACCATTTCTATCGTAATACGGAATATTCGGAGACCAAATCGAAGTCGGGCCGTTATATCTTCCGTCATGATTGAGATCATGGTTAATGGTCGGATCGTTGCTTCTCACGAAGTTGTCTGTTCCGGCGTTGTACACACCGTTGCCGTCGAGGTCGATAAACGGCTCACCCAGCACTGAATCGCCATCGATATACGGCTCCTGCAATGGAGTTCCAACCAGCGCTCGGCGATCTCTATCAAAAATGCCATTCCCATTGCGATCCTGCAGGTCATCTCCGCGATCCCATACCCCGTTTCCATTAACGTCAATGTATGGCTCGCCCTCAAGGCTGTCGGAGATGCCATTATTGTTAAAACGGAAATTTGCAAATGAGCTACCGCCGCCCTGCAGATTCTGTAGGCTAAGGTATTCGCCTATGGTATAGGCCGGCCCGGTAAAATCTGATCCATAGATGGCTGAGTCAGGGAAGAGATTTATTATCGGTTCAGGGACATCATAGACACCATTGCGGTTAAGATCTGAGAAGGTCTCCCAATCGGATTGAAGCGCCATCTGATCTGGGTCCAGACCCTTGCCGGGGTTATTGGGATCGCCCGGTCTCGAAGTGTTCTGAAGATTTGTGTACGACACTATTGCTTCATAGGTGAAGTTCTTCTGAATCTCATGGGCAACTTCCAGAGAAAGGCTCTGTCGTTTTTGTGTATTAACAGGGGCGGTATTCGCGCTGAAGCGATAACTCCAATCGAAACTGGTTGTGCGAGTGTCCCACAACTTGTACGAGAACACGAATTTAAGATTTTGTTGCGGACGGAATCTCGTGTTCGCTTGAAAATGATATCGATTGTATAGTCGTTCGGGGATATCCAAACCGAATAAATTGAAATTCCCAAAATTCTTACGCGTTGCCGGTGAATCATAATTCTGATATTGGAAGTCGCCATCGTGCTTTTCAACTTCGCCATAAAGGAAATAAGTGAATTCCTTTTCCCTGAGGAAATTTATCCCAAGGGCGGGGAGAATTCGATTGGTCAGGATCGGGTCGGGACCCGAAAGCGTTAAACGGAGGAAATCTTCGTTTTGGGAGTACTTGTTGAGTCTTCCGTTACCAAGGTCATCGGTCGTATAATAAATATTGGCATTCGTGTTGTCCTTGGAGCCGACTTGCGAACGAATGTTCACAATACCCGAAAGCGCATTTCCATATTCAGGATCAAAGCCATCTTTAATAATTTGCAGTTCCTGGATCGATCCGGCCACAAGAGACAAATTGGCTCCGGCTGAACTACCGCCGAGCGGATCTCCTATCGGCACGCCATCAACAATATAGCCCACTTCACCCCCGCGACCGCCGCGAATGAAGATTTCTCCGCCACGGCCCTGCTGAACACCGGCAACCTGCTTGAGAATATTGTCAACGGTCGCTACCGGACGCTTGCTGATTGATTCCTGGGTAATTGATGCCGAACCGGAAGTTTCATACTTGTCGATAATATCGCGTTTACCAACAACGGTAATCTGCTTGTCAATGGTGGCAACCTGTTTAGTCATCTTTTCGGAGATTTCTGTGGTCAGATCGACCTTGACGTCGACTTTGGTCACTTCAACAGTATTGTAATCAAGAGAAGAAATTTTCAGCGTGTACGTTCCAGGGTCCACACGGAGAATAGTGTATTTTCCATCTACATTAGTTACCGCACCCTGTTTAGTACCGACAACAACCACCGAAGCGCCGATAACCGCTTCGCCAGTCTCCTTGTCAAGAATGGTTCCTTTTATCTGGCCGGTCGACGCAGAAAATGCGGAACTGGCGCCCAAAACAACCAGCACGGCGAACACCAGATGAAATCTAAGAAGTCCATTAGCTCTACAAACCATTTATTCTTCCTCCTCGAGAAATATCACCTACACCAAATATCATTCACATTTATATCGAATGATCTTGACGCCTGGAGCCGCGCGGTACTTTGGACGATTGATAAAATACTTCTAAGCGACAAAGATATGAGGAACACTTTGCCCTAAACCAACCCTTTACACGCGATTCGCATCATGCGTTATCATTCAGCCGTCGAGCGATTCTTGTCAGTCGCAAGACAGGCAAAGGTACGCGCTCGAACCGACCAAAGTCAAGACCTTTTTTCCCTTATCCGTTCCGGGTATCAGAAAGACTTCCGACCACGGCTGTTTGTTTAATGCAATCTCTTTTTTTTAGGGGCTCAGAAGAGATTTCCAGCGACCTGTCTTTTATCACTGCTGCCATGCTCTCTGTTATCTCTCCGCCGGCAAACTCCACTCCGGTTTCTTCCTGAAGCGTCTGCAGGAAGACTTGCGATGCCTCTCCAAACTCTTTTTCCCCCACAGTCTTCAGGCTTTCACCATTACTTGTCTCAACGTACTTTCCGGATGCTGGTCTGAGATGCAAAGCTGGATGAACAGCCACCCCTCGCCATTTTATGGCTCCATGTTGCAGGAATGCTGCCCCGATCCGGCGTTGCGCCGAGCCGACGATTTTCCCCATGGAGGTGGTCAGCTCGTTTCGCGAAACAGATGAAAAACATGCCGCTTTATGAAAAAAATCCCGTTTTCTCTCCTGTTCGTTTTCCGCAGACTCAGCGGAATACTCTGATTGGACACGGTAATGGCTTAGAAAACAGCGAATTATTGTGGCGATTTTCTGCGATGTCTGACCGATATTTCCACTGAAACCAGCCCCCTCTGATGCATTTGCGGATATCGAATACGTGAGCTCGGACGGGTCATGCAGCAGGGCCCTGCCTCCTGTTATTCTCCGGATGACAGGAGTATCCCCTACCTCCTCGCCCAGAAACGCCGTATCGGCGTTTTGATTACAGCCAAAGGTTATAGCTGGCTTTTGCCATGTGTACAGTCGGGCATAGATAGTATGCGGACTCTGGACGGCCTGAAATAGAAGCCATTCATCGAAGGCCATATTGAAAAATGGATCGGAGGCAAAGTGAAGAAAACAGAGTCCCTCGCGCTTCATCTACTAAAAGAACTGAAGAAAATGCGCGAAGACAACAGGAATTTAGACAAAGAGCCTACGCAATGGGCAGGTCAAGAGCCTTCAAATTGAGATTGTACTCTTTAATCTTGAGTCGCAACGTTGATTCGGGAATATTAAGCCGGTTGGCAGCATGTTTCTTTATCCCTCGACTTTCCATGAGGGCCTTGATAATAAACCGTTTCTCATGGTTCGAGAGAAAATCGTACAAAGAATAATCCTGCGAGAATTCAACGACGTCGGCAGCGTTCCCACTGAGGACAGAGGGAGAGGCATAGTTGTTCGTAGACTGACTGATTCGAGCGGAAAGGATCTCGACCCTGATTTTTTCGTCGTCTCCAGCAAGAAGAACCAGTTTTTTCATTTCATTTTCCAACTCGCGAACATTTCCTGGCCAGTCATAGGCCATCAAATGCCGCGTAACTTCTACGGTACAGGTCTTGCCGCTTTCAAGAAGCATATGGTTCACAAGTAGAGGAATATCCTCTTTCCGCTCGCGTAGGGATGGGAGACGGAAGCTGAAGGCAGAAAGTCTATAGAACAGATCCTGACGGAAGCGCCCGGCCGCCATTTCTTCTTTCAAATCCTTGTTTGTGGCCGAAAGAATTCGGACATCGACTTTTCTCGGTGTGCTCTCCCCAAGTCGGACGATCTCTTTGGATTCCAATGCCCGAAGTATTTTTGCCTGAATCGAGAGCGGCATATCGGCTATTTCATCGAGGAAGAATGTGCCGCCATGAGCTTCTTCGAAAAGACCGGGTTTGTCACGATCAGCGCCCGTAAATGAGCCGCGTCGATATCCAAAAAGCTCTGATTCCAGAAGTGTTTCCGGCAAAGCGGCGCAGTTGATTGAAATGAAGCGCTTGTCTCGCCGATTGGAGTTATAGTGTATGGCTCGGGCCAAAAGGTCTTTGCCACATCCGGTCTCGCCTTCAATCACGATTGAAATCGGGGAATCAACTATCTGCCTGACCTGATTGAGCAAATCAAGCATCTGGCTGCTCTGTGTAATAATATTGGCAAAGGCCGCTTCCTGACGAAGCTGGGCTTTGAGACGTCTATTATCCTCGATGAGCTTAATCTTATGCAATTCCGCCGCCTTGAAGGCAATGATGTCAGAAAAACCGACTGCAAAATTGAGTTCGTCCTGTCCAAACGGATTGATAGTGTTGTCTGGCGACAGCTTATCCAAATAGAGGAAACTGTTTGAGTTGTCGCTCATTTTGAACGGGACAACAATTACGCTTGCGACCGGATATGGGACTTCAGGGAAGAGATTATTTATATAGGGATCGCGACGGCAGTCAAGCAGGAGAGTCGGCTTTACAAGCGAGACTTCCTGTCCAAGAAGCTGTCGGAAGGTATCATCAAATTTCTTAATCTGCTGCGGCGTTATCGGGAACGAGGCGACCACCGGGCTCTCGGTAAAGTCAGGTGAATAGACTATCCCACGGTCAGCTCCGGCTCTGCGGAGCAGAAGATTGAGGACATCGTCCATTTTGCCGCTTTTGAGGTCCTTCGTATCCCCTTGCGTAACAAGATTGCCAAAAATCTTGAAACTGTTTTCTTGTGAAATTGACAGCGCCACAGCCTGATCGGCCATTGTGGTAAGAAATTGATTAACGGCTCGCACTTTGCCAGTATCAGAGAGGGTGGTAAATAATTTCTCAGCACGACTTATCTTCTTGAATCCGCGCGACAGATCGCCGCGTGAACAGGCAAAGAGTCCGGAACGGAAATCGGCCTCGGCCAGCCAGAAATCAAGTTTGAGCTTTTTGAAGATACGCGTAGCTTCATCATATGCACTTCGGATTTTTTCATGTTCATCAGAGCCGGATTGTCCCGAGATTTCGGCGTAATAAAGCAGGGTGCGGGCCAGATCAAACGGATCGCCCGCCTCGCGGACAGTTTCGACAGCCCGTGTGATATAATCCATCGCTTCGTCGTATGAGGAACGCGATGCAAAAACCTGTGCGATAACTTTTTTGGCCAGACCCGCTTCGATTTTTTCACCCATTTGCTGGGCAAGTTCAAGCGCCTTTTGGGCATATTTCATGGCTTCGTCAAGGTTATCGAGCGACAACTCGACTTCGGCCAATCTCCGGGCCGATTGGGAGACCAATGCCGACTCAGGTGCAAGCAATCTACCCTGATGATAGGCCTCGCTCAGGATCGATTTGGCCTTGAACATATCTTTTTTCTCGATAGCCATTTCGCCCTGATACTCAAGCAGAATTATTTTTTCGCGTTTCAGATTGAGACGATCAATTATTACCTGAGCGCGCTTCCAATACCTGTCGGCCGAGGTAAATTCTCTGCGGCGCAAATTAAGGTAACCAAGCGAGAGCAGGTTGACCGCCTGTGAGGTCTCCTCGTTGTGGGCGACGCCATACTCGAGTGCGGCAGTAAGGTCTTTCTCTGCGGCGCTCCAGTTTCCGGATAGAATCTTTATACGACCTGAGTTACCGGTTAACTGTGCGAGTTGGCGCGGATTGTCAGTACAAAGCAGAGCGGCATCATCAAGCAGGAGGCTGGCCGCAGAATAGTCGCATCGGGTAAACACAGCACGGGCCTGTGCGTTCAGCGAATCTATTTGTCCTTCAATATCGCCGTCTCGTCTAAACGAGGCTAACGCGTCTCTCGCACGAATCTCCGAGTTCTTAAGATCGCCAAGCCCAAAATATGCCTTGGCAAGAATGAGGAGAGCCCGTCCGTAGCGGCGTGTAAGCGGGGAATCGGCCAGAAGCTTGGCCCCCCTGATACCGGCTTCGAGTGATTTGCGGTATTCTCCTTCGAAGCAATATGAATCAGCTTTGAGCGAGAGAAAGAGACCCAATTCATGCTCGGATTGAGCAAAATCAGAGTCGCTAAGCCGTTCGAGCTCAATACGCGCTTCCGGCGCCTTTCGCTGACGATAAAGCTCTTCAACCGCAAGCAGGCGGTTATCGAGATGGAGGTTCTGTGAGGTATGTCTCATCTTACCCTATTGTCCTTATTTGTTCAACGTTACCGGGTTCACCTATCCCTGGTGTGAGTTACGTCGACAAAGATCAGTTAATCGCGAAAACCGACCCATGATGAGCTTAATCGCTTCTTTCCACCATAAAAACGAGATATCTGATACGTGACGCGAAAGATCGATCTCATAACAAAGCTTGATTCCTGTCGTGGAGAACCTGAGCCAATTTGAGTCGTTGAATCTTTAACTATGACAACCGTATCAGCGCCCGGCGGAGGTGGAAAGATAATATGACCACCGCCTGGTGGCTTGTCCGTATCCCATGGGTGTTCGCTTGACACCACTGGTACCGAAACAAAGCAGGCGATGCATGCGACAAGCAACACAAGTAATGTTGAACCCGTCTTGCCCTTCATGAGAATTCCTCCTCGGTATGTTGTGCACGAAAACGAAAATACAAAACGTATTTACAAATAAAGAGAAATCGCCAGCTACGATTACGCTATTTCCATGTAGCCTATGAGGATAATATCAACCTCATATTTGTTACAAGTCTGCTGAGCGACGCAGTTATTGCTACTGTCAAGCTATATTGATAGCAAGGGTTTGTCAAGTACTTTTTTCTAAAAACGCAAAAAATGCGTCGTGGAAGTGTGTGATTGCCATGGCATGCCACGCACCCTGAATTTTATGTAGTTCGGAGCCTCAACCGTTTGATCCTTTGGCCTACTACTTCGTCAATTTGAAACTGAAAATCATGCCAGTTTACCGTCGCGCCCTTTTTCGGGACAGAGCCCACCAAAGCATAGATAAGCCCCCCGACTGTATCATGGTCGCCCTGGTCATAATCGGTATCCAATTGGCTCTGAAGGTCTTCGATAAGCATTCCGGCATCAAGGACATAGGTGTTGTGCGTAAGTTTGACAAACTCCTCCTCTACCTCCTCGTCATGTTCATCTTGTATTTCGCCTACAATTTCCTCGAGGATGTCTTCAAGTGTCACCAAACCGGCCACACCGCCGTATTCATCGGCAACAATAGCGATGTGAACCTTTTCGGTCCTAAACTCGCGAAGGAGTTCGCTTATGACTTTGGTCTCGGGTACAAAGTAAGACGGCCGCATGATCTTACGCACACTAAACGCCTGATTCGTATCCGGTAAATCGCTGAACAAGTCCTTTACATACAGGATTCCGATTACCGAATCGATTGCCTTGAAGTAGACCGGAAAGCGTGAATACCCGCTCTCTTTCACAATTAACTGAACTTCTTTGAGACTGGCAGTGTCATGAATACCAATAATATCCATTCTTGGAACCATAATTTCCCTGACGACGGTTTGGTCGAGCATGAAGATACTTCCAATCATCTCTTTTTCTTCTTTCTCGATTATTGAGCCGCCGATGCCAGCCTGGTCGGCAAGCGTCTCAATGGCACGCTCGACTATATCATCCTTCTGCTCCTCGGTCACATTCTGCTCCTCATTGAGCCGCTTGAAGGCATGCCGGTACATCCGAACTACGGGAAAGAAGAGTATGTATATAGTGGAGATAATCCAGATGTGGCGATGCATCGATTTGTCAATGGCGGTGCGCGAGGTCCGTCTCGGAAGATACTCGACAAAGATGATATGGAGCAGCCAAACTATAAGCATAAAGAGCGGGTAGTAATACCATTGTATAGGCACACCCTCGGGATGCAGTGATTGGACAAACAAAATTGTCAATGTTGTATTGAGAATGAGAACAAAAGAGCGATAGACAGCCAAAACCTGCACAAACGCTCGTGGATCTGCAACAAGCGTGTTGAGAAACCTACGGCGGCGGCGTGATATGCCCGGAAATAGAGTTTCGACCTCTTCTGGATCGATATAAACCGCCAAAGCATAGAGCGCAACGATGTATTCGGTGAGATAACCGAGCGCGATAAAAAGCGGACAGAGCCACATAGTCATAATGGAAGTTTACTCATAATTCCAGCAAGATACGTATCCTCTTTCCCCTTCATTCTCTTCTCTTCTGCCGGACGTTGGTGATCGTGCCCAAAGAGATGTAAAAAGCCGTGGCATGCCAGTCTAAGATATTCGGTCGGCAATGTGGCCCCGTATCCGCGGGCCTGACGCTCGGCAACAGAAACACAGATATAGACTTCACCGAAAATATCATCCGCCTTCGCTTCGGAATCAAGTGGAAAGGAGAGAACGTCTGTCACCTTGTTTTTCCCCCGGTAAAGGCGATTGAGACTTCGAATTCTTGCCGCATCGGTGAACACGAGGTTTATAACCGCATCCGAGTTTTTTCGAAACTCTCGCTTTGAGACACTTTCCGCCAGTTTAACTAATCGCGCCCGTGGTATTTGAGTGGGCGTCTCCTTGTATATCATTAGCTTCATATACCCACATTCAATCAGGCTGCTGTTCTTTGGGATAGCGGACACGGTGGTGAAAAGCGGCCACAAGGATTTGGGCGAAAGCTTCCTTAATTTTTGCAAGGTCCTTGAGGGTGAGCGGACATTCATCAAGTTCTCCTGATTTGAACCGGTCATCAATAATCTTCTGAATCAGGCTGTCTATTCGCGCCGGTTTAGGGTCTTCAAGCGTCCGGCTTGAAGCCTCGACAGCATCGGCCAGCATGGCAATTCCCGTTTCTCGGGTCTGCGGACGTGGGCCGGGATAGCGAAACTCGTCCATGGAATTCTTATCCGCACCCATCTCAAGGGCCTTATTGTAAAAGTACGACATCACCATTGTGCCGTGATGCTCTTCAATAAAGTTCAATACATCATCGGGGATATTTGCCTCCTCGCCCAATTGTCTTCCCTTCTTGACATGACTTACAAGAACTAGAGCTGACATCGAAGGCGAAAGCGACTCATGCTTGGATTTAACTCCCAACTGATTTTCCACAAAGTACTCCGGAATCTCAATCTTGCCAATATCATGATAATACGCCCCGACCTGCGCCAGAAGAGGATTACCGCCGATTGACTTGGCTGCGGCTTCGGTAAGATTACTGACAATTATAGAATGGTGGTATGTCCCCGGCGCCTCAATCGCCAATCGCTTGAGCAAGGGATGGTTGAGATCGGACAACTCAAGCAACTTTATATCAGTCGTGAAGCCAAACAGTGATTCAAAAAATGGGAGGAAAAGAAAAATCGCGAGCGGCACACTAATCACGGCAATGATAAAACCGTAGAGCATTTCGCCAAGCAATTCCTCGTGAGCGCCGATCCGAAGGCTTTCAACTATCAGTATCACAAGGAAATAGCCGAACACTGCCAGAAGCATTATCCGAAAGGCATGCGCCCTCTTGCGTACCGAATGCGAGCTATAGGCGGCAAAGGCGCCGACCACCACCGTTAATAATGTTATGGGAAAGGAGAATCTATGCATGATGCCCAGCAACATTGCGAGCGCAACCACCGAGAGTATACCGACTTCGGCGTCGAAGAGTATCGCGACAATGACCGGTAGGACGGCTACCGGCAGAATATAAATGGAGGTGATAGAGAGGGCTTCTGCGGCATGATTGACGACAAACACAAGAGACAGCTGCAGGACAAACACCAAAAGCAATGCAAGGAGTTTCTGATTTGAATAAAAAATGTCCTGTCTGAAATGATTCAAAAAAAGAAAGAGACCGCCAAAGATCGCAAAAACCAGCACGACTCGTGCCAGAGCTGGCAAGTACGGTACCCACCATCCTTCGCTGACGGCATGACTTCGCTGTAAACGCACCATCTCGCGAAGAATATTTTCCTGCCGTTCGGTTACTCGTCCTCTGATCGGTACAATGATATCGCCAGAATAAATCGTCTCACGTACTGGAGAGCGCACCGAAAGCTCATTTCCCACCCGCTCGGTGTATTCGTCAGAGTTGACAAAAGCATCAGGCTCTATAAATGCCCGGCCAATGAGATAGTAATCTTCAACAGTAAAGGAATCTATCGGAGCGCGCCGGTTGAGTTCTGTGAGCAGTCTCGCATTTCCGAGCGGCAAGTCAAGTAGCTTATCTTTGAGAAGAACCATCTCACGCTCCCCACGGCGGAAGATAATTGAACGCTGACGATAATCAGAGAGCGCCGCGACACTTCGCAAAACTCCCGCTTCATAGATTTCCGTCTGAAAAATCTCACTCAGAGTAAGTAGCAAATTTTCGAGATTAAATGCCGGGTCCATTGAGTTGCGTATCGCAGATAAGCTTATATCGGGGAATATTGCCGCAATACTGTCTACCTGGGCGGATGTATACGAAGATTCTCCAAATTTATTCCGGGCGCCCCTTACCGTCTCAATAAAAAGAGCAAGTGAATCTAATATGCGTGGAAGAACTGTCGAATCATGGTCGACAATGTGAAGGATATTTGACTTGATTTCATTTTCTTCGGCCCTGAGTTCCCGTTCGGTTTTGTTGATGACGATTTGAAACGGAGCGGTAATTTCCTCGGCGGCAGTCTCTCCCTCGCGTGGAATATCAAGCGGGTCAAAAAGCGACTGACCGGGATAGAGAACACCAATGGCGATTGAAAAAAACGCAAGCATGCCGTACTTGAGAGCCTTTGAACGAATCCCCGGAGCTTCTTTCCGTCGATTCAGGCTCTGTACTTTCAGCAGTCTCTTGATGCCCCGTCGGGCTCTCAGTAAGAGTGAAAACATACGGCGATTGCCCCAGCAGGCCGCCTACTCCTTCCGCCGTGGTTTCTCATGCTTCTCATAGGCTTTAATGATGCTTTGTACGAGCCGGTGACGCACGACATCCTTTTCAGTCAGATACATGAATTCAATACCTTCGACCCCTTTGAGGATTTTCTGCACAGTCACCAGACCCGATGTGTGCCGCTCATCCAAATCAATCTGTGTGACATCACCGGTGATAACGGCTTTGGATTTCTCCCCTATTCGGGTCAGAAACATTTTCATCTGAGCGCTCGTTGTATTCTGCGCTTCGTCCAATACCACAAAGGCCTCGTTGAGCGTGCGGCCTCGCATAAATGCCAAAGGCGCAATCTCGATAACGCCAATCTCTAATAAGTTTCGTATCTTCTCAGGCTGGAGCATATCATAGAGCGCGTCATAAACCGGCCGAAGATACGGATCAACTTTGGCGCGAATGTCCCCCGGCAGAAATCCAAGCGATTCACCGGCTTCGACGGCGGGACGGGTAAAGACAATCCGATTGACTCGTTTTGCTTTGAGTTCAGCGACAGCCATCGCAACTGCAAGATAGGTCTTGCCGGTTCCGGCGGGGCCTATGGCAAAAACCAGATCGTTTTCATCTACGGCTTCGACATATTTTGTCTGGCCGACTGTTTTTGGCTTTATAACTTTTTTGAGCGCGCTGGTGAGAAGGCCCTCAGTTGAAATATCAGTTGCCGGACCATGACCGTTCTCTTTGACCATGCTGATGGCGTAGTTGACATACTGTTCGGTGATGTTATCACCTTGTTTGAGCCGGGTGACTAAATCTCCGAGCAGTCGCAGAAGCTGGTCTATCTCAGTGGGTGAACCTTCAAGAACAATTTTATCTCCTCGGGCTATTATTTTTGAGTGAAAACGTGATTCTATAAGCCTGAGGAAAATATCGTTCTGGCCAAAAAGAAGCCGCTGATCGATTCCTTGTACGCTGAATGAGCGTAGTTTTACTTCTCCCGTGTTTGTGAGCATAATACGGCTGTAGCCTCCACCTCCGCTTTTATTATTATACCAAGTTCATCGAGTTGATGCTGTTCTATGTACGATGGCGAGTTATCCATCGGTGAGCTTCCATTGGCGGTCTTCGGAAAAGCTATAACATCTCGGATTGAATCGCAACCAGCGATAATGGAGATAAGACGATCTAGTCCCATTCCAATTCCGGCGTGCGGAGGCGCACCGTACTCGAGCGCACGCAAAAGAAAACCGAACATTCTGTCGGCGCGCTGAGCGTCAATTCCAAGAATCTTCAGTATTTTTTCCTGTAAATCTCGCCGATTGATGCGTTGTCCCCCCGAGCCTATCTCAGAACCGTTGATGACGATATCATACTGCAAGGCTTTGACCCGGCGCCACGGATGATTCAGGTCTGATCCGTCGAGCTTCGATGTCAGCCCCTCGTCTATTAGCGCAAGGTCGGCTTCAACCGGATGCGAAACAATATTGTGCATAGCATCCCATCCCTTTGTCTCGGCATTATAATCAAGCAATGGGAAATGAGTAACCCATAAAAACTTATACTCTCCGTGTTTGATCATACCATGTTCCCGGCCAAGGTTAAGCCGCAGTTGACCGAGGATTGACTCGGCCCTATATGATTTGTCTGACACGATAAAAAGCGCGTCGCCGTCTTCGGTTTTGGCATGGGCGCACAAGGATTTAATCGTCTCGTAGCCGAGAAACTTTGCGATCGGTGATTTGTACTCTCCTCCTGTGCGAAGGACATACGCCAATCCCCCCGCTCCGAATTCTTTCGCTTTGACAGTCAGGTCATCGATCTGTTTGCGTGAATATGAACCGCCCCCTTTGAGCACAATCCCCTTCACCACCCCGCCATTTTTCACATTGTCGGCAAAGAGAGCAAAAGTGGAATCCTTCACCAATGACGAAAGATCGACAATCTCCATTCCTAAACGTAAATCGGGTTTGTCTATCCCCCATCGTTTCATCACTTCGTCATAATCAAGTCTTAGAAACGGGGTTTCAATCGTTATCCCCAGCACATTCTTATAGACATACGCCAGCATTCCTTCGACAACATCCCAGACATCGGATGGCGTGACATAAGACATCTCAAGATCGATCTGGGTGTGCTCAGGCTGACGGTCAGCGCGAAGGTCTTCATCGCGAAGACATCGCGCAAGTTGGAAATATTTATCGAATCCGGAGACCATTAGAATCTGTTTGAGCAGTTGCGGAGATTGCGGGAGGGCGTAGAATTTACCGCGCAAGGTGCGGCTTGGCACAACGTAATCGCGCGCGCCTTCGGGCGTGGAACGCATAAGCAGAGGCGTCTCTATTTCATAGAAACCGACTGAACTGAGATAATTTCTTACTGCAAGGGCCACCTGATGGCGTAAACGCAGATTGTCCTGAAGCGGTTTCCGGCGCAAGTCCAGATACCGGTACTCAAGGCGCAATTGCTCGTTGGCGGTGGATTTTTCAGTAATCTCAAAAGGGGGCGTTTTCGATTCGGAGAGAATGTGGAAACTGTCGGCCACAACATCGATCTCGCCGGTCATAAGTTTGGGATTGGCGGTTCCATCGGGGCGTTTGCGAACATGGCCGGTGACAGCCACGACAAATTCAGACCGGGTCCGCTCGGCTTCGATGAGCATTTGCTTGTCGAAAGTATCAGGATTGATAACGACTTGGGTGATACCGTATCTATCGCGCAAATCAAGAAAAAGTAATCCGCCGAGGTTTCTATATGTATTGACCCAGCCATTCAGTCGGACAGCCTTACCGACTTTGTCAGGGCGGAGTTCGCCGCAATTGTGGGTTCGTTTAAGTTCGGAAAAGTGGGGCACTAAATCCTCGATAACTATTTGGCATGTAATTGATTATCGACACAATGCCGAATTAATTAAGGTTATCTGACGTGACATTCTGGTAGGGCATATTCAAGCTATATAATATAGCGTTGGGGGAAGGAAGTCAAGAGGGGGGGAAGTTGAAAGAAAACGACCCGACCAAGCTCACGTTTGCAATTAGTCTTTTCGCATAACTACGATAAATTCCTGAGTCATGGTGTCTTCAAGTTCACCAGTTACATTAGAAGGACTATTCCTACTGGGCATCCGCTTATTTGGTATGTTTCTAATTATCGTCTCGAGATGAGAAAATCCTCTAGTTTTAAAGAGCTCAACGGTTATTTCATCTGTTGGTAAGACGAGTCCTTTAACTTTTCGATTTCCGACAACATAGCAAGAAATTCCACCTTTCTTCAGCAAAGGAGCCACATGCGAAATCGAAGCCTCATAGTCTTTGTAGAATGAAATCACATCTTCCGTGCGCTTCGGATCTTTACTTGACAAGGTTGATACAATTTCAGAAAGATAATATGTCTTGAATTTTTCGGAATTATTGGGTTTCTTACCACCCATTAACATGGAATCAATCTTGCCCGCGTCTTCAAAGCCGAGCCACTCTAATGACAATCGTGAATACTGACCGTAAGCAACAGTCGTTCGAGAATCGCCATATGGTGGAGATGTCACAATAATATCGACGGACTCCCTTTGCAGGACATTGTCAGGAATACCTTCGACCGTGTTGAATCCAAACACTTTGGCGGCGGTTCTACCCTTTGCATCATACATATAACTCTTTAATCCATTTCGTGCTCGATAAAGATTTGCCACCATAATTTTAAAGACATCAGGGTCAAAAATTTCTCTTTGCTTTTCAGTAATACGATAAAGCTTAAACTCACCATTTCGTGTCCATGATGCTTTTCTTATTGTTTCGCTAAAACAAACCTTAAAGAAACTCTGAATACCAATATCCTCAATGGTGCCAATAAACTGCAATACGTGAGCTAGCTTCATCTTAACAATAGGTGAGAACCAAAAATCAATGTTCCTAAAGTTTGGTAAAGTGGGTTTCAAATCCTTTTCGCATGAGAAGCCCAAACAGAAGATCATATCCCCAAACTCAGTAATCAAACCGTCTAACTCGTCTATGGGCAAAAAGCTGGTTTTAGCTGAAGACATTAGTCGAGCAAGCGGGTTTATATCTGTTCCTACCGAATCTATACCTCTGAGACTCGCCTCGACCAGTGAGGTCCCTGATCCGCAATACGGATCGAACAGTAGCTTTGCACCAGCCCCATATTTGTCCAATAGTGCGCCAGCGATTTGTGGAATCATCATCGCTGGATAATTATGGAAACAATGGGTGTGGCGCTTTGTATCAGCAGACCTAAAATCCCACAATGGATCGGCATACTTTTTTTCTGTGCTGACCAAACTCTCGAGCAAGTGATTCATCCCTTCAAATGTGCTTACCTATAGGTAAGTGACAGATTAACAAATTTAGGTTAGTTTGGCAATAGCTGTGATACAAAAAGTGACGCCCATAGAAAAATTTGTGATACAAGCCGTTAGAGATATGCGGGAAAAGTCCGGAATGACTCAGGCTGACCTCGCAGAAGTTCTAAATGTTTCTCCTGGCTTTATAGGCAAAATTGAAAGTCCAAAACATACCGCCAAGTACAATCTCTCCCACATTAATAAATTAAGCCGATTCTTTGACTGTAGCCCAAAAGACTTTTTGCCTTCAAGACCTCTTAAAGATGGTAAATAAGGAAAATCTCTTAAAGGAATTTCAGCGAATCAAAGCCCTAGGGTTTGTTCAGTCTTTGCGAAGTAACAACACGGGCATTGGATTTACTTTCGAGTATCATTTAGGAATCACTGAAAATAATAAGAAGAATCCTGACTTTGAGGGCATTGAAGTTAAGAGCCAGCGTGCACGATCCAACTCTTACGTTACAATTTTTACCAAGTCCCCCTCATTCCCTGCAAAAGTAAACGCTACTTTAACTGGCAAGTTTGGCACTCCGGATAAAACATTCCCTGCTTTAAAAGTCCTTCATACATCATGCTTTGGTAATTGTTTCAACTCACATATAGGAGGTTATAGCTTCGGATTAAAGGTAGACAGATCTATTCATCGCGTCCTGCTACAGATCAAAAGTATTAAAAACCAGAGTCTTGAGTCTACTGAGATATATTGGACATTTGAAGACCTCAGACAGCGTATAAGTGACAAATTACGAGCGATGCTTTTCGTAAGAGCTGACTCGAAGAAAGTAGGCGACTTTGAATATTTTCATTATACTTCCGCGATTTTCTACCTTGACTTGAATTTCGACAAATTTCTGAAAGGGATTGAGGACGGCCTTATAATGTTTGATATTCGTATTGGAGCCTATAAGACGCTGCATTCGAAGAGTTTCGGTAAGCCTCACGATCATGGAAGTTGTTTTAGAATAAGAGGGGTAAAACTTGAACTACTGTTCGAAGAAATGGTCGTGGTGTAGTCATTCGCATTCAGGCATCCATCCAGTTAGAGTAGCCCTCAAGTGGAGAGACACCTGTTCCGTTGCACCAAACGGAAGAACTTCCGGTGTATTTTATACCTGATACTTTCCCCCAGTAGGTATACCCGCCTGTAGGTTCCTCATCAAATACTGTCCAATCCCCCGGAAAAAAACCCTCGAATCCCTCAAGGTAAATAGTCGATTGCGTTTCATTATCTAATTGCGATTCACTGTTTCTTTGTATTGAATCAGGCTCTTCGTATCGAAGCGAGTCTAGTCGTCTTACTTCCTGGTGACGACGTTCCATCTGTTCCGCCTCTTGGCGCAAAAGCTCTGGCCCCTGTTTAAACTTAATTCCCTTCTTGTGAAGTTCATTGAGGGTCTTTCTCGTGACTAACGCTCGGTAAAGTCCGACGCTGTCGGTTGGCTCAAGCTTCGTGATAAGCGACTCGGCAAAGCGGTAGTTGCCTGAATCTCGTAAGTCAAAAATGAAATCATACAGCTTAGGGTCAGGATGGGCCGCCAACAGCGAGTCATACCTGTGTTGGTGATGGGCTTTAATGTCGGTGATCCCGGGAGTGTGCCGAAACTTATATTCGCCTCTCAACCGGTGGAAGTACTCACCGTCTATTTCGTAAACCTCGCTGTCCAAACTATCTAAGGGTGTCTTCTCCTTTTCTTTCATTTCATCGCGCAACTTATCGGCTTTTGATCGGTTAAGCCGTACTGAATCGGCCGGTCGGGTTGATGGGCGATCACCGCCTATCCAAACCGCATTCATACTGTCAATTATGAGCCAATTGGTATCATCCGGATTGACGAAAGGCGGCGGTGGGGGAGGAGGAAAAAAATATGAACTTTCCGCTGCATTGCGAGGAGGCTTGCCTTTAATTCCCAGAGCGCTGTCCCCAAAGAGGTCGTCGAATGGAGGTGGATCCTTCGTTATATCACCTTTATGAATTTCAATGGTGTCACCAGTTGAGACAAACGATTTTACATGAGGCCATCGGAATTTACCGAAGTAAAAGATAATGAAAACTCCGCTTGTCTCTCCGTGTGGAATAGTCAGCGTGATTAGCTCTTCAAACTCCTCGGATGAACTAAAATCGCTCTGCCACTCGGTTTTGCTATGGACAACCGTTTTACCCAATGGCTCCACTGTAACTTTGACAAGGTTAAACGAGGAAATACTTTCATCTCGACGATAAACCAGCTTCAACGTAGCTGGACGCCCTGCCTCAAACGTACCCTCTGCTTCGAGAGTTACATGAACAGGTTTGTCTGATGGTGGAGTTGCAAGAATATTTCCAGCGGGTAAATTAACCAAGCAGGCTATCAACGATAGCGCAGCCACACAGCGAATTACTTTTTTCATCGTTGTCCTCGATACTGAGAAGAGATTCATTTTTATACTTAATAGACGCATATATATCAAACAAAGTATGAAGTATTATTGAAAATTTTCATTTCAACCTGGAAAAATTCTAAATCCAATCTCCGAGAATGGCATTTTTCCCAAAATTTGCATTGTTTCTTTAATTCAATCACATCTTTTATTTCCTTAAGGTCAAGTGGCAATTATAATGGCCCCATGAACCTTGCGCGATACATCACCGAAGACCTTGTTAAACTCGAGATGGAAACAATCGTCGAGCCTTACATCGAAGACAGCTCGCGCGAGAAATGGCTTCAGCGAAGCAAAGAATCGATTCTCGCTGAATTGGTCGGGCTGCTGAATTTCGGCGCCAAAATCGGCAACCAGAATAAACTTCTGACAGACTTCATCAACCGCGAGCGCAAAGCCAGCACAGCAATCGGGTATGGTGTCGCTGTGCCGCACATTAGGTCTTTGCAGGCCAAAGATTTTATTATTGGTTTCGCACGCTCGACCCCGGGCTATGATTTTGACGCGCCCGATAAAGAGTTGACGCATCTTTTTTTTGTAATGGCCGCCCCACCATACGATGACTCGCTGTATCTCAAAGCCTTCAAAGCCTTAACCACCCTTGTGGCGCGCGAAGATATCCGTCAGGAACTTCGGGATGTCACAAACACGGGCGAAGTTATTCGCGCGCTCCGCGGTTAGTTTTACTGATTAACCTCTGTTTCACTGTCAATTCATTCACAAAGTCCTTTCGCGATAATTTGTTAGAATTATTTTCAAATTAAATTAAACTTTTTTAACGCTCTTTCGTCTTACTACCAAGACACAGCATTCGGATGACTCTCTTAGGGTCGCCGAAAATTTGGACGACAGCTTTGAGATATGAGGAACTTCCGCGCGATAATTATCATTGTATAGTTTGCATAAAAATTCAGGCATTAATTCCTTGTCCTTATGGTACCCTTTTGCCTGCCCGAGCCATCCAGCCCCTAACTGGATGGCTCATTTTTTTCTCTTTTTTTATGGCGCAAATGGATCGACCAGCGCGAATTTGCCGGGGGGCAATTCAATCTTTCGGATTTTGATATAAGCATTTGTATCCCATGCAATTTGGGCGAAGATTGTACTGCTTCGTCCGCCGCTTGCGCCAATTTGGAAATATTCGTCGAGACAGATGACAACATGTGTGGCAAGTGAATTTTCGTTCATGGTAAAAAGCACTGCGCCTTCATGGGGGGATGCGATCTCCTTGGATTTGAAGTAAGTTACTAACTCCTGTGCGGTTGCGTCCTTATTGTTCGGCCAAATCCCTGCCGATTTGAGACATTCCTGTACAAAGCCCGAACAGTCAAAACCTGATGGGTCATCACCGCCCCAAATGTAGGGCGTGCCGAGATAGCTAAGGGCGGTGTGGAGAAACCATCGCCGTTGGGATTGGGTGTGCATCATACAAAGAAATGCGAGGTCTGATTTACCATCGATTTGCTATGGATTTTGTAGGGGGAAGGGAAGGTGTCGAGACCTCGGATGGTATCGATCTACGAATATTGAAGAACATAAGATTGCCGCGTCGCGTCTGGGAAGAGATGACGGGGCAAAGATGGCAACCACAGGGGGTTGCCCCCTACAATGGCGCGCGACAGTCCACCACGGCGGACCGCGCGAAAAGATATTAGCCTGTCAGGCGGGGGCGCCTTACATCACGAATATCGGAAACTGAGATTGCTTCGTCGCTTCGCTCCTCGCAACGACAGGGTTGGGGGTTCGGCTTTGATTTCTTGCACCGCACTCCGCCACAGGCGGACTCGCAACGATTTCAATTGCTTTTTTTGTTTACTTAGTTGCGGTTCTCGATGCCCACCAGACACCAAAAAGGACCAATAGTCCGCCGATAGCGGTAAAAAATCCGAAGCGCTCATCGGCAATCAAAGGGACAGCAAGAACAGTTGTCGCAACCGGTTCCAAATAAAGAAAGATTCCGGCCTTGGCCGCACCGAGCCGCGCTACTCCCTCCTGCCAGAACCACTGGGCCACTGTCCCGAGTGTGCCAAGAAACAAAAGCGCGATTATTGGTTTTACTGGAAGCGAGGTAAATGACGTCATTGCCGATGTCCCAAGCATATATGTTAAGCATACTATAAGGAGCGGTGAGAAAACAACAAGCGTCACGATCAGAGGGTGATGTTGGCGCGAGAGGTCGCGGGTGGTGATTGTATAAATTGCCCATGTAAAGACCGAAATCAATATCATCCAGTCCCCTTTGCTTTGGAGCCAGTCGAGATTCACAAAGTCACCCTTGCTCACCAAAAGCAGCACACCGAAAGTGGAGATAATTATTCCTGCGATTTCCCCTTTGCCAAGTCTTTCTTTGAGAAAAAGATAGGCAAGGACCGCAGTGATAAGCGGGGTCATGGAAATTATCCAGCCGGTATTGGTTGCGGTTGTGTATTTCAGGGCTGTGGCCTGAATAAGGAAATGCGCGATGATTATGGAAGAGCCAGCGATGATATATTTTAAGTCTTTGTGGCCGAATGTCCATCGGATTTTTTTGGCAAGAATTATTCCGAGCAAAATCGGCAGACCGATCAAAAGTCGTATCCCTATGAGTTCATATTGATTTATATACTCAAGGCAAATTCTAGTGGCGACAAATGTCCAGCCCCAGATGATAACGCATGACAAAAGCAGCAACCGTGTTCCCAGCATTTCTATTTCTCTGCCTCTGCGCTGAAAGATTTTCTGTTATATCGCTCTGAGATATAGACACCGAGAGTGATTAATATCGCTCCGATAATAAGCCAGAGCGTGATTCCCTCGTCGATGAGCCACCAGGCCGCGACTACAGTGATAAGCGGCTCGACATAGAGATACACGCCGACTTCGGCTGCAGGCTGGCGTTTTAATCCCTCTGACCAGAACCAAAAGGCGAGTGCGAGGCAAAAAATCCCAAGAAAGATCAGGTGGCCGGCTGCGTTCGGACTGAGGTCAAGATATTTTTGGTAGCCGGTGTGATAGAGAGTATGCGGCACCCACACGCACGAGGCGATGAGGCACATCCAGAATGTGGCGACCAGTGGATCGACCTTCTGAGACAATCTCCGCATGCCGACGGTGTATACGCCCCATGTAAGACAGGAACCGAGAACAATTATATCCCCACGTGAATTAGACCACGCCAAATTCGCCGGATTGCCGTTGTAGACAAGCGCAACCACACCGATGCAGGCAACCAGTAATCCAATCCATTGCGAAGCATTGAGCTTTTCTTTCAGATACATCCATGAGAGGAGCGCGACAAAAAATGGGGCGGTGGTTAAAATCCAAGCCGTATTGGATGCCGTCGTCTCCTGCATTCCGGTCGCCATCACCCAAAGATGAAGAAAAATTACCGCGGACATGGCGAGTATGCCGAGCCAATTGGAGATTCGGAAGGGATCTGTGCGCCTGAAAAGAAGAACGGCGCCGAGCGCGAGCGAAGCTAAAATCAGACGGCCCGATATCATTTCGACCGGCTCAAGCTCGGCCAGCACTATTTTGATGGAGATGTAAGAGACTCCCCAGAAGAGAACCGAAGCGATGAGATACCAAAATCCTGAACCCATACGGCCTTGTGCTAAAAGGAAGCGCTGAGTATAGGAGAACCGAGCAGGGAATGAAAGATATTTTATTGAAAATATGTCATGCTCCGTTTGGATTCGGGGAGAACGAAGAATATTCTGTTTGACTGGATTTTTAGCCCAGCTATCTTGAAAGTAGAAAACAATGTCGTCACACGTGAAAGTTTTTTTTCGAAAGGATAGCACAGGATGAAAATCCGATTTACTCTTGGCGCGCTATTTTTTTTTACATCGCACACGTTCGCCCAAATTTCTGATAGCGCCAAACAATGGCGGCTCTCAAGCGAAGGCGGACTCACTGCGACTCAGGCCGCATACAGCGATAACTGGGCGGGTGATGAATCGGGTTCGCTGGCATACACGTTTACTTCTAAATCTGAAGCCAGCAAACAGCTGACTCGACGCTTGAACTCGCTTTCGACGCTCAAGCTTTCTTTCGGGCAGACCTATTCCCAAAGGTTCGATGCAACCGGCAATTCATTTTGGGAACGACCGAGAAAGTCAACCGATCTGATCGATTTAGAATCTGTACTCCGCTTCACGTTCGGCGGATATGTCGATCCCTATCTTGCAGGGCGTGTGGAGACGCAGTTCACCGACGCCAGCAATGCGGTTGTCCGCCGTTATCTCAATCCTCTGAAAATAACCGAGTCAGGCGGTATTCTGCGCGTGTTTGTCGATAAACCAAAAGTTCTCGAGTTTCGGAGCCGTTTAGGGTTTGCCATACGTCAAATTATCACCAACGATGTTATCGGGCTTCAGCCAGTGGCAACTGAGAGAACGATCACCGACGATGGCGGTCTTGAGTCTGTCACCGATTTCCTCACCTCTCTCGGTTCAAGCCTGACGTATTCGACCAAGTTGACTCTGTACAAGGCGCTCTTTTTTTCTGAGTCGGATGCCGCGGTAAACGACGATTGGAAAGCGGCCGATGTAAACTGGGAGCACATTATTTCTGCAACAGTCACCAAATTTATCCAGACAAATTTGTATCTTCAGTTGCTCTATGACAAACAAATTGATAACGGTACGAGGATAAAGGAAACAATGGGACTTGGAATTTCGCTCAAATGGGATAATATTAAGAAACAATAGTTTAGATAAGGAACAGGGATGATCAAGGAATTCAAAGATTTTGTGATGCGCGGAAACGTGCTTGATATGGCAGTCGGTATTATCATCGGCGCCGCCTTCGGGACAATTGTGACATCGCTTGTGAGCGATGTTATTATGCCGCCGATAGGTTTGGCTCTTGGAAATGTCGATTTTTCAAACCTCTTCCTTGTCATAAAGCCCGGCCTCACTCCTCCTCCTTACACAACTCCATCTGATGCTACGGCGGCTGGAGCGGTGACTATTAATTACGGCATGTTTATAACCCGGGTGATAAGTTTTCTCATTGTTGCATTTTCTGTATTTATGTTAGTGCGGGCAGCGAATAGAATGATCAAAAAGGAAGTTCCGACTCCGGTGGGGGCTTCCGTTGTAAAAGAATGTACGTATTGCTTGATGACAATCCCAATAAAGGCGGCAAAATGCGGACATTGTGCTTCGGATCTAAGGGCATCCTACACAAATTAAATTGTTTCGGCTTGAAGAACATATTCTCAACGAGTGTCTTGTTATCGGTTTGTCTCAATCTCATTGTCGCGGTAAATTCGGTTACCGCCAGCGATGTTCAGTGGCTCTGGTCGGGCGGTGTGTCCACTTCGGAATTCTCGGTACGGGCGAAGCTGGTTACTGATAATGTTATAACAAGAATTGCAGTTAGTGAAAATGCAAACCTCTCTGCGTCACTCTATTCAACACTTGATACCGCAAATACTGCTGTAAACAATCGAGTTGTGGCGCATACTATATCCGGTCTGGCGGCCAATACGCTTTACTACTATGCCATTGAAAGCAACGGACAGATCGATACATCGAAAATTGGTGTCTGCAAAACATTTCCATCGGGTAATGCCTCTTTTAGTTTTGTCCTCGGGTCATGCTCGTGGACGGGTTCAAACAGCATTGTCTTTGATTCCCTGAGGTTGCGAGAGCCCCTTTTCTTCTGTCATATGGGGGATATGAATTATGAAAATATTGCATCAAACAATCAAGCTCTATTTCGCCAGGCATTCGAGCAGGTTCTTGGAGCGCCGAGACAGGCCGAGCTTTATCGAAATATTCCTATTGCCTATATGTGGGATGATCATGATTTCGGCCCTAACAATTCGGATTCGACGGCGCCAGGACGATTGCCTGCCCGCCTGACGTATCAGGAATATGTACCGCATTATCCATTAGTCTCCGGAACGGGCAATGTGCCGATTTATCAGGCGTTCACGGTTGGAAGAGTCAGGTTTATTTTGTGCGACTCGCGCTCGGCACGGAGTCCCTACCTTGGCGCAGATAACGCGAATAAAACAATGCTTGGTGTTGAGCAAAAAGCATGGTTCAAGCAGGAACTGCTAAAGGCGAAAGATTCTTCTGCTCTGATTGTCTGGGTAAATACTTTGCCATGGATTGGGCTCACAGGCGACGACGGATGGTACGCGTACACAAATGAAAGGGTCGAAATCGCAAATTTTATTGCCGACAACGGAATCAACAATATCTGCATGATTTCCGGCGATGCACATATGCTTGCGATTGATGATGGAACAAACAGTGATTATTCGGCAAGCGGGTGCGCCGCTTTTCCTGTCTTCCATGCGGCCTCTCTTGACCGGACACCCGGCATCAAGGGCGGTCCTTACAGCGAAGGGGCAGTTGGCGGCACCGGACATTTTGGCGTTATGTCTGTTACTGATAACGGCTTTTCAATTCGGGTCGATTGGAGCGGTCGAACGATCCTCGGACAAGAGTTGATGAATTATTCTTTCACCTATCCAGCGGACTGGAGCCAGTCATTCTGCCAATGCTGTGTTGGCGCTGTCGGAAATGTGGATTGTGACGGGGGATCAATTGTCGATGTCGCGGATTTGACTCGGCTGATTGATTTTCTGTTTATCTCGTTAAGTCCGCTCTGCTGCCGGGATGAGGCCAATATTGATGGGGGCTCGGCAGGTTCCTTGGACATATCTGATTTGACTGGACTAATAGATCACTTGTTTATATCGCATGATGCATTGAGCGCCTGTCAGTAACCTCTTTTTTTCGTCTTGCGAATGAATTGAAAAGCCTCGCGGTTAAATGCCGCGAGGCTTTCTATTTTAACGTGCACCCATCTCCGAGCCGCGGTTGAAAAACCTTTCCAACAGCCAACTCAGGCCGGGCAACCCCGCAACACACATGAGAAACATTTTACCGTTGCTACCTTCCGGTCCTGGCGGGGTTCAAGGGCTCATGTTGTACGAGACCCAGCCGTCAACGCCGCTTGTTGGTCGGAGAAGACCAATCGCTAAACCCTCGGATGGGAGTTCGATCCCGGTGGAGCGGGTTCCGGGTTACAGGGCACCGCTAGTTCCCCATCTAGCACGACATTCACGTTTTGTTTGTTTAAGGTAGCGACTACGAGCCATGCTCACAATCGATATTTTCGGGGTGCTTCCATTGGTTTAAAGTGAGAAGGGAGCTAACCTGCGAAGATCTGGTGGAGGACGAGGCTCGCAAGTCCGCAGGAGGTGGAACGTGCACCAGCCGCTCCCAATGTCATTCCAGCGCAGGCCGGAATCCAGGGTAAATAGAGGTACAGGCCATCTTCGGCCTGCACCACATATAAGAACCCACCGTCCGCCGCGGCGGAGTGTGGTACAAGAAATCAAAGCCGACATCTGAAGCGGACATATTCGGACGTATTGGGAAGATTTAACTGGAGCAGGACGGGATCGAACCGTCGGCCTCCACATTGCGAACGTGGCGCTCTCCCAACTGAGCTACTGCCCCATGGTGATCGAGAAAGAAAATAACGAGGAATTACTCTGTTATCAAGTCAAAATTCGTCCATTAAAACAACAGCCCGGCACGGAACAGAAGGGCCGGGCCGAAGCGCACAGTCGATTTACTGCTGAAATCTCGCGGAGCTCCCATGACCACCAACTCGACCATCCATGATGTCTTCTTGTTAAGAAGAAAAACAATTTCCACTCCCGATTTGACAATTAGCAGAGCTGTTGACTCAACATAGACCAGAGTGACAAAACTGACACTTGAGTCGGCGTTTACTCGAGGGACTTTCTCCTGGAAATGCGGCAGACTTCCGATACCAGACGAGAGCACAGGCTTGAAAAGCATTTGTTTGCGCTCGAATTTAATTACCGGTTTAAGGCCAATCGTTAAATCGAAAAATTTTCCGGCGGCTTCAAAGGCGCGGATGTCGTGGATGTCGGCATCCACAGTAACAAATAGACCATGGGAGATAGGAATGTCAAACCAAACGCCCCCGCTAACGGCCGGAATGGTTCTCTCTTTGTCTCCGTTTACGACAAGATTGCCGGGTGAGATAAACCCAAGCCGAACTCCGAATTTGCTTTTTGCGGCAGAGGGATTGTATTCAATGGCACTGGTCGAGCTGGCAAGGCAAAGAGATATAATCAGGAGAACTACGGAGCCTCGATTTTTTGAATTCAGGTGCGCCTCTTGGTCTGGTGTGTGTCATTTTATCCTCAGTAACAGTGACGTGCAGATAATTGAAAATGTCAAGAAAGTTGTAGGACTGGTACGTTCTTCAAAATTAGTCTCCTGCACAGAAACACAGCCATTGCTCGGTAAAACGAATCCAAAATCGTATTGAAAATATGATTCCCCTCTGGCTTTCGAATTGTTATATTGAAAGTCTATGAGTTATTTAGTTTTTGCCCGGAAATACCGGCCTCAATTGTTTTCCGATGTCGTTGCTCAAGACCATGTTACGAAAACACTTAAGAATGCTATCCGCAATAACCGGGTTGGTTCGGCTTATCTCTTTTGCGGACCCAGAGGCACGGGTAAAACAACCTGCGCGAGGATTTTAGCCAAAGCCATAAACTGCGCCAAAGGGGATTCCGATGAGCCGTGCGGAGTTTGTCCGTCCTGCGTCGAGATTACATCAGGAAGTTCACTCGATGTGCTTGAAATCGATGCCGCATCGAATACGGGTGTGGATGATATTCGGACACTTCGCGAAAATGTCCGCTACCTCCCGACATCGGGCAAAAAACGAATATATATTATAGATGAGGTTCACCGTCTTTCCGGCTCGGCTTTTGATGCCCTGCTTAAGACTCTTGAAGAGCCCCCCTCGCATGTTGTATTCATGTTCGCAACAACAGATCCGCTCAAACTGCCAGAGACAATTCTTTCACGAACTCAACGGTTTGATTTTCGGAGGGTGTCAGTCGATGACCTCGCCTCGCACCTGGGTAATATCGCAAAACAAGAAAATGTCACGATAGAACCCGAGGCGCTTCGGTTGCTTGCCCGCAAAGCCGATGGATCGGTTCGGGATTCGCTTTCACTTTTGGATCAGATAGTTGCTTTTTCCGGCAATAAGATAACCGGGCAGGATGTTATTCTCGCGCTTGGCTTGATAGACAAGAGCTTTATCACAGAATTTGTAAAAACTGTTGCCGCTGCCGACCGACGTGGCGCGATTCTGGCCATCAAAACGGTTGTTGAAAGCGGCATTGAGGCCAAGGACTTCCTTGTGGAGTTGCTTGAGCATTTCCGCATTCTGCTTGTCATGAAAAGCGAGGCCGACACCGATTCAGTTTTGTCTCTCAGTCAGTCAGAAGTCGCCGATTACAAATCGCAGGTGGACTATTTTTCCGTCGGGGATTTGTTACGACTTATAAAAATCGGGACCGAAGCGATTGTAGACGCGAAGAGCGGATTGGATGAGCGGTTAGTGCTTGAGATTGCCGCAGTCCGCATGGCTGACCTTGAATCGACCATCCTCCTCGCCGATGTTCTCGATCATCTTAAGGCGAACAGCTCGACTGCTTCTGTCCAGGAAACAAGTACAGAAGGCGGCAAAAGTAAGGAGTCAGGCTCCTCACCGACTTTTTTCGCCCGGGATATAGCGCCAGTGGCAATGCCGGCTCCAATGACCGGCGACCTTGAGAAAGAGCCTATGGTAGCCCCGCATACCCGTATGATGAACCTCGCTCAATTGCAAGCCGGCTGGGAGGGTTTTTTGACAGTACTCAGGAAATCGAGCCCGATGTTGGCGTCGCAGATGAGCATGTCAGAGCCGCGCGAACTGAATGAAAATAAAGTTACGGCTGTCTTCTTTGCAACGGCCGAAGCGTCACTTTCGCTAGTCCGAAAACCCGATAACACGCAGGTCATAACTCGCGCGCTTCGCGATCATTACCGCACGACGTTATCGGTGCACTTTGACATTGATAAACGGCGCGAGGATCCGCGAGAAGTTGAGAGTCGAGGCGGCCAGCCAAAGATAAACGCCGACGAGCTATTGGCTCGCTCTGCGCATTTGCGAATGATAATTGAAAAAGTTGACGGCGAGATAATCGGTATCAAAAAGATCGATTAAACATATAACTGCTAAGCGGTAAAGATAAAGGAGAGATATTAGTATGAGTAAAGGCGGACTTGGAGATATGATGAAGCAGGTGCAGAAGATGCAGGCTAAAATGGCCGAGATGCAAGAACAGCTCGACATCACGCAGGTCGAAGGGACTTCAGGCGGAGGAATGGTCAAAGTCATCACAAATGGCAAGAATGACTTGCTGTCGATAACAATTGATCCGGAAGTAGTCAATAAAGATGACGTAGAAATGCTACAGGATTTGATTTTGGCTGCGGTCAACCAAGCCCGCGCCAAGGCGCAAGAATTGCAATCCGAACAAATGTCCTCAATAACTGGTGGGCTCAACATTCCGGGTTTGAAGCTTCCTTTTTAGGAAATTATTGAATGTTTAATTCTGCAGGTTCCGTAGAGCGATTGGTTAATTGGCTCGCCCGGCTTCCGGGTGTCGGCAGAAAATCGGCAACCCGGCTTGCCTTTCATATTCTCAAAATGCCTACAGAACAAGCCCTTGAATTGGCGAATTTAGTCCGCGAAGTAAAGGACAAGGTCTCCGTCTGTTCGATTTGCTTTAACATCACTGAGACTGAACCATGCCGCATTTGTAGCGACCCCAAACGGCGCAGAGATCTGATTTGTGTGGTAGAAGAGGCCATGGACGCCACTGCGCTCGATAAGGCCGAAGGCTTTAACGGACTGTATCACATTCTCGGCGGACGCCTCTCCCCACTTGATGGTATCGGCCCAGATGATCTCCGTATCCGCGCTCTGCTTGAGCGGCTTGCGGGCGAGGTCAACGAAGTCATTGTCGCGACTAATCCAAATGTCGAAGGTGAAGCGACCGCGACTTATCTTGCCCGTTTGATAAAACCTTTGGGAATAAAAGTAACCCGGATTGCCCGAGGTTTGCCGGTCGGTTCCGATCTTGAATTTGCCGATGCCATGACTCTTTCACGGGCATTGGAAGGAAGACAAGAGTTTTAAGCGGCCCGTCTCATCATGACTCATGACCACAATGGTGTCAATCACACGCTCTATTATTTACTTGCAGCTATAATTCTGAGCTATGTCTTTCTCCAGTTCATGGGAAAGACTCTCTTCCCTGAATCCTGGGCGTTCAATTTTTTTAGTTATCTCCCTGCATGGTATAAGATTTTCTGGCCGGTCGCAATTATTGGCGTTGGTCTGCTTTTCCATTCTGAAAGAGCGCTCGCCTTTTTATTTACCTGCCCGAGACGCATAACAGCATGGATGGTTCTGCTTTTTGCTGTCATAGTTTTTGCAGGATATGATTCCTTTCTGTATGGTGGCGGCAACCTGCGTGTGGCGCAAATTGCCCAGACGAAACAACTTTTACTCAATTGGTATGAGTTCGGTTCGGTTGCTCTGGTATCGGCTCTGTTTCAATTTCACAAGCTGTTTATTTCTGAAGACACAACAGCCGGGGTATGGGCATGGAAAGTTTTTTCGTTCGTAAATATTATCGCGGGCATCATCGGGGGGTTAGCGCTCGTGAGAGCGCTTACGACCAATCCTGCGCGACGCGCGCTATTGATGGCAACACTTCTCTCCGGCGCGGGCGCAGCCATTCTTTTTGGCTTCATGGGAATTGAGACGATTCTCTTTTCACTTTCATTTTGGTTTGCATTTGTGTCATTGAGATTATCTCAAAAATTTTCGTCGAAACGCCTTCTGTTGTTGTGGCTGATAGTTGGCTTAGGCGCTTTTATGCATATCAGCCTATTATATTTACTGCCTGCGGCGCTTTATGTGTCCCTTTCGGCGCCACTGAAACAGAATCAAAAGCCGATTGCGGCTGTTCTTGTTGCTGGGATTAGTATTCCGATATTGTTGTTTGCGGTCTATCGGATTGCGGGTGACTCTTTCTATCTCTCACAGTTTCTGCTTTTTCAAGAAGGAACACCACCAAATACGGATTATGGGATTGTTGATGCGAGAAGGATCCGCGACCTTGCCCAGCTTCTATTTTTACTCGCGCCGCTTCTTCTTCCTCTTGCCATAATCGACCGTCTAAAAGCGCCTTCTCGTCAAATGCGAACTGTCACTGTGGGGTCTTTTTTCATGGCAATTGGCGGCTTGACTCTGCTCTTAATTGTAAATCCCGTCAACTCCGTCGTCTTGGATTTGCCGCGTGTGGCGGCTTTTCTGGTCCCCCTTTCGATTTTGACAACGCTTGTATTTTCTCAGGACGAAGAGGTGAAATATCGTGGAAGACCTCTCCTGCCACTGGCGGCAACTGCTTCGCTCATGCTTCCGCTTGCATTTCTGCCGTCCCTGCTAAGAATCGACCAAGCTGAAAAACCGGTCACCGAATATCTCAAAGCTAATCTGGTTTGGTTCAGAGTCGGCTCGCTTGCGTTTAGAGACGCCTATTTTTATCGCGATGATTTTGAAAAGGCAAACCGCTGGCAGAATGAACTACCGATTGTCTCACCGGATTTTCTGACCTTCCGCGGATGCAATGACCTCATTGCTCATGGTCAGTACAATGACGCCCTCGTGGAACTGTACTTCCTCATAGCCCGGCTCCCGTATTGGACAGAGCCAAGAGCGTTGGCCGCGGTAACTCAGATGAAAATTGGCAAGTTTGCCGCAGCACGAGCGCAAATGGATACCTGTTTGTTGCTTGAGCCAAACCGCAAGGATTTCCTGACCAATGACTATGGCTATTACATGACGACAGGTAAATTCAACGAAGCCGAGCGGTTGATTCATGATATGCTTAAAGTATATCCGACCGATGCCATACTTCGCTCTGATTTGATGAGCATCTATCTTCAGAAGGAAAAGTTCGACGATGCAAATTCACTTGCAAACGAGGTAATAGCCGCCGATTCGCTACAGCCTATGCCATATTATGTCAAAGGAGAATTGGCAGAGCGCGATGGCAGACTTGAGGAAGCCGCGGCACATTTTAGGCGCTTTTTGGAGATCGCGCCTGATCATCCTGATGCAAAAGTTATTTCGCAGCGGCTCAATCGGATCGTGATCGAGCTGAAACAGTAGGTTCGGAGAGTTGACGCACAGGGGGACATTAAGATCACACCGTCCCGACAAATGTCGGGAGTGTGGTACAAGAATCCAGGCAGACATTTCCAAGCTAAAAAAGAACCGTCTGTTTATTGCAGACGCGAGAAACCGTCAAGCGCGGCGACTTTATACGCTTCAGCCAGAGTCGGATAATTGAAAACGGTGTCGATAAAATAATCCAGCGTCCCGCCATGAGTCATCACGGCCTGGCCAATATGGACCAGCTCTGTTGCGCCATCCCCGATTATGTGCACTCCCAGGATTCGCTTGGAATTACGGTCAAAGATAAGCTTGAGCAGGCCATCATGGTCATTGATTATCTGCCCACGAGCCAATTCATAATAACGCGCGACGCCGATCTCATAATCCTGTCCAGCGGCGGCAAGCCCTTCCTCGGTTTCTCCGACCATGCTGACTTCGGGGATGGTGTAGATTCCGTAGGGCATGAGCGTATTGAGGCAAGAAATGTTCTCCTGCTTAAAACAGTGAATGGCCGCAAGTCGGCCTTGATCCATCGACACCGACGCCAGCGAAGGAAAACCTATGACATCGCCGACGGCATAAATACTCGGGACATTTGTCCGATATTTTTCATCTACTTTTATGATGCCTCTTTCGTCCGCTTCAAGGCCAACCGATTCAAGGCCAAGATTATCCGTGTTGCCTCGGCGGCCGGCGGCATAGAGCAGTCGTTCGGATACGATCCGGCGGCCTGTTTTGGTGAGCGTGACAACATGATCGTCTTCGACTTTTATTTCGGAGATAGATTCTCCCATTACCAATGTGACGCCGTATTTGCGCATGAGATAGGTTAGAGCTTCGGAGATTTCATTGTCAAGAAACGAGAGAAGTCTTTTGCGCTGATCGACTATGGTCACTTTTATTCCCAGATGCGAGAATATTGAGGCATACTCGCACCCGATGACCCCCCCGCCGACAATGGTCATTGTCCGCGGGATTACATCAAGCCCAAGGATTGTCTCCGCATCATAGATGTATTGATTATCAAAACAGACTCCTTCAAGCCTATGCGACCGTGTGCCGGTTGAAATTATTATGGCCTCGGCCCGAATTATACGATTTGTGGCGTCGCTGTCAGACACAATGACGGTATGCGGGTCGGTTATCACGCCCACTCCATGTACTACCTCAATTCGATGGCGGGACATGTTCTGCTGAATAACATCGAGCTCCTGTTGTATAACTTGGTCTTTGCGGTACATCAGTTCCTTGATGCTGACATCCGAGCGGACGCCACCCACAAGTCCATAGACAGAGCGCTGACGAAGTCCTGCGACATACATGACTGTCTCACGCAGAGTTTTCGACGGGATAGTTCCAGTATGCAGACACACGCCTCCCTGCACGCTCTGGCTCTCGATGATGGCTGTAGATTTGCGCATCTTCGATGCCTCAATTGCGGCTTTCTCCCCGGCCGGGCCGGAGCCGATAACTACAAGATCAAAATCTGTTACAGACACTCTCTTTATAAACTCCCACGGTCATTCACGGGCAAACACCAATGAGCAACTGATAATGAAGCGACTTGTTCTCCTATTATCGAAGCTTTTCGGAGATGCTTGAGAGGTACAAAAAAGATGAAATAGATAATTGCTGATTCTCGAACGCTTGCCTGATGGCAAGAAACTCGAGGCAGGATAGGCTATTGGGGAAGCGTTTTGAAGTCTTGGGGTGTGGGAATTAATTTCCCAACGAGTACTTTCTTGAATTTGATTGATATGCGGTTTTGGTCTGCCACAAAATATTCGTTGGAAGGAGTTATGCCCCAGATATACTTGGCCACAAGCTGATTCGATCCAAGATCGTATAGTCCGGCTTCATTCTGGTCAACTCGAACGACAAAACGATACCCGGCATAATCAGAGACGCTTCCGAATTGCTGTTCGTAGAGATTGGAGGCCTCGTTTTTGAGGCGGCTGTCACTTGCAAACAGGAAACTTCCCTTGAGGGTCTCGCCAGCTATGCCGACATATTCAAATCCGAGCCATTCCTTGTCCTGCGATACCTGCCAGCCGGAGTCTTTCACGATTGTTTTGCCTTTATTAAGCCGTCCGGGTGAAGCAAAAAGTTGCTTCTGTTTAAGAACATCTGAGAATTTCTCAAAGTCGGCCATAAGTGCAACCCAGTCAGGCATGCCAAGGGCGGTTGTAAATTTCTCCTGTATAGCCGAGATGCTCAAAGAATCTAAGCCATTCTGTTCTCCGGAAAGAATCATATACAGGTCAAGATACTTGACCAATCCGAGCCGTTCTAGAAGATAGGAGGTGAATATCCCGGCTACAGGATAGGCTATATCGGCTCCGGTTGACATGTCGAAGCCTTCCAGAGTCAGAATTGAATCAATTTCTACAAGGTCTTCCTGGTAAAGAAAAATCCCGAGGTCCATGAGCGAACTGGACATCTTTCCCCATCGTCCGCCAAAGTTAACCGCAATTCCCTCACGAATAAACGGAAGCGTCATTAGGGGCAGACGCTTCAATTTAATATTCACAAGTAAATGAACGGCTTCATGATGGTGCGGGAAAGTTGATGAGATAATATCATTTGAAGGGAGATCGGTGACTCCTTTTGTCTGGACACCGGTTATCTCATGGACTGTTGAGTCATCGTTACAATAGAAGAATTCTATCTTTTTCTCTGCGATTAGCGCCTTTTCTTCGGTGGTGAATTTAAGCGAGTCGGCTATTCGATCGACAAAATAGTCGGCCTCTTCCAAAACAACAGGATTAAGGTAGATGGCTACCTGCGGATGGGCGTGAATGCGGAAATATTTGGACTCGTGAATTTCCCAGTCTTTGGCGTAATAATCCTGAGGATATATAATCCAGAACAAACCCCTGTCTTTTTTGGTGAAGTAATAGGTGGTTATGTCACGGCCGTTGACAGGAACGACATACTCGAAACGAAAATATTTCCCCTTTTCAAGCTCATCGAAACGACGAGTCGGGGTCGAAAGGTAGTAGCGCACAGCATCGCTGTTCCGAACTATGATAGAATTGCAATCAATCTTAAATGGAGAGGTGGTATATTCTATGTCAAAACGACTCGATCGTTCCTGACAGGCCTCAGTCCATAGTTGCACTGCTGATTCATAATTTTCGCTGATGACGAGATCAAAATAATCATTGAGTATACCTGCGCCGTTGTGGTCCTGGGCAGTGGCGGAAGAAGTTACAAGCACAGCAACGAGTATGCTCCCTATGGTTAAACGAGCTACTCTGAAAATCTTCATTACCCTTTTGCCTTTGTCTTGGCTGTATATTGTAGGTGTCACTGAGCAAATAATACTGCATTTTACCCCTATTGTCTATACCAAACCAAAAAAAAGCCCCGAGAGCGGGGCTTTTTGCGTTGCTTTTCCTGGCTAAAAAATGAAGCCAATCGAGAATTTTTGCGCCGATTCCAACCGGCCAAAATCCTGCCACGAATAATCAATTGCCAGCTTTGTATCAGTAGTAACTTTGGTGATAAGACCGCCTCCGAGGGAAAGCGCCTCTTCCTCATAATTTATTTTGTATCCGGCGCGAAGGAAGAATTTATCATCAAATCCTATCTCAGTACCGACTGCGCCCTGCTGAAGGTTATCATCGGGATGCTTCAGTTCCGCCGACACGGATGCCATCGCTTTTGAACCCAGAACGATATCATAAGCCAGGCCGACTTTGAAAGCCAGAGGAAGGCTGTACGGGGTCGTCTTGAGCGAGGCATCGACGTTCCCAACCGGAACGGTTAGGGTGGGTCCGCTGAACTGAAGTTGAGGTCCCATGTTGGTGATGCTCATGCCCATTCTGAGCGTTTTGAATCCGGTATAGAGCATTGTCCCAAAATCAAAGGCAATGCCGCTTGAGCGCACCAGATGGATTTTCTCCCCTACATATTTGGCGGTCGCTCCGAAGGCAAACTTAGCGGTCAACTGCCGGGCGAAAGTAAGCCCGACAGCGTACGAGGTCGTGGAGTACATCTGTCCGGTGCCGGTTTGGGCTTCGAAGGTTGTAATTTCCTGATCCGCCCCGGAAAGTACCATCGCTGACACTCCAAAAACGCCCGCATCCTCGAAATTCTTTGCGATCGCGACATAGTTAAGATCGAGGTCTGCGACCCAGTTTACATTTGTGAAACTGACAGCGCCGTTTTCGAGCGAAGCCAGCCCGGCTGGGTTCCAATACAGGGCATAAATATCATTTGCCTGTGCAACTGCGGCTTCGCCCATCGCCTGATAGCGCGAACCGACACCGATCTTAAGAAATTGCGCACCCGCGGATCCAACTTTGGTTTGTTGTTGAGCGGATACGTTTACGGCAGTAAAAACCGCCAGTACAATAAACGAATATTTTGCCAGCTTCACCTTAACATCTCCTCTATTTTATGACGGCGAAGCGTCCGATTTTTGTTCCGTAGGGTGATTCGACATGATAAATATATGTTCCAGAAGCGACTTGTCTGCTGTCGCTCGATTGTAGATTCCACCGCGCAACGCCATCGCCGCCCGTGTTTTCGATAGTCTGTACCAGATCTCCTGCAAGTGTATAGATTCGAACCGTGCAGACATTCGGCAATTTCTGGAATTCCAAAATGCTCTCCCCTTCGCGGAATTCGACAGGCGCATAGTGCACATAGTAGGGATTGGGCACGACTTTGATGTCTTTGAGGGAGGCTGCCGCTGCCGCTGCACTTACTCCGTCGGCCCGGAAAACGAAGACGTCGTCGGGACCATTTAGCGGCGCCCCTTCAATGGTGAAGATATCGCCAGTGGACGGACTGTAGGCGTTTTCATCGAAGCCTAACAACCATGAATAATAATAAGGGAAGGCATCAGCGGTCAGGTCACCGGTTGGACTATACGGATAATCGACGACCGCGATCAGGTCAAAGGTGTTCCAGACCCCGTCATCGTCGAAATCGTAGACGGCGCACGAGACTCTCTGGTTTGTTGTGACGTTCCAGATTTCAAACGGCACGGTATAATTGCCGGCGGGAGACCAATAATGAAGCAATGATGGCGCAATTGTGGAATCGCCGGTGTAGCGAAATTCGTACGTGGCACGGAATGGCGCGTCACCCCAAACATCGTTAGGATCTCCGGTCAAGGCTTGAATGGCTATTCCATAAAATGTTTCGACGACCAGATTGTTGCCCCCTCCGCCGATTGTGGTCTGTCCATAGCTTCTGGGCTCGTGATCTCCATTTGTCACCACAACACGAAGGCCTTCAGCGACGTCATATAATCCCGGATCGCCCGAGGTTCGATCTTGGTTAGCAAGAACGGTATCACCTGTCGTCTCATTGATGAGATGCCAATTAGTCTTTTGTTCTGTATCCTGGAATACAACGCGATAGTCGCTTCCCTGAAGGACATCGCGGTCAAAGACGATAGGTAAAACAGAGCCAACTGACGGTTCGTCGGTGCCGGTGTACAGATGGCTAACGGTGCCTGCGGCTTCGTAAAAACCAGCAGGGTTGTTTCTTGGGGTTACTGCGATAACGTTTGATACCTGGCCGGCAACACCAAAACCGGACTGCAGCTTGTCGACGCCTATCGCAGAGGCTCCGGTATCGCATGAGGCCAGACAATACCAGTACTCAACCCCATTGTTAAGCGCAGTATCTATGAAACTTCGTTGTATTGGATCACCCGGGGAATTTACCTCAAATGTGGCAAGGGTTTTATAGTCGAGATCGAGACAACTGTTATTGGTCACATAAATTTTCTCGCCCCAGGTCTCGCCGCGATCTTCGCTTCGGTAGAGCTTGTAACCTGAGAAATCGTTTTCTCCACTGAGCGGGTCTATGCCGACTTCGGATGTGTCAGTCCAACTAAGATATACTTTGCGGTCGCTGGCATTGGCGGTGAGTTTCGGTGTATTAGGGGGCTGGGGCCCGACAAAATAGTTGTCATAGAGTTGTTGGGCGAGATCGGCATTGTCTCTAAGATCCTCCTCGTCCTCTCCGGCTATGAGGGCGTACACGACACGAACCGTTTTGCCGGCATCGAGTTGGATGCCGCGGGTACACTGAATATATAACTGATCGGTCGGTGGCTGTGGCGAATCAAACTGTGTCGAGTTGATAAAGGCGTAGCGTCCGGGATCATCCCGCGGAATCAACGCCCAGTCCTCGTTGCGGAACGACGTCATACCGATATTATCGGGCGTTTCGAGGTATTTTGTGCCCATGAAACCAGTGCGAACAGTGGGACCCCAACCCGGGTCTTTACCGATGCGGTCGTATGTCCAGGCTAGATTCTCTGTAGAATCGAAGCCGACCAGATCCTCGAGCCGTCCGTTTTCGCCGCTTCCATCCGGCCCGCCGACATCGATATCGGCATACAATCCAAAAACAAAATCGGCATAATTTGTGGCCGATGTGTTCGTTATCTCCAATATGACAAACACGAAGTCTTCATTGTAACAATAATTCCACTGAAGTACTGTGTGGGTCATTTCGAGTCCCAGAATAGAACTCCCGGTTGCGGCATCGTTGAAACGGTAGTGAGAGACCTGCAGCGCAGTCGGACCGCCGGGTTCAATAGTGCTTGTAATGGGATTGTAGTTCTTGGAATAATCCCATCCGGTTGAATCATTCCAGAGTCTCCAGCCGCGAGCCGGATTATTTCTGCCCAAGCCAACTGTATCTGTGGGGTCATAATCGTAATAGCGGGTGGTGTCGGTCGACAGAAGAATCTTATTTGCATTGTTTCCCGCTATTATCGAAGGAATGGCCTGAAAGTCTTCATAGGCATCTGCCACTACGGTATCGCCATTGGCTGTGATGGCTCCCATCCAGTAAAATAGTTCGCCGATATAGCTATTACCCGAATTGCGCGGCCATTCGCCTGACGGGAGATTCGAATATTCGTATCCACCGACATAACCCCAGTTATCGATCGTGGTGACGATGTTTCCCATGTTGTGAATAATTTGATCGATAGTGCCCGGGGCAGGTGTCCGCTCCGGTCCATTGGGTATGATGCCTGAGTTCGGGGCATACGGAGGTTTGGCAGCAACCGGATAAGACAGCGCCGCAAAAGCAACGCACACCAGTGAGATACGTACCATATTTTTCATAATTTGAGCTATCATTTGTCTGGACATTAGAAACTCCATTGGAAACCCGAGCGAATTGTGCGCGGGGCAGAGAAGTTCTGCGGATCATGGTCATACAGTTTATTAGCGCTATCAACGTCTTCTTCAGAGAGTGAAACGGAACTGCCGGGGGCGATATTGTCGTCGGTGGCAAGTCCCGAACGTGTATAGACATTGATGACATTTTTACGGTTGAAGAGGTTGTCGACTTCGATAAAGAAGGTCAACACGTCGCTCGCATATCCAAAAGCAAAGTCCTTATTGAAGCGCATGTCGACATTAATGACCGCGGGCATCCGACCTTCATTCCGTTCTCCCAAACGCTCGCCTCGGCTGTCTGTTTTGGTGTAGGGCTGTCCTGAGCCATAGCGGCCAATCATATTGATTCCCCAGGCCCCGGGCAGTTTCAAACCGAATAAGCTGGCATCCCAGTTAGCCGGCACTCTATAATCTCCGAAGACCGAGAGCGTGTGACGCTGGTCAAAGTCAAGCGCGTATTCTGTCAGAGGCGGAAGGGTGTCTGTGCTGGATGTCAGGAAGGAATAGTACGGATCAAGAGCATTCGAACCGCTTCCTTTGGCGTTCATATATCCATACGAGATGGATCCGCTAAAGTGACTATTGCCGGGTAGGCGCTCCAAGGATATATCAAGACCGGTTACGGTTCCATAGTCTGAATTGAGAAATCCGGTACTTTTTGTTCCTGCGCCCCCCGCCCCCTTATAGACGGTTCGTGTTGTCACTAAATCTGTGATATCCTTGTAGTAGGCGGCGAGATCGACTTTCAGGCCGGGAGCAAGGATATGGTTCAATCCAAGTTCGTATGAAGTTGTCCGCTCCGGTTTCAGGTCCGGGTTGCCAAGAAGCGGCAAGCCTCCTGTAAGGTCGCCTTCGAGGTTGAAGTAGAGATGCCTGTATTGCGGCATCTGATAATAGAGGCCGTAATTGAAATGCATTACCGATTTATCTGAGATTGGGAATGACACGCCGAGACGGGGCGAAATATCCGATTTCGGGCTGGCTTTCTTATACGTGGGCGTACTACCCGGTGTGATATTGTAGGAAATATCGGTGTTATGATAATCATACCGTAAGCCCAGATTCATTACAAAATCGGCGTATTCGAGTTTGTCCTCGAGAAACCATGACGCGTAAACTGGTCTGGATGTATACATCTCGGCGTATGGTTTGGCATTGTAAAACTGTCTGAAGTCCCTGGTGACATTATATCTGCGATAATCAAGACCTGTCTTAACCTGGTTAGTGGTTGAAATTTGACGGACTAAACTTGTGTTCAGCGCATTATAGTTGGCTTGGCGGAAACTATAGGTGGGGTCAAAGCGATCTCCGTTGGCGAACCCGACGGCTTCCTGTGGATCGGTGAAGTTTAATTGATTGATATAATTGCGATCATGCAACGTTCCATTATACAAGCCGTTGGCATTCTCTGAGTAGCCGGGCCATAGGCTCCAATGTTGACCCAAGAGATGTCCTGGGGATGTCAATGTTCGGGTCGAGAAGAGGCTCGCGCTGAGCGACCAGATTGTCGCCGAGTTGATGAAGAAGTTGCTAGATAGGCCGGCGAGGTATCCACGTTTTTCAAAGAGCGGCAAACCATCGAGATTAAAATCAAACGAAGCGCCATTGACATCGCGGTGGGTATAGACGCCGCCATCTGATGTTGAATAGGTCAGATGTCCTCTAATTTTGGTGCGACTTGTGGGCTGCATTGCAAGTTTGAGGGTTCCGGTATATCCAATATTCCATTCATGGGGAAGATAACCGACATCACGGAGGTATTCTCCGGCGCTAAAGAAGGTGTAACGGTGATTATCCATGCCTGGAATCGGTCCCGACAGATCAAAGCTGGTCGAGCGGTTTCCTATTCTATGCAGGCCTCCCCATTTGGCGGTCGTTACATCATAGGGATGGGTTGCGCCTTCGTATGCGCGGAGACTTCCCTTATATATCGAAGCCCCTTCGCGGGTTACTGCATTGACGATACCGGACTGGGCATCGCCATATTCCGCTCCGAAACCTCCGCTGGTGAGCGATAACTCTTCCAGAGTTGCCGGAATAACTCGTATTCCGATGTCTGAGATAAATGGGTCCTGAACAGAAAAGCCGTCAAAATAATAATTTATCTGACCGGTGCGGCCGCCACGGATGTGGAGATCATTATTGCGATCTACGACGACTCCTGAGTAGTTCGATAGCACTGATTGAATGGTCACTATATTAGGAAGATTTTTCAGTCGATCAGCGGTGTAGATTACTCGGGATGAAGTCAAGTCTCGCTGAATAATCGGCTCGGAGGCATAAACGATCATCTCTCTATTTAAATCGACTGCAACACCGAAGAGCGTGAAATCAACCGGCGTAGTGAGATCGACAAGAACTCGGACTTCTTTTTTGGTAAACGATGCAAATCCCACATAAGAAACAACGACATCGTATTTGCCGATTGGGACATTGAGAAAGAAATACTCTCCATCTTCATCGGTTTCCATTACTAAGTTGGTCCCGGCAATCTTGACTGATGCTCCGACCAGCGGTTGGTTCGATTTTGCATCCTCAACGACACCGGAAATCTTGCCGCTGACAGCGGCCTCTGTAGGCACAGATGCTAACGCGCAAAAGATACCCACAACGAGTAGTGTGGCGGGCATTCGAAACGTTTTCAAGAACGACTCCATCTTTGTTATTGCACGGTCTTCGGGCATTTTTTAATTCTTTGTATTCTATTTATCCTTTATGGCTATCTCAGGTATCGGCTGAGTAAAATAAAACTTAACAGCCAATCCCATTTTTTCCATCGCGCAAACGTCTAAAGAATCGCAGTCGGCCTGAAGTTTTCGGCTCTACACCCGATACATAGAGAGAGCAGGTAAAACAATGATATATCCTTAAGACGTACGTTACGACAGAGTGACAAACAGCCCAATCGGATTCAACAAGCGCGTCGGCCGCTCTTTATGGCATGGCGCATTGCGTGTCGTTATTGCTACAACGATGCTTCTTGGTGTGTGCGCATTCGCAGCTCAGGCTAAATCTAAAAAAATCCTGGTACTGACCACCGACAGTCTGACTGCCACGACACGAACCATCTCCGGACTTACCACCACCATCCGTCAACAATATCCTGAAGCGATATTCTCGCTGTATCGTTTAACGAGCGCCGGACTGATGACGCAGTCAAGCATGGATTCCCTTTTGGAATTCAATCCTTCTGTTATTGTCACGGTTGGAAGCGATGCCACGAAAGTTGCGCAAAGAGAGTTCTCCGGCGTGCCGTTGGTTTTTTCGTCTGTGCTATATCCTGAACTGTCAGGCTTTGTGTCAGATAAGTTTCAGCCTAAAGATAATATTACCGGCGCCTCTCTGGATATCTCGATCGATATTCAGTTTTGGAATTTCAAGAAAATCATTCCCAAGCTCAAAAAGATCGGTGTATTGTACACTTCCAATACGGCGTCATTAATACCTCGCGCACAACGAGCCGCTGCGGATTCAGGACTGACGCTGGTTGCTATCCAAATCAACAATGAAAAGGAACTGCCTGGGGCCATAGATTCTCTTACGAAAACCTGTCAAGGTATTTGGTCGCTTGCCGATCCCAACCTCTTCACCCCGCAATCGACCAAATATATTCTTTTGCACTCTATGAAAAAGAATATCCCGGTTATGGGATTCAGTCGAAATGTCGTCGAATCAGGCGCCCTCTTTGCCCTGGATTTCGATTATAAAGCCATCGGCCGCCAGACTGGCATAATTGTCAACGCTATCCTTGGCGGAGGCAAACCTTCAGGAATAGCAGTGACTTCGCCTGATGTAATCTGGTTTCACTATAATGAGCGGACCGCCCAGTATATGCAAATTACGATTCCTCCTGATCTTGTCGCTGTCGCCAAGGAGGTATACCGATGAATTGGCGGCGCCTGAGCGAATTCCAGATGAATCTGCGGGAAAAGTTTGTCATCCCCATTGCGGGGCTGGTCGTGATCAGCATGACCGTGCTCAGCACATACCTCATCCAGAAGCAAACCGATGGTTTTAACAGTGAGCTTGAAGTCAGCGGAAAGACTATGATGACGATGATTGCAATTAATGCCGAAAGCGGCGTACTGTTTGAGTCGCGCTACGAACTTGCTGATCTGCTTGCTGTCCTGAAACGCTTTGAGTCGGTTCAGTATGCCATTATAACTAACAAGGATGGAGATATACTTGCGACCGTCGGCATCAAGCATCCGACTGTCTCCAATGGAACATGGCAGAGCACAAAAGCTGACACCACTGAAATGCCGCCTACGCTATGGGTAGATTCGACCGGGAAGGAACTTCTGGTGTTGATGTCGCCTATCTCCACGGATAAGCACACACTCAATCGCGAGAATCTTGGTGTCACGGGCGGCTTGGATCAGGGCTTATCTTATAAGAAAGAACGAGAAGTGATCGGACATGTCGAACTTGGTCTCTCGGTCGCGCATGTGCGTGCGCTTACTAATGAAGCTACGATAACTGTGATTCTCCTGACATTGCTGGTTGTACTGTTAACGATAGCAACGATCACCTATATCGTAAACGCCATCACCAAACCAGTCACAGAACTTGTAGCTGTGACCGATCAAGTCAGCCGGGGGGATTTGGGCCGTCGAGTTGAGATTGTCCAAAAAGATGAGATCGGACATTTGGCTGTCACATTCAATAAAATGATTGAGTCCTTACAACAATCTCGGGCTGAAATCGAGCAGTACAATAAGACCCTTGAAGAGAAAATAATCGAGCGCACCGGCCAGCTTGAGGATGCCCAAACCCAGCTTATCCAGTCAGAAAAAATGAGCGCCATCGGCCAACTGGCGGCAGGAGTTGCGCATGAACTCAATAATCCCCTTGGGGGCATTCTTGGCTACGCGCAATTCACTCTTGAAAAGCTCCAGAAGCAGGCTCCGGAAAAGATTACGGGACGTGAAATCGAAAGCTATGTTCGTTATGTTTCAGATATAGAAGTACAGGCACGCAGGTGCAAAACGATCGTGCAGAATCTGCTTCGTTTCTCGCGGTCCTCACGGACTGTCGATTTTGAAGATACGGATGCCAACAAAGCCATCGAAGAGACCATTTCCTTTATTGAACACCAACTCCATATAAATCAGATGGAGTTGGCGGTAGATTTCTCCCCTAATCTACCCATCATCAATGGAAATGCCGGTCAGCTTCAGCAGGTGTTCACGAATCTCATTATAAACGCCATGCATGCATCAAAACCCGGCTCGGTTATTCGGGTGATCTCACGGTCCTCACCGGCACTCGGGGAATTTGGAGGCGCGGTTGAGATTTGTATAATAGATAATGGAAGCGGGATTGCGAAGGAAAACCTGAAACGCATCTTTGAGCCATTTTTCACCACCAAAGAAATCGGCAAAGGAACTGGTCTGGGTCTTTCTGTCAGCTACGGCATAATTAAAGACCACGGAGGAGAAATCACTGTTTCTTCCATTTTAGGTCAAGGGACGACGTTTACAATCGTGCTACCGGTTCAGAAGAATGCGCAAAAAGCCGATATTGAGACAGAGAAGATAGTCGGATAACTCTAAAGCATTGGAAGACCGAAACAGATGAGTTCCGCAGTCAAGCAATCAATCTTAATCGTAGATGACGAAGAAATCATCAGGGATTTCCTCTCTGAAGTTCTGGAAGATTATGAAGTAAGCGTGGCCAGCGACGGCGATGAGGCAATCGAAAAACTCAATGCCCGTAAATTCGATCTGGTTATCACTGATTTACGGATGCCCCGGGTGCCAGGTGAAGAAGTTGTGAAGGCTGCAAGAGAAAAAAACCCGAACGCCAAAGTAATTGTTATTTCTGGATATTCCAGTCTATATACGGTAAGCCAGTCGGTCAACAACGGAGCCTTCGGATTTCTGTCCAAACCCTTTAGTATTAAAGAGTTGATGAAGACGGTCACATCGGCGCTCGAGGCTAAGGATTAAACCGATGGCAAAAATACTCATTATCGATGATTCTGCCATTATAAGAAAATTGTTGGCTGACTTTCTTACTGATTCAGGCCATAAAGTTCACTGCTCAGCCACCGCCCATGAGGGAATTACCGAGGCAACCACAAAACAGTTTGACCTTTGTATTTGTGACTTGCATCTGCCCAAAACGACCGGATACGATGTGTTGACGGCAGTACTCAAGAAAAAACCGCTCATGCGATTTTTATTCACCGATTCGATGCCCGATCAAATTGCTGAACAGATAAATGGAGTAGGCGACTATAACTGCATTCGCAAACCATTTGAACTAGACCAGCTTCGATCAATATTAGATAATATTCTCAAACCGGTAAAAAGCCACTAAATACTATAGAGCCTGTCATGTTGCATATCCTCGTTGTCGATGACGAAGCCATTGTCCTTTCGCTGGTACGCGACGCGCTCGAGGACGAGGGATATCATGTTCAGACTTTCACCCGCGGCCAGGATGCGCTCGACTCGCTCACATTTGAACCGGCCGACTTGCTTTTAACAGATATCCGAATGCCGGGCATCACCGGCATAGAATTGGTCAAGGCAGCTCGGAACATTCGGCCAGATCTGGCCGTAATTTTCATGACCGGATACGCCAATCTCAGTTCAGCAAAAGACGCCATCAAGCACGGGGCTTCGGATTACATCATGAAGCCGTTTGAATTATCTGAAATCCGTCAAGCGGTCAGGCAGGCCCTTGCCAGCAAGGCCAAAAACGCGACGCGCAGCTCTGATCAGGAATTGACGAAGCTCACCGACCTAAGCGATATGCTCTTTGCCTCCTCGGATATAGAAGCGGTTCTGGCCTCGACGCTCAAATTTGCAGTTATGCACCACCAAGCCCAGCATGGCAGTATTATCACCTGCCATCCAAAGCATTCGGCACTTTTGAGTTTGACCGCAAGCAAAGGCAAAATCTTAGAATCTGCTTTGAACAGCGAAGCAGTCAACACAGCAGTTCTTGAGCTTGAAAAACATCACAGCCAGGAAACAATGATTCTCACAGCCCTCAGTGATCATCCCTTTTGGAGCAATTATCGCAGACTCACTTCAGGCTCTGAAGCTGAACCGGCTTGGAGCGAGGCGGTGACGTCCAAACAGATACTTGTGCTACCCGTTGCCGTCGGAGAACGATACTACGGCTGGCTCATGCTAGCTGTCCCCGATGACTCAAGCAAGGGGAAACAATCAGACACCAAATTTCTCTCGTTTCTTGTAAGGCAGCTCGGCGTAACGCTTGAAAATCTTTTCCTGCTTGAAGATACACAGGAAGCATATACCAAATTGAAAGAAATGCAAGATCAGACCATAGATCTGGAGAAGATGGCCACACGTGGCGCAATGTCAGCCGAGATTGGCCATGAAATGAATAACTTCCTCGGTGTAATAGCCGGGAACCTCTCCCTGCTTGCCCTTCATATCAAGAAAAAGAACTATGATACCCTTCAAAAGCATGCCATAGCTATCAATAAGACTATAGATAAGATGACTGTTTTTACAAGTCATCTCATGGATTTGACCTCAATCTCTTCAAAGAAAGAAATGCTCTATTTCGACAGGGCGCTGAGCGAAGTCATCGAGTATCTCAAACCTCAACGCCGGTTCCGCGATGTTCAACTTAACATTTCAATCATCTCGAAAGATATACCGATCGACGCCGACGCCACTCAGTTACAGCAACTGCTCTATAACTTATTTAATAATGCCGCAGATGCTCTCGCTGGTAGATCACCTAAAATCATAGACGTCGAATTGCAATGCGAACCAAAACAAAATCGCTTTTCTTTTATTATGAAAGATAATGGCTCCGGATTCGACGCGGATAATATCACCAAAGCATTCAATGAAAAGTTCACGACCAAACCTCATGGCCACGGTTTCGGATTGGTTGTGTGTAAGAGAATAATAGAAAATCATGGCGGGAAAATTCAGATCGATTCAGCTATTGATATAGGCACGACCATCCGGTTGGACTTTCCTGTCAAAAACCAAACCGAAATCCCTCAACTGATCTCACACTAAAACTGCCTGCTTCCCCTCTGGGTCAATGCCTGACTTTCGGCGCACAAGGGACACTCTTCAACCGACCAGCTTTGGGCGCTGACCGAGGCTAATGGGAAAAACGGATAGTCAAACTTCACAGCGCCGCCAGAGCGATCCAGAAGCATTCCAATGCCAACAATATTGGCGCCATAGGAATTCACAAGCGCGATAACTTCGTTAATCGATGTTCCTGTCGTTAGGACGTCGTCGACGATGGCTACAAGTTGTCCCTTTTCAAGTGAGAATCCTCTTTTAAACTCGCGCCCCTTTTCTCCGGCCTCGGCATACAGCGATTCAATCCCTAAATAGCGCGCGACATCATAGGCAATAATTATTCCGCCCGTGGTCGGCCCCACAATAGCGCTCGGCTTGAACGGTCTTAGCCGCTCGGCCATCGCTTCACAAATCTTTGTGCAGATGGTCGGATTTTTCAAGAGAGTAAATTTTTCGTAATAAACATCGGAGTGACGCCCCGATGTCAGTTTAAAGTGCCCGGTAAGAAGAGCTTCGGAATCTTTGAATAGTTTGAGTATATCAGAGTCCTGCATTTTTTTCTTATTCCTCTGTGAAGATTGCCACTGCAACCGCAGTTTTTTTCTCATGAGCTATAGATAAGTGACACTGCGTCCGTCCAAGCTTTTTTTTGAGCGCATCAGTCAATTGGAGCACGGGACGTCCGGTTGAGTCATTGAGAATTTGAATATCCCTCCATGCCGGGCGCTGTTTGAGATATATTCCCAAACCTTTGATGACCGCTTCTTTCGCGGCGAACCGGCCAGCAAGATAATTCTGTCGGTCAATCCGGCTACTGTAATACGAAATCTCAATCGGACCAAGAATTCGCTTAGCAAATTTATTGCCGAAGCGGTCTAACAGACGCACAATTCGTTCGCTATCTACAATATCAAGTCCTATGGCTGATATCATTTCACTCCACTGATTGATGTTTTATCCGCGTTCCAAAATATTACAAATATATTTCATTTGCAATTGATGAAATATATTTGATTGCATGATAGGATTGTGTATATTAGATATAGATGTTTGGGGAGAGACAAGTCATTTGAAAACCTCTTACACCTGAATTATGAAGGTCGTTTCTTCGTTGCTGCGTAGACGCCGTGAACCGAATAATGAAAATTATTTGATAGCGAATACAAAACGCGAGAAGTGATTATAAAAACCCTTTACCGTGAGGTATCGGGAGTGTTTTCAAATCGCAAATCTCTCTCCAGCAAATTTAGCCCGTCATACCAATGGCGGGTTTTTTATGCGGTGTAAAAAAATGAGATGAACATAAGGAGTCGAGTTAGGTACGCTTTAAAAGGTCAATGCCGTCTTCGATTGCCGCGCGGAATGCCTTTTCAAAATTAACAGGCTCACTTGGCTGTTGAACAACGACAAAAAAGCATTCCGTACTCGCAGAAATATAATACAGCAGATCACGTTCGACTTCATATACACCATGTACCCGTTCACTCAAGAATCCGGATCGACGAGCAAAGAGCTCAATGACTTCGTTGATATTCTTAAAGATTTGTGGAAAGAGCTTTTTGAAATTTTTTTCGTGTAGACCGCTGCCGATGAAATTGCCGTCCACATCAAGCCGGAACACTTTTTGTACTCCAGTAATAGCAGTCAACCGATCAATGTAGGAAAGTTTCGGTGCCCTAGCGGAGAGCGAAGAAACATTGGTTTTTGTCGGAAGGAATGAGCCATTCTGAATAATAGAAATTACCGCGCTGTGCTGTTTTTTTAGGCTTGTTTCAGCTTCCTGTTGTTCTTCAAACGTGCTGATTGGCTGATCGATACTCCTTTCCACTTTATGAAGCACCTGACCGGATTTAAGAACAGTGGTGGTGATGCGCGGACTCGGGCGAGCTGCGTACTCGGTTTGCACCTGAAGTGAGACCTCGCCCCGCTTGACTAGCGAGGTTCTGCCTGCGGGAATGAAGCTACCTGAATCCATTGTATTCCAGCGTTCTTGCTATTTACTCGTTTGCTAATACGGCAGACAGTCCGCCGTTATCTTTTATATCGTCACAATTAACAGTTAGAATAACCACAATGTTGACAGGATTGACAACCTCCATCTACAAGCATGGCAGATCCGCAATCGGGGCATATTTCTCCCGGTAATTTCTGGCTGTATCCGGCGGCGATATGTTCTTGGGTAATAAAATGTTTGTTCAATATCTGAGCAATGGCGTCAGGGATGGAGAATATTTTGGCGCCACTTGAGTAAATCTGCTGAGAGCCGCCGATTCCTCTGAGTTGTCTGATTATTTCTGTCACGGGAATGCCTGAGCGAAGTCCAAGAGAAATCAAGCGGCAAATAGCTTCAGTGTCGGCCATTGTAGTATAGCCTGATTTTCCAATATGGGCAAAAACTTCAAATGGCCGTCCGTTCTTGTTATTGACTGTGACGTAGAGATTACCATAGCCGGTCCGAATTTTTTCGGTGAATCCGCTAAGAATTTCGGGACGGGATTCAGGAATGGGCTGAACAGACTCATCAGCCATCTCTTTCTTTGTGGAAAGGACCTGATTGGGACGCGAGTTATCGCGGTAAATCGTGACGCCTTTACATCCAAGCTCATAGGCCAACTCGTAGGCGCGACGGACATTTTCCTTGGTGGCGGATTCAGGCAGGTTGATTGTCTTTGAAACTGAAGAATCGGAAAATTTCTGAAACACCGCCTGCATTTTGATATGGTTCTCAGGTGAGACATCGGCTGCGGTCACAAAAATAGCCTTGACTGCTGACGGTATCTCTTGAAGGTCAGTGATTGAGCGCCGAGATGAAATCTTTCCTATCAGCTCATCGCTATAGAAGTTCTCCATGCGGGCAATTCGCTCAAAGAGCGAATTGATCTCGGTCAACCGGGTCCCGTCCATGACATTTCGTTCAAACGCCAGTGAATAATAGGGCTCAATCCCTGACGAGCAGTTTGCAATAATTGAAATCGTTCCGGTGGGAGCAATGGTGGTTACAGTAGCGTTTCTCATCGCCACCTCCTCGGATTTGTATATCGAGCCCTCCCAATTGGGGAATTTCCCTCGGATGGTGGCAAGCTCGGAGCTGTGGTTTCGCCCTTCGGAAAGTATAAAACTCATTAACTGCTCGCCCAGCCCCAATGCCTGAGGGCTGTCATAGGGCAGACGGAGTTTCACAAGCATATCAGCCCATCCCATAACTCCAAGACCAATTCGGCGGTTTTTTCTCGTCTGGAATTCGATTGCCGGAATAGGATATTTATTTTGATCAATGACGTTATCAAGGAAATGCACAGCATGTCGTACTACAGTAGCAAGGCGCGGCCAGTCGATGCCATCTTGGGCATTGCTGATACTGTAATCATTGGGCAGAGAGTCTTTGATAAAATGGCCGAGATTAATTGATCCGAGGTTGCAGGAATCATAAGGAGGCAAGGGTTGTTCTCCGCAAGGGTTTGTCGCTTCAATTGTCTCGGTCGGAAAAGTCGGATTGCTGCGATTCATTCTATCGATAAAGACAATGCCGGGTTCGCCGGTCAGCCAGGCATTGCTCACAATTGCCTCAAAAACTTCGAGGGCCTTTAGCGTCTGCTCCTTGCCGTCACGAATATATGGACTGTTCGTTTTGGGGTTGATGAGGGCATAATCCTTGCCTTCAGCCAGTGCCTGCATAAACGCATCCGTAATTGCGACAGAAATGTTAAAATTAGTGATTTCAGCCGTATCGCTCTTTGAGGTGATGAAATCCATGATATCAGGGTGGTCGACACGGAGTATTCCCATATTCGCCCCGCGACGGGTCCCGCCCTGCTTGATAGCTTCAGTCGAAGCGTTGATAACTTTCATAAACGAGACTGGCCCGCTCGCTACACCGCTTGTGGTCGCAACAATCGAATTTCGAGGCCGAATCCGTGAGAAAGAAAATCCTGTTCCGCCTCCGGATTTGTGAATAATGGCCGCCTGTTTGTTGGCTTCGAATATTTCATCTATTGAATCACCGACAGGTAAAACAAAACAGGCCGATAATTGCCCAAGCGAGCGTCCGGCATTCATGAGCGTCGGTGAGTTGGGAAGAAAATCAAGCGAGGCCATCATCTCAAAAAAACCCGAAGCAGTCTTTTTGACCTCGGTGTCATTCGCGCCATAGTTGCGATCGGCTTCGGCAATGAATTTCGCCACCCGAATAAACAATTCCCGCGGTGTTTCAATGACCCGCCCGTCATTATCCTTGATGAGATAGCGGCGCGCGAGAACCGCAAGGGCGTTTGAGCTAAGTACAATTTCTTTGTCAGTCCACATAATCTTCCTTAATTATACGAATACTATCGGCTTATCTGTTCATGATAATAATATGACCAGACTGCCTTGCAGAGAATCACATTTTGAGAGGTTGTTCTGGAGCCAAGCTTACTATTGCTAAATGCGGTTTGCCCGTGTATTTTAGGGGACAAATACGAAAGGAATTGTCTATGAAATCGCTCGATCTTGTTATCGCTCTTGGCGGCTACATGCTGCTCATGGGGCTTTTTGGCTATTACCGCACTCACACGCCGACACCGTTGTTTATAAACGGGGGCATTGCCATTGTGACAATAATAATCGGGATTTTCCTGAAAGGCGGTTCGCCTACAGTTCTCAACCTTGCAATCGGATGGATCGGCCTCAATACTCTTATGCTGGCATATATGACGTTCAAACGGATCGCGGCGCATTCCGACGTCCGCTCCGGTTCCGAGTATATCTTCGGAACACAGGCAGTCTTTGCCCTGATCGTGTTGATTGTCTTGGTACGATATAAGATCCAGACACCGAATTAGAACAGGTTTCGTGTGAAATCAGATGAGTTTACTATTCGGCAGGGAGAAAATCAGGATCGCTGCTCACCAATCGGTCCAGAAAGCCCACTCCGCGAGTGCCGAAATATGCCTCGGGCATATTATAAACTCGATCTTTGAGCGCGGCATCGAGTGAAATAAAGCGGTATTCCTGCTCTGCTAAAACAGCAAGCAGATCATTTATGAATACGGCATTAAGGCGGTTCGCCCGCAGGAGTAATATCTGTTTTACCGATTGGCCTGTGAGTTTACGGGCCATAAGTTCGGCTCGCTCAACCTCATCGAGGACATGGTTGAGATACTCATTCATCAGTTGGTTGAGCGCCTGAGAGTCGGGCTGTTTACCAAGCTTTTGCATTGAGAAATTATAGAGATAATCTTCGGGAATTATCGTCGCATGGGCGATTGTAGCTTTTTTGCTTTCAAGAAATCCCTCGGCCTGCTCTTTTGCTTTTGGAGTCGGGCCGTAATGCATGAACGGGAACCTGAAATAGCGTTTCTTTTGACCGAAACCCTCAAGCATTGGCTCAATTGTCTCCATGCCCATTTTGATTTCCTGAACGAATCTGGTAATGTCTATCTCGTTATAATCCTGATTGGAGAGCGTCATTGATCCGATAGTGTGCCCCTCGTTGAGCCACTGTCCCAATAAGTCAAAATTATTTTCGATATACTGACCGACAACAAATCCTGCGGCTTTCACTCCATGGAGTTTGAGACCTTCGAGCAGAAGATAGGTTATCGCCTGACGGTCGGTCTCTCCGAACGGATCAGCCACTGGAAGTTCATCGAACGTAATCGCGATTTCTTTTGACTGTGTTTTATTAGACTTCGCCGGTTTTGAAGTCTGCGCTGTGAGAAGCGTGGCTGTGAAAAGACAAGCCGTTACCAAGAGCGCTCTCATAAGGGTGGACTGTGAAATATTTTTATTCATCCTATTTAGTATCGGAAAAAACATATGAAAACTTTACACTGTGCGGATCACACATGTTTTAGGCCAAACCCTCACGTCTCGGTTAGTGTACCTGATGGTATTTCAAGAAGTTCGTCGGAACTGTGGATCCGAAAGGTGTGCCTCCGGTAATGACAACCAATTCTCCTTTTTGGGCTACATTGAGCGCCTGCACGGTTTTATCCACCACACTCAGCATCTCTTCGAACGAGCGGGGCTGCTTTATCAGAACCGGATAGACCGAGCGATGAAGGGTGAGTTGGCGTAACACCATCTTGTCGGGTGTCAAAGCGACAATTATCTGCGAAGGGAAAAGGTTGGAAATCATTTCCGCTGTATACCCGCTGGTCGTAAACGTACAGATCACATTTGTCGGACAGCAGACATTGGCATGGCTAACTGCCTCGGCGATGGCGTGGGCTGTCGCAGAGCGAAAGATAAGTGTTTGAAGCGTGTTTGGATGGGGAGGGGACACCGGCTCGGTTTCCATAAGCACCGCCGACATCGTTGCCACCGCTTCCTCAGGGTACTCACCCGAAGCCGTTTCGGCCGAAAGCATTACGGCATCGGCATAGTCGAAAACCGCTGAGGCAACATCGTTTATTTCAGCGCGGGTTGCTCGGGGCGAAAATCTCATCGACTCAAGCATCTGGGTTGCGACAATGACCGGCTTGTGATACCTATTTGCAAGCTCGATAATTCTTTTTTGTGTTCTTGGCAGTTGGGCCGGAGGTAGTTCAACTCCAAGGTCCCCGCGGGCAATCATCACTCCGTCAGCGGCTACCATAATTTCATCGAGAGCGTCGATTGCTTCCCGTTTTTCGAGCTTTGCAATGATGCGCAATCGACCGTTTGCTCGACTGATAAGCCGCCTCGCCTCGGCAATATCAGCCGATGAGCGAACAAACGAGAGCGCGATAAAATCAGCCCCGGCTTCGACTGCCGTGCGTATATCTTCCTTATCCTTTTTCGTTATGGTCGGAATGTTAATTTTTGTGTCAGGGAGGTTTATCCCTTTGGCTGGCAGAAGCGTCCCACTGTTGACGGCTTTGACCTTGATCCGCTTGCCATCAACGGAGAGAATCTCGAACAAAAGCTGGCCATCATCGATAAACAGACGCTGCCCTTTTTCGACTGATTCGACCACCCCGGGATGGTTCACTCCGATTATGCCATGCTTTACGTCTGATTTTCCGGATGTGAGGATCAACTGCTGGCCACGTACAATCGGTATTTGACCTTCAAAACGCTCAAGACGCAATTTAAGGCCGGCAATGTCAAAAATAAGCCCAACCGGGTACTTTGCTCGTCGCGTTCCTTCCCGAATGACTTTAACAGCCGCCAGGAAGTCTGGTTTTGTGCCATGAGAGCAGTTTACACGAAAAAGATTCACTCCGGCATTGACAAGCTTGCGCACTTTTTCAGGGGATGCGACCGACGGACCGTATGTCGCGACTATCTTTGTTTTTTTCATCTGACTAAAAAGAGCCTTCTGGACAACGAATCAACAAAAATTGACTTTTTGTCTAATTTGGTGTGTTTCATTGGACAAAACACTTGAACTCTTGCCTGTAATGGCATAGTAATAAGACAATTATGATAATCTTTCGGTAGCTTTAAGCATTTTCTCAAATAAGCTCTTCACAAACCAGTTGAAATAGCGTATAATAGGCATTCACAACGGAGAGGACGTTAGATTTTAGTAACAAAGAATGGGAAACGATGAATAAAAAGGTAATTATTGCTGTTAACAATATGATTTTCACCTCCAAGATTATGTCAATTCTCGACGGTTTGGAAGTCGAAGGGATAAAAGCGATCCGTTCGGACGACATTTTTGCCAAGGCTCAGGAACTTCGTCCGAATCTTATTATTATTGACTTGAATTTGAATGGAATCGAGGCCCCACAGCTCATTAACAAGCTTCGTTCGTACGAAGCGACCCAAAAGATTCCTATCGTATGCTATTCGCCGCATATCATGGCGGACCAGATGAAAGCCGCACTTTCCGCCGGAGCGACCGAGGTATTGCCAAATTCCAAGATGACATCGCGGATGAACCAGATTTTGGGCAAATATATTAATAATTGATCCCGAATGAGAGCGGTTGGATTCGCTCTCGTGGCAATACGTTTTCATGCGCCTGCTTGAGATTCACATCGAAGTGAAAGATATTGAGCGGGCGTTGGCTTTTTATGCCGCTCTTCTCCCCCATCATAAAATCGTCCATTGGCAGGATGGCTCGGCAAAAGCGCTGGTTCTGCATGATGGCACCGCTTTCGGCATCTGGAAAATCGGAAAGCTCGGGCTTCTGAATGGCCGTGGAGGAGAACATCTCCATTTTGCCTTCCAAATAAAACCTGAAGACTACAACCACTACAAGCAGAAGCTCATTGAACTGAAGGTCACACCGCTCGAACATATCTGGGATGACGGACATCGAAGTCTCTATTTTTTCGATGCTGACAATCACCAAGGGGAATTCATGACCCGGGACTGGCTTTGGAAAGAGCGCGCTGAGGCAAAACCTCAGACAGAATAATCTTCTGTTTCATCCATTCTTAAGAAAATTTCGCTTTCCCTTTGGACTGAATATTGACAAGTCATCAGCCGCTGGCTATTTTTGCCCATGAAGCAGACAATGCTTACAATCTTTGTCACCACCAACATCATCCCAAGAGGAGAGAAATTATGACTCGCGATGAACGCACCGCCCATATCAATTCATACGCCAACGCCCACACCATGCTTGTTTATGCGCTAAAAGAGATGCCCAAGGAAGCTTGGCAGTATAAGCCGACGCCCAAAGAGTGGAGCATTCATGAGATTATTGTGCACCTGACCGATGCCGATCTCAACAGCTCTGTTCGTATGAGGACTTTTATCGCCCAACCGGGACACACAATTATGGCCTACGAACAGGATGAGTGGACCAAAAAACTTGAGTATCACAAACAGTCAATGGAGGACTCGCTTGAGGCATTCAAATATATCAGAAAGCTAAACGGCCAGATTCTAAAATCCCTTCCTGATTCGGTCTGGTCGAACACGATTCAGCACCCTGAAAGTGGGACGATGAGTTTTGAGAAATGGCTGAAGATTTATGACGAGCACACTGTAACACATATTGGCCAGATGAAACGGAATGTCGAGAAGTGGAAGGCCTCGAAATAAGGACGCGGTAATCTCATATTTTCTTAGTATCGGGCGAGGAATGCTATCCCCAGCTTGGGGCGCCCTACACCACAGAATCACACCGCCCGCCAAGGCGGAGTGCGGTACTAGAAATTATAGCAGACGTTCCCTAAATGTCGTTGCGAGGAGTGCCTTCTTAAGGCACGACGCGGCAATCTCAGTTAATTTAAAGTGCAGTCAGGTGCGTTCCCCTACCAACCGCCTTCTCGCCTCAAGGACTCTTTCAAGCGCAATTTCGCGGCTTTCGCCGAGTGCCGTCAGGTGTCCCATCTTGCGGCCGGGGCGGGGTTCGGCTTTCCCATACAAATGCAATTTAACTCCCGAAATTGACAATGCGGCCTTCCAGTTTGGCTCGCCGTTTGCCCAGACATCTCCAAGGAGGTTTGCCATCGCCGCCGGCGAATGATATTCGGTCGATCCGAGCGGGAGATTGCAGACCGCGCGAAGCTGTTGCTCAAACTGATTAGTGACACAGGCATCAATGGTCAGATGGCCAGAATTATGGGTTCGCGGAGCAAGTTCATTGACTATCAGACTGCCGCTTTTTGTCACAAAAATTTCGACACAGAGCACACCGACAACATCGAGTTTTGCTAAGATATTTCGCGCCAGCTCGATTGCCTCTTTTCGAAGTGAGTCTGAGACATTCGCAGGATAGATGGAAAGATCGAGGATATGATTCTTATGCCGGTTCTCAATCAGACCAAAATGAGCAAAGCTTTTGTCGACCGCTCTTGCGGCCACAACTGAGACTTCCCTTTCAAAATCGACAAACGCTTCCAGAATTCCCGATGGGGCATCGAGCGAAGACCATGCTTTGTCTGCTTCCTCGGCTGAATTAATCCGCACCTGTCCTTTGCCATCATACCCCCAATCTGCTGTTTTGAGAATTGCAGGCAGGCCGATTTTTTGAAGGGCACTTTGGAGATCACTGAGTGACTTGACGTGGCGAAAATTTGCCACTGGAAAGCCGTTTTCGCTCAAGAATGTTTTCTCACGAAGACGGTTTTGGGTGGTATACAAAACTGATCCGGCTGGACGGACGGTCGTTACCGCGCTTGCGGCATCGACAGTAGTCACATGGACATTTTCAAACTCGAAAGTGATTACATCGACATCCGATGCGAACTCTCTGACCTTATTTAAATCAGAGTAGTCGGCAACATACTCTTTATTTGCAATCTGTCCCGTGGGGCTGTTTTTATCGGGTGAATATGTGTGAACACAAAAACCAATTTTTCGGGCTTCTATAGCAAGCATTCTTCCCAGCTGCCCGCTTCCGAGAATGCCTATCGTTGAGCCGGGTAAAATGGATAAACCATTCCCTTTGGTTATCGACCGGCTCACTTGAGTTTTTCCTGACGCACTTTCTTTGTCTGCACCGAGCGGAACTTGCGAAGTTTTTCTCTGAGTTCTGGGCGTTTGTTGGCCAAAATCGCGATTGCAAGAAGGGCGGCGTTTTTTGCGCCGGCTTTTCCCACGGCAAGTGTTCCGACTGGAATCCCTGCTGGCATTTGGGCAATGGAGAGAAGCGAATCCAGACCTTTGAGCATCTTGCTCACGACCGGCACACCGAGTACGGGCAGAAGCGTATGCGAGGCGACCATACCGGGCAGATGGGCCGCGCCTCCGGCTCCAGCGATTATGACTTCGATACCGCGCGCTTCGGCTTCTTTTGCGAACTTGGCCATCAAATCCGGTGTGCGGTGAGCTGAAACAACTTTGCATTCGTGCGGAATTGCAAACGCCTCCAGTATTATGGATGCCTCATCCATCGTATCCCAATCGGATTTGCTTCCCATGATAACCGCGACAAGCTGACCTTTTGAAGCCGTTATGGTTTTTGATTTCTTTTTCTTGGCCGCCACTTATTCGCTCTTTCCGGGTGTGAATCCAAGTACGCCGTCGAAAGTGTACAGATGCTCGGTCTTAATAAAATCAATTGATGCCTTGGCAAGTCGTTCGAGCAATTTTACAACATGCATGTGGTTTACCGGAGTCCCATAGGTCTCACTCTTGAAGCGGCAACACCAGTGATCGGTAAGAAAAGTTTCGGGAAAACCATCAGGCCATACTTTGACACCGCGATTGCTTATCATGGTGAGCTTCATTCCGTCGCCGTTCATCTTCTCCATCACCTCGGCAAGCGGGTTGGTACTTCCTGTCCAATGGATAAAGAGATCGACGCCCATGAGTTCTTTTTTGGTGCGATGGGTGGTGGTAATTTTTGAGAGCGAAGACTGCCTTGACCCCGATTTGTAACTGGCATGTTTGAGTTTATCTGGCCGTTTGCCGAGTCTATCGACGACTGCCTGAGCGAAATCTTTAGTGCCGACTTTTTTCTTGCTGTGGGCTTCGGTAAAAACATCGTAGGTGTGTATGCCGTCTTCGATTGTTTTAAGCCATGCATTGTGTATGCGCCCGGCAATTTCGGTTTGGTTAATATGCACGAGCATCATTACTGCCCCAAGCAGCAATCCCGACGGATTGGCGACATCTTGCCCAGCACGTCGGGGGGCAGAGCCATGAATGGCCTCAAACATGGCACATTGCTCTCCGATATTGGCCGAACCGGCCAGTCCGACTGATCCGGCAATCTGCGCGGCAACATCGGAAAGAATATCGCCGTAAAGGTTTTCCATGACTATGACATCAAAGGCTTCGGGCGTGTCGGCGAGTTTGGCCGCGCCGATATCGACAATCCAATGCTCGTTTTGAATATCTGGATACTCCAAGGCAATCTCATCATAGACTTTATGAAAGAGACCATCGGTCATTTTCATAATGTTATCTTTCGAAAAGCAGGTCACTTTTGAGCGATTGTTCTGGCGGGCGTATTCAAAGGCATAGCGGACAATTCGTTCACAGCCCGGACGACTGATGAGTTTCAAACACTGCACAACCTGATCGGTCTGCTTGTGCTCAATACCGGCATAGGTGTCTTCCTCGTTCTCACGCACGATGACAACATCCATGATTGGATGTTTGGTCTGTACAAAAGGGCTGTATGAGACACATGGGCGTATATTGGCATAGAGCCCAAGGGTTTTACGGGTGGTGACATTGAGGCTTCGGTAACCGCCGCCTTGGGGTGTAGTTATGGGAGCTTTGAGAAAGACTTGAGTGCGGCGGAGTGATTCCCAGGCCGATGGCTCAATACCCGCGGTAATCCCCCTCAGATATACCTGCTCGCCAATCTGAATTTCTTCGATTTCGATCTGCGCGCCTGCTTCGTGGAGGACATGCAAAGTTGCCTTCATTATTTCAGGCCCGATGCCGTCACCATGCGCCACTGTGATTGATCTTTTTCCGGCCATCGAGCTACTTCCTATCCTCTATTAAAAACATACGACATCCGTTTATTAGCGCTGATTGTTCAGCTCTACTATGTACGCAATCACAATGCAGGGGACAAGTATAGAGTAAGCGCTTCGTGCTGTCAAGCAAGCGACAGAATGCGTGTCTTTAATGAGTTGAGATGCGTCTAAAAAAAATATTCGTCGGGAAGCGGCGAATATACAAAAGAAAGTTGAACCCTTTTATCTGTCCCTTTTCCCTTAATCCCAAGAACTCTAATGAGAGCATGGGTGGCATCGGGCATACGAAGCAGAACCCAGTCGCCAGTTCTTATTGTGACCCTGTCTCCAGCTATGTAATTTTTGAAGAGAGGTGACTTACTAATTATTTCGTCATGAGTGCCTGCAAACGGGAGCAGAATCAGTGTGTTTTCTTTAAGAAAACCGTCAAAGCGAGCAGGGGAACAGAGATAATCTATTGTGTCTTTTGAGAAAAAATAGAGATCATTGGCGGTATCATGAGCCGACACGTATTGGTCGTTTATTAAAGAGTAACCGTCCTTGTCAGATTGACTCCTGAGAGACAGCACTATTTTCCCACGCGGCGCGCACACCGCAATCAGTTCATCGGTTGGCTCGGAGAGCGACTGATTTGAATAGGCTGCCCGAACCGAAACATAATACTTTACGCCATTCCTCAACCCTTTCGCCACAAAAGTTGTGACGCTGTCGTCGGGATTAGTATCCCCAAGAAACGGTTCAGAGTTAAAGGGATCTACCAGCGGGAGTCCGGTTTCTTTATGCACGAGTTTAGGCTCGCGATTGATGTAGATATTGTAGGAACTAATCTGCTTTTTGCCCGATGTCTTCCAGGTGAGAGTAATCGTTTTATTATCAGGCTCGATGGTTAGCTCACGAATTTCGGATGTTTCATTGCTTGATTGCTCGGACGCAGAATCTTTGCTCCCTTTCCGACCACCACAACTGACAAGCAATAGGGAAAATCCGATGCAAATGATCGATTTAAATGGAGTGCTTAGAAACATAGACTCATGTCCTCTCTACTAAGTCCGGTCGCAACTTCGATACAATACAAAACAAACAAGAAACTGTCCTCACAGTATCGGCAAAAACCGTCTGTTTATTTAGCGGCTGTTGTGTCCTTTCGAGCCAACGTCATAGCATACTCGAGCCAGGCATCCTCGACGACGCTTATTTCCGCGCCCAGAATGTTTCGGACTGCATCCGGAAACGGAAGCTGCGTTTCATAGAGCGCTTTAAGCGTCTCAACGTCGAACATTCCCATGACGAAGGCGTCAAATGATGCGGCTTCAGCGGTCTGGTATCGCTCGGTATCACTGCTCACTGTCGCATCCAGAGCCAAGGAATCAAGGTGTATCAGGCTGCTATCTCGGATGAAATTAAGTGTCATGGCATGGTAGTCCTGTCCGGAAAAGTCATACAGAGCGATAAGGCCGTGCTTTAAGAATGGATATTTCGGCTCCACCGGGGACCATTTGGGCAACAAATACTGCACGATAACCGGGCCAGGGAAACTCGGCAGCCAAAAATGAATTGCGGTGTCGGTCGCAAAGGGATACAGCCTGCCGGTTATCTCCCTTCCCTGCCCAAAGCCCGAATAAAAGAAGAGTGTTGTCGTGTCGGTCATCGCTGGTATTTTCAGTTCCCGTGTGATTCTGTCGATTGCAAACATGTACCCTTTGGAGAAAGACTCAAGGTTTTTCTCTTGGGGATGATTGGGTGGATATTTGACAAGAAGCTGTTGATAGGAATATGTCCTCCAGTTGGCGTATCTTGGATCTTGGAACGCTTCTGGAGGGTCGCTTTTATAGACACAGGAGAAGGAGCCTAAGGCGAGCATTACCATTCCAAAGCAAACAGCAGTTCTGGCAAATGAACTCTTCGAGAGTGGATTCAATAAATTAGTCACGCAAAAGTATACGCGGACACTGCGAGGCTGTCAACAAAGTCGTACTGTGTGAAATATCTTATGAAAGCATGCCATCAGGGTAGTTCTTGAGTCCCAAAAACCCCTTGACTTAACACCGAACGGCAAGCAAATTAAAGACTTAGCGATTGCACTAAATCCTTGGCTTCGACTCAAGCCGGGAGAAACTAAAGGTGCTCCGTTGTGTAAAGAACAATTAAACAGATTTTGGAGGCCCTGCTTCATGAAACTTAGCGACCGGGAAATAAACGGTGTCGTGATATTGGAGCCCAAAGGTAAAATTATGGGTGGCCCGGACGCCAGTCTGCTTCACGACAAACTCTACGAATATATTGAAAAGAACAAAAAGCGGGTTATTATCGACTTCGCGCAGGTCGATTGGATGAACTCGACCGGCCTGGGAATTCTCATTTCAGGCTACACGACGCTCAGAAATAACAACGGGGAACTCAAACTGGCAAATGTTACCGATAAGATTCAATCGTTGCTGACAATAACGAAACTTGTGACTGTCTTCGAATCCTATGACTCGATAGACGAAGCGATTAAAAGTTTCAAGTAAGAGACATACCAACCCTTAAAACCTTTACCCCACGCAGGTAGACGACATTCCGTCGGCCTGTTATTTTGGAGCCGCCCAGCAGATGGACAAACCCATAATCACCGACAACACAATGGTCATTCCCTCCAATCAGGAGTATCTCAGCGATGTCGACATTTTCATCGAAGGCAGCCTTCGCGGCTTCGGCGCAAGCGAGTCGATCATCGCCGATATTGCCATCTCAGTTTCCGAGCTTGTAAATAACGCAATTCTCCATGGCAACAAATCATCGGTCAGTAAGCGAGTAACAGTAAAATTGGTCAAAAGTAATGGATCCGTCACCATTTCAGTCAGTGATCAGGGGGATGGATTCCAAGCTGAAGAAGTTGCCGATCCGGTTGCCGATGAGAATTTATTAAGAGAAGTTGGCCGTGGGATTTTCATCGTCCGAGCCTTGATGGATAAGGTGGATATCGAATCGTCCACTATCGGCACGACCATTAGCATCACCAAAGCAATATAAGTTAAGCCGCAGGGCAAGCAGCACAGCGATGGATTTCATCCTCGGCAAAACACTTCTATATTTTCTCATAGGCGGATTTCTTGTCTTTCTGGCTGTTACCGTCATTCGGGACAATTTCTCAAACCGTCTTAATCGTGTCGCCGGGAGCATGTTCTTCTTTGCCGGACTCGGGCCACTTTCGCTTGCGATCGGGCTTCTCTTAGGACGAGAGACGCTTCGCGCCATACCGCTGACAGATTCGTCGCTGTACAACCTCATTTATCTCTGGGAATTCTTTTTCCCAACACTGCTTCTGTTTTCATGGCTGTTCCCTGCTGACCGCCTGCGGGAGCTACGGTTCCCGCGTCTCCCGCTTCTTATCTTCCTCCCACAGGCGATGCATCTCGTTTTGACAATTTTCTTCTATGACGTCGGGGGGATGATAAGTTTTCTCAATTCCGGTTTTGTACAAGAAGGGCTGCTGAGCATTGTGCTTAAGCCACTGGCGTACCTTGCAACCCGTATGCTCATTCTTTTCAACTTCTCCAATGCCTACGGAGAGATTATTTTCGGCATAATTAACCTAATTTATGTGGCGGTCGCGTTGTATTATTTTGAGACGGGAAAGCGGTACCTTCGCAATCCACGCCTGATAAGCCAGACTCACATTGTACTCTGGGGCATTCGGATTTCACTGGCTCTGTATGCCCTCTCATTTTTTATAAACGCGCTGTCGACGTCAGAGACCGCCTCTGTCGTGGCACGGCTCTGTGTCATCGTCGCTTTAGTCGCAGGCTCTGGCACACTTGCCTTCGCCATAGTCCGGCACCAATTTTTGAATGTCCAGTTGGTGTTCAGGCAATCGCTGATTTACACCTTCACTTCTGCAATTCTTGTCGGTATTTATCTTTTAATTGGAATGAGGTGCCAGGAGATGCTTGCGCCGATCCTTGGAGCGCGGGCCGAAGTTGTCAGCTGGGTGATCATTGTTTTTCTCCTTATGCTCTTTCAGCCTATAAACAGCTGGATTGACAATGTTATCCGTTCGATGTTTATGCGCACCCGTTCTGACCACCGGAACATAATCGAACGGTTTTCGCGCCAAATTATATCTCAATTTGAACCGAAAGCTCTCAGGCAAACCATCGAGGAGACGCTGAAAACATCATTGCTCGTCGAGCAGGTTTATTTTGTTATCTACGACGACAGCATCGGGGAGTACGCCATTCTTCCCAGCGAGGATTACGATAAACGCACCGTAGTGGATCGCGAGGACCTGATGCTTCGCGGCATAAATCTTCTGGACACGCCTTCGTATTACGGCTCGCTTTCCAACTATGAAAAGGAATCTGATCTGGCTGAATTTTTGATATCGCACAATGTCAAACTCATTTTGCCAATGAAAGACGCAAAGAATCTCCTGGGCTTTTTGGCTCTGTCCTCAAAAGCCGCTGGATACAGATATACTCCCGAGGACTTGAACCTGCTTGGCGTTCTGTCCAATCAGATGGTGGGCGCGCTGACAAACGCCCGGCTCTACGTAGAATCGCTTGAACGGCTACGCCTTCAGGAAGAGGTCTCAATGGCTCGTCAGATTCAGCTTGAACTGCTGCCTGCCAAGGCGCCTCATCTGCCATGCGGAACGATTACCGCGCATTCGATTCCATCGCGGACTATCGGAGGAGACTTCTATGATTTCATCCATATCGAGAAGACCAACCGTTTGGGAATCGTTATAGCCGATGCCTCAGGTAAAGGAATGCCCGCGGCGCTCTTGATTGCTCAGGTACAGGCGATACTTCGCAGTGAGGTCAACAACGGCAATTCCATCGCAACAATACTTGCGAATATGAATAGGCAGATAAGTTTGAGCACCTCATCGGAGAAGTATGTGACTCTTGTCTATGGCGAACTCGATCAGATTTCCGGACTCTTTCACTTTGCCAACGCCGGTCACAATTACCCTATCCTTGTCCGCAAAAATGGTGACGTTGAATTATTGATAACTGGCGGACCAGTAATCGGCGCATTTTCACATTTGCAGTTCACCGAAGAAACAATCAAACTCGCAGAAGAGGATGTTTTATTTTTCTTCACCGACGGTCTCTCAGAGGCAATGGATATCAATGGGCAGGAGTACGGCGAGGAGCGGATCAAAGCCCAATTGGTTTCCCTCCGGGGGAAAGACCCCGAAACAATTATGGCCGCGATCCTCGAGGATGTGCGACGGTTCGATGTTACTTTTCCGCCGCAGGATGACACGACGATTGTTGCCTTTAAAATGAACTCGGCCTGTGTCGAGACTCGTTCATCAAATGGAGGCCAGCGATAATTTACGCCGCTCAGATGAGAATTGGCGCAAGGTGAACTGCCAGCTTGACGTGGCTGTATAAAACACGTTCTATGTTAAAGTCCGTCACAACGGGCTGATTGTTTATCAGTGTAGCTGGGCAAACAGTATGGAGGGATGATGAAAAGACGATTGTTACAATTTTTATTATTTCTGCTCTTTGTCTCCTGTTCGAGCCTCCATGCACAATCTAACACCACTCGATACAAAGAATTCAAACTGGACACCACTAAAGTCGAGTATTTTTCCATTTCTTTTGACAACAATCGTTTGTGGATTACCGTGCCCAACCAATTAGATACCTTACCCATCGTTTTGTTACGTAATGTCTTTGTCTCGGACAGTACAGTTCGAGTTGGTGAAAATGTGTATTTCGACTCCTTAGGTCTTCGAACGGGGGATGTGGTGTACGAGTATGGCCGAATCGCCGATGCCTCAACTGAGGTTCACAACAAAACCACTACTATCACGTTTTTTGCCCGGACATCGCCTGAATCCCCTCGAGCCTCAATCAGACGGGGCGCACTCATTAATCCGTTTGGCGACATTTCAGTTGATTCAGGGCAGTTCATTCGTGGATTCGTCTTTTCCGTGGCGGGCAACATCACGATCAATGGTGAAGTGAATAAAGATGTAATCTCACTTTTCGGAAACGTATCTGTGTTGCGGGATGCTGTGGTTAGAGGAGATATCGTTTCTGTGACCGGCGACTTGAGTCTTGCGAAGGAGGCTGCCGTATATGGAGGTGTGTTTTCAGGTCAAAACAGGCGAGCTAATTGGCGTGATCGTCTGAGAGGCAGTCCGCGGGAGGTTTCGCTCATCGGAAACCTTGACTATAATCGAGTAGACGGCTTATCAACTTTTCTTGTTGTTGGATATATGGACGAAGACAGCATACTGCCAAATATAAAGTTTATCACAGGGTACGCCTTTAACTCAAAGCGCACCCGGCACTCGTTGGCGCTTGAACAACCGCTCCATAAAAGATTTGAGCTTAAACTGGGAGGCTCAGTTTACCGAAAGCTGGCATCAAACGACGACAGGCTTTTGAGTAACACCGAGAACACAGTCTATTCGTTGATAGCGGGAGAGGACTTCAAGGACTGGTATGAGGCAACCGGCGGTGAGGCCTATGTTCGCGTAAAACCCTGTCATTCATCCTCTTTTCTGCTTGGCTACAGGAACGAGTCGACATCCTGGCTTAAATCTCGTGCGCACCTCTGGTCGCTCTTCGGCGGTAGCAAACTTTTTCCTCCGAATTTTCATACTGTGGACAGTGCGCGACGCGAGCAAGGAATTGCTGAAATAGATACTGGCAATATTGCCGAAATATATGCGGATGCCTCATACGATACCCGTCCTGATGACGGTGTCTTCACAGTCTCCTCATGGGGTGCAACAGCTGAACTCGATTATTCCCATCCTGATCTTGGCGCTGATTTTGACTACAGCCGCTATCGGTTTTCTCTTACGCGCTTTCAGAAAATAAATAGCTTTTCGATACTTCTTCTACGTGGAACGTATGGCGGTAGCGATGGTTATTTGCCGATCAACCGCCAGTACTACCTGGGCGGCTTGGGAACGCTTCTCGGCTATAAGCACAAAGAATATAACGGAAATCGCTTCTGGATGACGAATGCAGAGTATAGAATCAGTCCACCGGGATCCCTTTTCGCATTTTCTATTTTGTGGAATGCCGGGCAAATTACAAGCAATCCCTCGTTTGACAGCACGGAAGTAAAACAGGATTTTGGATTCGGTGTCTATCTTCTCGAAAACGTCAAGGTATCCCTGACCAAGCGACTCGATCGTCGCGGCGAAGACGTTCAAGTGTATGTCCAAATTGGAGATAGCTTCTAAATCCAGCTCCCTCTACTTCTCTGCCGTTTGTCCAAGGAACAGGCATTTCCTGTGCATCTTTCCTCCCCATTCTCTCGCGTTTCCTCAAATTAGCATGAATCGAAGCCTGAAGCGATTGAGACTTCTGCCGATAAATAAACTGAGACTAATAGTACGGACATAGACCCATGGATAGAAATGCTTGACGGAAACATGGCTGATATAACACACGACACCAAAGATACTTCAGAAAAGAGCACCTTGTCTGCGGATATTTTCGCTGACCTCGAGGCCACTCTCGACGAAGTCGCTGAAGCCAACCCTCGAATTGATGGTGGTCACGGAGATAATGTGCGTCGAGAGACAGATCTTCGGGCAATTCTCGAGGTCTCGCTTGCTGTCAATTCTTCGCTTGAAATAAACGAAGTCCTTGAGATGGTTATGCGCAAAGCTGTCGAGCTGATGCAGGCCGAGCGCGGACTCATCATGCTTCTTGACGAACAAGGAGAACTTCAAGTCAAGACCGGGTACAACCTCTGCAAAGAGCAAATGATGGAAGAGGATTTCCGGATATCAAACAGTACTACTTCGCAGGTTGCCTCCACCGGCAAAGCGGTTTACACATCGGATGCAATGGCTGACGACCGTTATTCAAACCAACAGTCTGTCGTCGAGCTTCACCTGCGTTTGATTATGTGTGTGCCGCTAATGATAAAGGGCACTGTCATTGGCGTAATATATCTCGATAACTCCAATCAGACAAAGATGTTTCTCAAATCCGATTTGTACCTCTTTGAGCTATATGCCCAAATTGTTTCGAATGCCCTTCACAACGCGAATATTTTTGATTCCTTAAAGCGGCTGCAGCGCTTCAATCAATCGATTGTCGCAAATTCACCGGTCGGAATAGTTGTGATCGATAACACAGGCCGCATTGCCTCGGTCAACACCGTCGGACTGGAAATTCTCGACTTGGATCGCGATAATGTCCGACTTCTGGGATTTGATCTCAATCCAACAAGGTTTTTGGATATCATTCCCGAATCCGAACGTGGCCGCTGGAGGACGATGATTAATATTGTTCTCACGACATGGCATGAGTATTCCGATGCCCGCTATTATCACAACACGGGTTATCTTGAGAAAGTCCTCTCGTTGAAAATTTCGCCGGTGAGCAATCTGCCTAACGGTTCCGACGGCCTTATTATGACAATGGAAGATGCCACAGAAAAAGTCACCATGGAGCAATATGTCATTCTCTCCGAGAAACTGGTCGCCCGCGGTGAGATGGCGGCCTCTGTCGCGCACGAGTTAAATAATTATCTAGCCATTATCGCAAACAACGCCGAGTTGATGAGCCTGAACATCGACCGAGAAAAGTTTGACAAGGTCAAATTCAATAGCAAATCGATAGTCGAAAATATCTTTAAGATCAAACGGTTTGTTGACAGCTTGATGGATTTCTCCAATCCCGAACCGGAATATATCAGCTATGACATTAAACGACTTATTGATGACCTGCTCTTTTCAATGCGTATTCAACCGCGATTGAAGCTCATCCATTTCACCATTGATATGACAGTAGAGATACCGAATCTTGAGATCGATGTCGGCCAAGTCCAGCAAGTACTTATGAATCTGCTCAATAATGCCGCAGATGCTATAGAGGATCATGCGTCAAAACAAACTGACACCGAGAAGCAGTTTTCTCGCGAAATCGGTGTGACTGCCGCATTCGATGCCGCTCAGGACAAAATTGTAGTTCAAATTAGAGACAACGGCATCGGCATGAGCAATGAAGTGCGTGCAAAAATTTTCACTTTACACTTCTCGACTAAAAAGGGCGGGCACGGTCTTGGGCTATATAACTGCGTCAAGATAGTCAAACAGCATGGCGGCACGCTCACTGTCGATTCGGTCGCGGGACAAGGCTCGACATTTACACTTGTACTTCCGCGCTTCCATCCGCAAACTCAAAACGCAAAAGTCTAAATGAGCCCTCTGGCATCCGATTCCCGCTTTAGCGACATAAGTCTGCTTGGCCGCGGAGGAACAGCGGAGGTCTCGCGAGCCTATGTTGCCGATTTGGCGCGTTTTGCAGCAGTCAAAGCTCCTCTCACATGCGCTTTCCCGGCAATTGATCTCAAAGCGCTTATTGACCGCGAATGGGAGCTTATCGGCGGGCGAAGATTCCCGGGACTTGTGAGGCTCTTAGAGAAACCGGACACTGAAAAGCCGTATCTACTACTGGAGATGTGCCATGGCCCGACTTTGGACTCAGTGGGAAGAGTCGAGGATATAGCAGTAGCGGTTAATCTCTTATCAGCAGCAGTGCTCTCGCTTGAGTATCTCAATGCCAGCGGTATAATTCATGGCGACATCAAACCACACAATTTCTTCCTTCCCTCAAATTGGAGGGAATGCGCTGATAACCGATTTTTCTACCTTAAGCTTTCGGACTTCTCGCTCGGAAGACTTGTCAATGAGTCAAACTCTTGCCGGCTCGGCCTGGGAACATTGGGATATATGGCCCCAGAGACAATTGTCGCGGGCGAAACCTCTCATCGTTCCGATCTTTTTGCCTTGGGCGTGATGGCATATCAGATGTTCACTGGTGTCCATCCATTTATGGCTGAAGACAATGACCCGCTTGTCATAAACAGCCGTGTCAGGGAGCAGGAGCCAAAACCCATCAAAGAACTGCGTCCAGATCTGCCTCATGGATTAGTTGCGTTTATAAACCGCCTTCTCTCAAAAGATTCATCCCAGCGACCCGAATCGGCATGGCAAGTCTGCTGTGAACTTAAGAAAATTGGCGCACATTATCCATTCGAGAATGCCCTGCGGCCATCACATTTGACAAGACGCACTCAGAAGTACTCCGAACTGATTGGAAGTGTTCTCGATATAAGCGATGAGCAGCGCAGGCGTGTCGATGACATTACCGGCGGTCATTCAGAAAAACTGCGCGTTCTCATCGCGTCCAATTTTCTCTGTGGAAATCTAAAGTATGACAAAGGCCGATTTACCTTCAAACAGGATGTGCTTTGGCCGAACAGACTGAGGAAGTCTGAGCTTGCGGCTTTCTCCTGTCTCCCCTTAAAAGCAAAGAAGTCGGTGATTTCATACTCAGCGAGAACGCCAAACACTTGCTATATGCCTCCTGTTTCAACTAACCTCTGCTCTGCCTACGGCCTCCCGCCCGCCTTTTCGGAGATGCTGACTCAGTTTCTCTCCCCAAAGTCAATCAAACGGCTTGCGTCAAAACAAGCCATTAGATTCGAAAAACAGGAACAGATAGAGCTGGCTGGATATACCTATCTTCGTGCCGGAAAGCTTGAGGAGGCCGATCGATGCGCATACCAAGCCGCAATCAGACTTAATGGAGATCTCCAGCCCAAACGGGCAATGCATCTTCTCAGACGCGTGATCGAGTTTGCAGAACTCACGAATAATTTGAAATTGATCCGTGGGCTCTTATTAGTCGCTGGGAATATATCCAAAGAGAATGGCGAATTCGCCGAGTCGATGGTGATGTACGAACGGCTAATTGTACTATTCGAGTCACTTCCAGAAGAAAAACTGCTCGCCGATGCACACAAAAGTTTAGGCGATCTCTATCGACTCAAGCAGGACTTTGCGGCCGGGGTACAATCGCTGGAGAAGGCGATTATCATTTACGAGAAACTGAATCTCCATCTGGACATTTCCCATGTCCTGAATAATCTTGGCAACTTATACTGGATAAACTCTGATTTACCAAAAGCCCTCTCACATTACCGACAGGCGCTACACATCCAGAGAAAAGCCGGTGCCGATGCGGAGGTGGCATCGACTGTCAATAACATCGCGGTCATGTATTTTATGCGAGGCTCGTATGGGCGCGCTATCCGGTTATTCAATCTTTCGCTCAATATGAAGAAAGAACTTGGCAACATGGGTGAAATCGCTCGGACCCTCAATAATCTCGGATATATTTATCACTTGAGCGGCGACAGCGGCAAGGCAGTTGTCTGTGTAGGCGAGTCGCTTGAACTGAACCGAAGAACAGGCAACAAAAAAGAAGTCCTAATCAATCTTGCGACATTAACTTCTATGATGATCTGTGCCGGACAACTCAAGCAGTCGCTCCAGTATATCAAAGAGGGGGTTGAACTTTCGGAGAGTATTGACGACCTCGCACACAATGCCTCTTTCCAACTCGATATGGCAGCGGTTTTCAGATTGATGGGCAGGATTTCTGAAGCCGAGCAAGCATTGGTGCGAGCAGAAAGGACGCTTCTTTCTATTGATGATCCAAGCCTGGTTTTTTCAGCGAAGATACAAAAAGCGGAAATTCGCAACTGCGTGGGCGATGGTGAGACTGCCTTCGATCAAGCCAAAAAACTGACTGTTGAGGCTCAAGGCCGCAAGGATCATCTCAATGAAATGAATGCGTTGCTCCTTATTACGCGTCTGACGAATGAAACTATATATGTTGACAGAGCTATGGCGCTTACTGAAGATATGAAAGAACGTCGCAATAGGATTCGGCTAGTGTTCAACATGCTTGAATATGCCCTTGAGAAAAACGACATGAGAATGCTTCCTACGATTGAGCCATATATCGGCGAAGCTCTAACTCTGCCAGACAGCATTGAGGTCAGTTCTATTTGTTGTTCGGTCGCTGAACTTAAGATCGCCCAGGGCCAACCAAATGAGGCTCTTCCTTTTCTAAACAGGGCGAAGCAGATTGCTGTCGTTTCAGGAGTTGTCTTTGACCTGCTCCGGTACTCGATAATAGAAGGCCGACTTCGGCTGATCGAAAAAGATTTCGAGAAATCATTCGGCGTATTCAAGAAAGCGCTCATGCTTGCAAAGAAGGTCAGCGATTCCATTGTATCGCCTGCGGATAGGACCATTTTTCAGAATAAGCGCGAGATAGTCTACCTCGCTCAAGAAATTGGGAAATTGAACAGAGTTGTAGGGAAAAAATAAGAGGGCAGGATTTCGGCCTGCCCTCAATTTCAATATCAGCCTTGACCGCCGACGCTCATGCCTGGGGCGATACGAGCTTCGAGGACCTCGACGGTAAGTTTGTAATCCGTCATCAAGTCACCTCCTTTAAATTGTTTAATGCATGCTTCCCCGAGCGGGAAGCATTTCTTTTATATTCACTTGGAAAATTCATAAAACAATTATCACACAGGTATTTATTAATTAAAGTATTCACATGCGCAGTCGTAACAAAACACGTCGTTAAACTTGACATGCGATAAATATAAGTCCAGACGAACTATTGTCAAGAGAATTGGTTAGCTGTGTGGTAAGTTCTTGCGGTGTGTGGAATGGAATCGAGCCTATTCAAGGCTTAGAACGGAAAATACTTCCTCTATGGGCGGTTCTGTGATGCCAAAAAAAGCTGGCGTACAGGATCGCACTCTACTCAATCTTGGTTCTAGGTCAGGGAAGGACAAAAAAGAAACCGTCAGGTCACACCCATCTAAGAAGATGGCCAAGACCTGACGGAATATTCAAATATGGGAAATTATTTCTTTGATGACTTCATCATCATCGCTTCCATCATCTTCTTGCCTTCGGCGTTGCTTTTCTCTCCAAAAGCGTGAAGTTCAGCCACGGTAGCAGAATCCGATGACGTCATAAGCGCCATTGTCATAAGTCCACTCTTTACTTCTTCAGAGTTGACTTTGCCGCTCATCATGAACTTTCCGTAAGCCTCGCAGTGACCGCACAATACAGGAACTGCGCCCGTCCCCTTGCCTATATCCTCGCCGACCTTCTGCATACCGAGCATGGCTGCGGCCATCTTGTCTTGGTAGTCTTTCTCGACGGTAAATATGCTCACAACTCCATTACTGATGTTATGGTATTCGTGATGGCAATGCTCCATCAGACCTGGCTGTGCAGTGAACTGTTTACAGTAGGCGCAGTTTTCCAAATCGAGCCACGGCTTTTCATCGGCCATGACCATCATTCCGGCGGCTATTACTAGAGCCGCAATTGCTAAGATTTTTCTCATGATACCTCCAAAAATTTTTAGGTTGTTGTGTTGATAAAATAGAATGCCTGGGATTTTGTGTCAATAGAAAAAATAGGGGGAAATCATTATTTATTTGAATTCCCCCTACCACCATGACCAGAACTCGACTCTGATTCCCGATAACAATTTTCGATACGCCAGCGCGACAAGTGATTTTTTGCCAATCTCGATTTTCGCATAGCCGGACATTCCATCGCGAAGCAAGCTCTCTGAGTTTTCCACCAGTACCGAGACCGGGAAATAATTTTTGCCCGCGATACTATCAGCCGCTGCAGGTATGCGAACCACACGCCCCTCGAAAAGCCTATCAGGATAAGAGCGGACTTTGACCTGAACAGTCTGGCCAAGGCTTATCAGCGGGAGATCAAAATCAGAGACTGGGATATGCAGTTCTATTTCGTTTTGTTGGCAAACCGACAATATACTCTTGTCCTTGCCCGCTCCATGCCCCACAAATACTGTCCCGGAGATGGGCGAAACCACCACCTGTGCGTCGGCCTGGACTTTGAGAAAGCCAAGCCGCGCCTGTTGTTTGGAGATTTCATGGGCCAGCACTGTTTCTTCTTCGGGTCGCGGCGGGGATTTGAGCAGGCGCAATGCGGATTCCTTGTTGCTCAGTTCAGCCTTGGCGATATCAAATGCCGACTGCGAGCTTTCGAGCTTATCAGTCGACTCCAGTTTCCGATTGACCAATTCCTGAATTCTGTCGAGGTTTCTTTTGAGTTGGTTGAAATTACTTTGAGCGGCTGATACCTGCGATTCCATCTCACTGATTCGCTCTTTTTTGGGGGGAGCTTTGAGAAGCACAAGGTTACTCTGCAGGCGCTCAAGCTCGGAATGGGCTCCGGCGAGCTCCCCGGTAATCTGATTTGAAATCAGAATCGCGACTGTGTCTCCACTCTGAATCTGTTCGCCGTCGCTGACGAGCGGCAGCAGTTCAAGCGCGGCCATATCGCTTGAGGTCATCTGAAGATAACTCGATTTGCTTTCGGGTCTCTCGCCGCCAAGCCGGAGGTTTTGTTCAAGGAGGCCAAAGGCATTGAGGGAAAGTGAAAATTCGTTGAGCGGCTCGACCGTAATGTTGCCGGAAACCCGGTGAGGAAAGGAGATCGCAAGCACAACGACCACGACGGCAATGAGAACAATCGCGTACGTTGCAAGTCTGAAAGGTTGGCTGAGTAGCTTTTTCATATATATCACATGCCGTACGGTTCCCAAAAATAGGTTCCGAAGGCTGTCTTTTAAGATAATCAGAAGCGCGACAATGAACAAGGTCAATCCAAAACCGCCCCAACGGCCATAGATGAATCCCCCGATCAGATACAGCATGTAACCCAGCAGGAAAGTCGAGAATAGAATCGCGAGGCCGCCGTAGAGAAAGAAAATTTTTCTCTCCCGCCGGCTTGGAATAATCAACTCAATTGGCCAGCCGAGGATGTGACGCTTCAACACATTTCCAAGATAGGCGAATGCCTTTTGGCGGAGATTCGGGATTTCCACCCAGTCTGAAAGCATATAGTAGCCATCGAGTTTGATGAGCGGATTGAAATTTACAAAGGTCGTTATCCAGCACACGAGAACAAACATTCTGGCGACTATGTTGACGGCTGTATCTTCGACTGTCACCCGCCAAATAATCATCGCTACCGCAAGTATCAGAAACTGATAAAACGGCCCGGCCCAGGTAACCGCAAGGCGTCGAGACTTTTGAGGAAAGAGCCAGGCATCGGAGATATCACAATAGAAGCAGGGTTGGAAATACATGAGCAAAAACCCCATCTCGTGCACAGCCCCGCCATAGTAGCGGCAGAGAATGGCATGGGCGTATTCATGCAGAGTCAGCATCACAAACAGAACGACAATTATCAGTCCGATAGAATGGAGATGAAATAATTCAGCAAGATTCAGATTGAACTCTGAGTAGTTCGCAAACAGGAGCGAGAAGCCTGTGATGATAACCAGCCACGAAATCACAAACCAAAATGGATTGTGGAATGGCCGATAGAGCGCGGTCAGCCGATCCAGAAATGGACCCGGTTTGAATGCTTTGAGTTTCACAAAGAGCAGCCGTGATGCAAGTGATGATTTTTGTCCTGCCCGAACCGAAAGTTTCGATATCCCCTGCTCGCTCCGGCTGTTTTCAAGAAACAGCAAACCCTCGAGCATGGCTACAAATTGTCCGACATGCTCGGGCGTTATGTTGACCGAGAATTTCTCGCGGACGCGCTCAGCAACGGTCTCGGGCGCAGTCGCTCCATCGAGCTGCCCAACCAGCCAGTACTCTAATTCGCGGAGCCGAAAGTATTTACCGGTGATTGGGTCTTTGACAGTATAGACGATACTGCCATCGACAATTGAAGATGAGGCAACAAGGTCAGAGCGGAGTTTGGGATATGTTTGCGCGGCCATAGGCTAAATCTACTGATTTTTGGCAAACTTACAAGGGAGAGCGCGATTTGAATCGTTAACCACGTCAGAGTGCGTATCACATTTGGGATTTTGTAAGAAAAAGTTTCGCACAATCTGGCGGAATCTGCGTATTTATATACCACTGCATGGTGCAGGGATAGGATTTTGTGGCTGGTGAACGTTCCACCTCAGGCGGACTTGAAAGCCCCGTGCACCAGCTTTTCTTTGCTTCCCAAAATGCTCTTTGGTGCGGGGCAGAGACGCCCTGCACGAATATTTCTAATATCCAACGTGGTGTCAGGCGTCTCTGCCTGACACTCTTCCGACTTAAGTAGGTCAGTCCGCCCCGGCGGACTGACGTCTCACCTCACTGACAGGGCGCAGTCGGGGCGAGCGAAATAAAGAGATAATCGATGAGTGCAGTCAAATCGGAGATATCTGTCGTTCCAGTGCCGTCGGTGTTGGCCGCATCAGGACAACAGAGCGGAGTTAAGGTGATAAAAAGATGATCAATTAAGACGGTTAAATCGCTGATATCTGCAGTCTGGCTTGCATCGCAGTCAACATTGCCGGTTGGGTCAAAACAACAATCAAGACAGGCGGAATCTACCGGCAGAGCGCCGATGAGCTGGCTGCAAGAATTATTATTGGGAGCGCACGGAGAACTTGCTCTGAGATACAGATTTCCGCTGTCGGCATTGCATAAGTACGGATTAGCAGAAAAGTTGCCATTTATACCGGCTTGCGAAGCTATACAGCCGACCCAATCGCCGCCTTCGTTGCCAAAGATATTAGAGCACATAACAATCGGATGACTGGCCGTATCCGCACAGTAGATCGCCTCTGATTCTTTGCTATTTGCCACAACACAATTCGTGATCGTCGGGGAAGCCCGAAAACAATAAATTGCTCCTCCAAGTCCATTTTCAGTGGGTGTTGCTTCGGCTACATTTTCAAAGAATGTGCAGTTTATCACCTGACCATATGTCACTTGACTGGACAAACCAAAAAAGGAGATAGCGCCTCCTCGCGCTTTCTGACTTTGACCCGGTTCGTTGTGATAGTGCTTTGCAATATTACCGCTGAAAATGCAATTTACAAAAATTGGCGATGCAAAGAAACTTGCGATCGCACCGCCGTGGCCCGAACTATTTGTGGTAAATCCATTGATACTAAGGCCAAGGTTGTTAATGAATAAACAGTTAAAGAATTTGGGTGAACCATAGTAGATATCTACAGCTCCGCCGCCTCCTGCTGAGTTATTGTCAAAAACGCAATTTTGATATTGTATATTTGATCTTTCACTGCCCACTGCCCCACCAGCTCTTGGGAAAATGTCCTCGACGAAACCGTATGCGCTATTATTTGAAAACTTACAATTCACTATCAATGGAGACGAAGAATCTTTAGCGAGAATCCCTCCTCCGCTTTGAACCCATGCCAATCCACCTTGAATAGAAAATCCTGAAACAACGGACGTAGTGTCCTCTCCGCTGTGAAAATAGAAAGCCCGATGCGGTTCAGATAACGATCCCTCACACTGAATGACAGTATTCTCTGGACCAGAAGCAGAAATTAATACGACAGCTTTACCTTGAAAATCGATATCACGATTCCCGTTGCCGGTGTAAACGCCAGGACTCACAATAATAGTATCGCCATTCACCGCATTATCGATGCCAGCTTGAAAGGTTGGTTGATCAGTAGGGACCATTATTACCGCGGCGAAGGATACAGTCCAACTGAAGAGAATAGCCGCGAGCAATGCGAGTTTATTCGTCATAGTATTTTACTGCCCTATTTAATGAGAAGCATTTTTTTCGCCTGTCTGAAAGATTTAACAGAACGCATGTGTGCGACTATCGCAGTTACAATAATAGTCCTCCAAAGTTATGTCAAGGTGGAATTTGGGTTGGAGGACGTCTCCAATTTCATTCCCGCGGAAGTATAGTGTGGTGTCGGGCGCCCCAACCTGGGGATGCTATCCCTCGCCCGACACTATGGTTGAACTGTCAGGCGGGGGCGCCTGACTGCACTTCTGTAAATCTGTGCAGGCTAGAGACGGCATGTACGAAGAATCAAGGCCAAATTCCCCAGCACGTCGTTGCGAGGAGCGGATTCTTATACGCGACGCTCCACGGCGGGCAGGCGTGGCAATCTCATATTCTCTTCTCTCTGGTGCGGGCCAGAGATTTTCGAATCCGCCAATGGAGGACGGCCCGCACGAAGATGAAGATGGATTCTCCGCCTTCGGCGGACTCAAACGAATATGGAGGAATTGGCGGGTTCGCCGACGGACCGGCCCTACTAACTGTCAGAACCTCTGCTATCCCATTGCATCAGCAAAGAGTGAATCGCATGCGCCATCCCCCCTCGCTTGACATTTTTGGGTTTTCTGTTACTTTGAAGAAGGCTTTACATAGACGAAATTAGGGAGTTGAAACCGAGAGATGCGAACAAAGGCCGATGTAGTGATTATCGGCGGAGGGATTATTGGTCTCTCTGTTGCCTTTTATCTCGCCCGCGCCAAATACGGGCAGATTGTCGTGCTTGAGAAAGAACGTTTTCTCGGTTCAGGCTCCACCGCCAAAGCCGCAGGCGGTATCCGCGCTCAGTTCGCCAATAGAGTGAATATCGAGCTTTCGATGCTCTCTGAAAAACTTTTCCGCCAATTCAAAGAGGACACCGGATGGGATGCCGTATTCGATCAGGTCGGCTATTTATTCCTGCTCTCCGATGATTCAGATATCGCCCAGTTCAAAAGGAATTTCGCGCTTCAGCGGTCTCTTGGTTTGAATGTGGAGATGATGCAGCCATCGGATATCCCCCGTGTTGCGCCGCATGTCCGTCTCGATGACATCAGATGCGCGACCTTCTGCCCCGATGACGGACTCGGCGACCCGTACCAGTTTCTCTCAGGGTACGAGCATGCCGCCAGAACAAATGGCGCAGAAATAGAACCTGATACAGCAGTGACCGGATTTACCATGGCGGGCGATGTCATCACGCATGTTAATACTTCGAGAGGGACTATAGCGTCCCCTCTTGTCATAAACTGCGCTGGCGCGTTTGCTGGAGAGATCGGAAAAATGGCCGGATCGGATATACAGGTTCTCCCCTATCGCCGCCAATGCGTCACCACCGGCGAACTCGATTTTATTGAGCCGTACTTTCCTATGGTTGTCGATGTCAAATCCGGGCTCTACTGCCACAAGGAATCGCGCGGACTACTTCTCGGCTGGGCCGACAAAGCAACAAAACCATCATACGATATTTCAATCGATCCAGATTACACCGATGCCATTGTCGAGAAGGCTTTGGATCGAATTCCCGGTTTGGAGACGGCAGAGGTTGCAAATGTATGGGCCGGACTGTATGAAACGACCCCTGATCACCAGGCCATTTTCGGCTGGGACAGCGGAGTTCAGGGATTATTTCATGTAGCGGGGTTTTCGGGACATGGCTTTATGCAGGCGCCGGCGGCAGGGTTGATTACATTGCAAATTCTTACTGACAAAAAACCATCGGTCGATATTTCTGAACTGCGTCCGGATAGATTTGTTGCTGGAAGCGTAATAGCTGAAACAAATGTAATTTAATCAGTTGGATTATTTGAGCTGAAACTTTCTACTGTTCATTCTACTCTTTGCTCTCTTCTTTGCCATTCCCGAGATCAATCATTGTTGTGCCTTCGGCATACTCGATGGAGCGCGCGGAAGTGATTCTCAACAGCTTTTGTGTGACATCGCGAATTTTCATAGCTGAGGCTTCGATTGTCTTTAGCTTGTTGGTAAGCTCGGGGTCCAAATCCTGTCGTTTCAAAAGCAACAACTGCACATTACCGAGAATGGCCGTAAGCGGGTTGTTGATCTCATGGTTGACCGTGACGGCGGTTTCAATGATCGCCCCAAGCCTTTCCTTGTCAAGTGTTTCCCGCGTCGCGGAGGCATTTCGAATTGCGCCATCGGCAACGATGCTTAGCGATAAAGCGGCGCTAAGGGCTTCGAGAAATAAATCTTCACCAATAAGCTTCCCGTTTCCTGCCTGGATTCCCACAATTGCTCCGAACACTCTCTCGCCGTGTTTAAGCGGAAGGGTAAAAGATTGGAATGGAGCTTCTCCCCCAAAACTGAGATAGGCTGTGAGTAGTTGACGATGTCTTCGTAGCGAATCAAAAAGGTCTCGTTCTATAACTTGTAGACTCTGCTGGAAAGCCTCGGAGACAGAATGAGAGACGGAGAGAGTAAGCTCATGTTTGGCATCCCAGAGATAGACCGAGACAGCGGACAAGCCCACAAGATCGGCGGCTTGTCGGATAGCATCCCCCGCTGTTTTCTGCAGACCCTCGCCTGCTGCACCAGCAAGTGTCAGCCGTCTGAGAAACTCATAACGGTCATCGTTCGGATTGTGTCTTCCATCAGTCGTGGTCATCTATTCTCTTAGAGCAAAACCGTTGCTGGAGTAAGAAAAAACCCAAAATGGGCGAAGTAATCAGTTGAACTTTGCTAACATACCATCCTGTCATCGATTAATCCAGCCATTTCAGCTGTACAAAAAATGCACATCGCACTTTTGGCAAAACCGAGCATAATTCTCCTGCACTCTAGTTCATACTGTCGGAACAGATACTTCAGGAGGTTGTTGACAATAGTGAGCCGCCACGATACATTGGCGGCTTCCTGTTTCGGAAAATGAGAAAGGTCTCGGATGCTCGATTCGATGGTGCATGATAAGTGTGGTGTTTTTGGTATTCTCGGCAACCCGCGAGCCGCTGAACTGACTTACCTTGGATTATACGCGCTTCAACATCGCGGACAGGAATCAGCGGGGATTGTCACCTCGGATAAGGGGGCCATCCATATCCACAAAGGGATGGGACAAGTCGCCGATGTCCTCTCAAAGAAAGAAGTCCTCGAAAGACTGACCGGCGATATTGCGGTCGGCCATACCCGTTATAGCACAACCGGCGCTTCTTCAATCATAAACATCCAGCCTTTCCTCATCACCAACCGCTCAAGTTCGTTGGCCATAGCGCACAATGGAAATCTAACAAATGATGTTGAATTGCGGCAAAAGCTGGACGAAAATGGTTCGATTTTCCAGACTACTTCAGACACTGAAATAATTCTCCACCTTGCCGCTGTCTCCCGTAAAAAGAGCCGAATGGAACGTATCTGTGAGGCTCTCCAAAAGGTCGAAGGCGCATTTTCGCTTTTGATCCTCACTGAAAACTCGCTCATCGCCGCTCGCGATCCGAATGGATTCAGACCGCTTGCGCTGGGCAAATTCCGTGATGCCTATGTTGTGGCCTCTGAAACATGCGCCTTTGATATTATCGACGCTCAGTATATTCGGGATATCGAGCCGGGCGAAGTGCTCGAAATTACCCACGAGGGACTTCAGTCGCATTTCCCTATGAAAAAGGCCGAGCCATCGGCCTGTATATTCGAGTTCATTTATTTTGCCCGTCCGGATTCTAAAATTTTCGGCGAAAATGTAGACAAAGTCCGCCGAAGACTCGGCCGGCAGCTCGCCAAAGAGCACCCCGTTGACGCCGACATTGTCATCGGAATCCCCGACTCGGCTAACACCGCCACACTTGGATATTCCGAAGAATCAGGTATACCGTTCGAATTGGGTCTTATAAGAAATCACTACGTCGGCCGGACTTTTATTGACCCCCATCAGAAGATTCGCGACCTCGATGTTCGCGTGAAGTTTAATCCCGTCAAAGGCGTTTTGAAAGACAAACGGGTTATTGTTATCGACGATTCTATCGTGCGGGGAACGACATCAAAGAAACTCGTTTCAATGATTCGCGAAGCTGGCGCGAAGGAGATTCATTTCCGCGTCTCATCCCCGCCCATTATTTCACCGTGCTATTTTGGTATCGACATGCCCTCGAAGAGCGAACTTATCGGGGCAAACATGTCTATCGATGAGATCGAAAAATATTTAGGTGTGGACTCGCTTCGCTATCTCTCGCTTGAGGGAATGCTCTCGATGCCGTCACTTCCAAATACGTCATTCTGTCATGGGTGTTTTTCGGGGAATTACCCGGCACCGATCCCGAAGATAAATGGCAAGCATCGACTCGAATAACGGGTCAACACTAATCCGTTAAACGCTCCGCAACTACCTGTTTCTCGTCTACAGGAATGTGAAGATTGCGGCCTGGGAGAGCTTCAGAAGTTGCTCAGGGAAAAATCCGAATCCAAAAGTTCCGGCTAACGTCACCAAAATCACTATCGTAATCGACGGACTCAACGCGACTGGCGCGAACTGGCCCTCGAACTCATCAAAATAACTCGTTTTAACAACCCGCAAATAATAGTAGACCGAAACAAACGAGTTCAGTACACCAATTACGGCAAGCCAGATAAAGCCTGATTTAACCGCTGCAGAGAAGATATAGAATTTGCCGAAAAAACCAATGGTCGGCGGAAAACCAGACAACGCAAACATGAAGAGCGCAAGCGATGCCGCAAGATATGGATGTCTTTTGGCAAGGCCGGTCAGTTCCGAAAATTCTGATTTTGTCCCGGTTCGCGTCTCAAGCAGTGAGATGACAGCGAACGCGCCAAGGTTGAAAAGCGTGTATGCCACGAGATAGAAAATGGCGGCCGAGATTGCGTCTGATCCTCCCACAGCCACCGCTACGAGAATATAACCAGCATGGGCTATCGAGGAATAGGCAAGCATGCGTTTGATGTTATTCTGACGCAAAGCGAGCATATTTCCAACCGTCATAGTCAACACGGCAAGCACCCAAAAGACGTCAGTAAGCGGTTCCATATCCGCAAAGCCAAAGTTGAAAATTCGCAAAATTACGGCAAACCCGGCAGCTTTCGGACCCACAGAGAAAAATGCCGTAATCGGTGTGGGAGCGCCTTGGTAGACATCGGGCACCCAGGTGTGGAAAGGGACAGCGGCGACTTTGAAGGCAAAGCCTATGAGAATTAGCGCGGCACCGACAAGCATATATGCCCCGCGACGGGCAAGAATAAAGCTCAAGTCGGAGCTGATTTGGCGAAGGTCTGTCGATTCCGCCGCGCCGAAAACAAAGGCAATCCCCATCAGCAGGAATGCAGTGGCAAAGGCTCCCATAATAAAATATTTAATGCCGGCTTCGTTGGATTCAAGCGAGCGTCGGTTGAGAGCGGCCATGATGTAGAGCGGAACAGACATTATTTCGAGCCCGAGGAACATAACGATAAGATTGGTGGTGTTGGCCATGACCATCATGCCGATGGTTGAGACCAAGAGCAAGGCGTAAAATTCAGGTTTATCGATGCGCTTCACATTGAGAAATTTGTAGGCGATCAAGAGCGACAAAAGCGATCCGGCCGAAAAGATAATTCTAAAAATGATGCCGAAATTATCACTTGTGACCATCCCAGCAAAACCGGAATGCTGATTGTTCCATTGCTGGATAGACAATGCCAGCGCGACCGCCAGTCCGATTATTGCAGCCACCGGCGCAATAGTGTGAGCGCGTCGGGTGAATGCAGTCAGCATCACCACGAACGAAGCCAGCAGGAGCGCTATTTCAGGTCCAATCAGGCGAAAATCGACTGTGAGAAATGTAACGTAATCAGGCATATTTCTTTATTTCAAAAGGCATGGTCTTCAATGCGCGACGACCGCCGCGCGTCAATCAGACGCCTCATCCTCCCCCAAAGCCGAGTTTGATTTCCCCATCGCCTACAATAACTGGGACAATACTTTTGCCTCCGGTGAGCTCGAGCAATTTCTCTTTCGCTCCCGGTGTCTTCGGCACATTCACTTCCGTGAATGTTTTCCCCGCTTCAGTGTAGTGCTTCTTTGCAGCTGCGCAATAGGGACAGCCATCTTTTACATACAATGTCAGTTCACTCATTTTGTCTCCTCTCGTATTACTGCTGGTTCCGTTGACTCGGCCATTTTTTTTGCGTCAACAGGAATAAATTGTCCGCTCTTTTGGGCCAATGGCCCGCTTCTGGTAATTTGACCTAATGTGCTTCGAACGGCAGGTTCAATCCTGTCAAAGAACGGTTTTGGATAAATCCCTATCCAGAATATCAGCGCGACAAGCGGAACAAGAATTAGCTTTTCGCGCGGACTGAGATCTTTCAGGTGCTGATTTTCAGGTCTCGTAACTTTGCCAAATATAACCCGCTGGTACATCCATAACATATAACAGGCGGCCAAAATCACACCGCTAGCGGCAATCACCGCATAGGTTGCGTGGGCTTTGAAAGCGCCAAGCAGAATAAGAAATTCGCCGACAAAGCCATTTGTTAAGGGCAGACCTATTGAGGACAGCATCACTATCATGAAGAAAGTCGCAAAGGCCGGCATGGTGTTGGCAATGCCGCCAAAATCTTCGATAATTCTTGTATGACGACGCTCATATAACATTCCGACAAGCAAAAAGAGCGCACCTGTTGAGATGCCGTGGTTGAGCATTTGCAACACCGCTCCCTGCATCCCCTGCTCATTGACTACAAACATCCCAAGCATAATGAAGCCCATGTGCGACACCGATGAAAAGGCGACAAGAGACTTTATATCCCGTTGGACCATCGAGACCAAGGCGCCATAGATAATTGCTATCACAGAAAGTACACAGATATAAGGCAAATATGCGGCTGTGGCTTCGGGAAGCATCGGCATACAAATTCGCAGAAAGCCGTAAGTGCCCATTTTGAGCATGACTCCCGCCAGGATTACAGAACCGGCGGTCGGGGCCTGAACATGGGCATCGGGCAGCCAAGTATGAAAGGGCCAGAGAGGGACTTTGACCGCAAACGCCAATGCGAATGCGCCGAACAGCCACAGTTGGGGTTGAATCGGTAGTGAAATCGCGGTAAGCTTGAGGATGTCAAAGGTATATTCGCCTGATGTTGCCTGATATGCAAAATAAACATAGAGAATGGCCACAAGCATTAATAGCGAGCCAAACATAGTAAACAAAACAAATTTGATTGCGGCATAGATTCGCCGCGGGCCGCCCCAGACACCGATGATGAAATACATCGGCACAAGCATGACTTCCCAGAAAATGTAAAACAAAAACAAATCGAGCGAGCAAAATACGCCGATCATTCCGGTGGTAAGGACCAGCATCGATATGAAATATCCTTTGACTCCATGAGTGACAGAGTTCCAGGAGGCAAGAATGCACAAAACAGTCAGAATTGTTGTGAGCAATACCAGCAAGAGAGAAATGCCATCGATTCCGAGCTTGTAATGTATGCCAAGCGATGAGACCCATTCCCGGTCAATGTGGAATTGCATCCCGCTGGCAACCGGATCAAAGAGCCCGTAAATCCAAAACGAGAGCGCCATTGTGGCGAAAGCGACAAAGAGGCTGACGCTCTTGATTGTATTATGCTGGTGCGATGGCACAAGCATCAATAACAGCGCGCCAACAAGCGGCAAAAAGATAACAGCAGTAAGCGGATCCAAATTATACCATCCTAATACAAAAAGTAGGCGACCATGGCCACGACACCCGCGGCAAAGAGTGTGGCGTAGGTTCTGACGCGTCCAGATTGGCTATAGCGCATCGTGTCCGAGATTCCCTGCCCGAGTGTGGCCATGCCGTTGATGAGTCCGTCAATTATGACGACGTCGACTATCTTCCATAGAAAAACCGAACCAGCGACAACCGGCCGGATAATGAGCGTACCGTAGATTTCATCGACATAATATTTATTCACAAGCAGATTTTTAACTGCGGAAAGCTTTTGAGCTATGGTTGTGGAAAGCGAGCTGTGCGACTTATACAGTTTGCGCGAGAAGAGCCAGGCAAGCGCGACCAGAGCAACCGAGGCGGCCATTAGCATAAGTTCCATCCCGGTGTTACTGGTGGCAGAACCAAGTGCCGGCGCGGATTCAAGGCCATGTGTTCCGCCAATAACAGGCGCGAGCCACTCCTCAAAATAATTGGTGAAACCGAAGACATGCGGCATTCCGACAAAGCCGCCTACAACGGACAGGACGGCCAAAATAGAGAGCGGCACGGTCATGGATTTTGGCGATTCATGGATGTGACTTTTAACAGTGGCATCCATCCGCTCTTTACCATGGAATGTCAAATAGAGCAGTCTGAACATATAGAAAGCCGTAAGTCCTGCAGTTATGAAGCCGACGGCCCAAAAAATCGGATGGCCGAAGGGGGATGAAAATGATTTCCAGAGGATTTCATCTTTTGAGAAGAACCCTGAGAATGGCGGAAAACCAGAAATTGCAAGTGTCGCTAAGAAAAAGGTCAGATACGTCACAGGGAGATATTTTTTGAGGCCGCCCATTTTACGCATATCCTGTTCGTTTGACATGGCATGGATAACTGAGCCAGCGCCAAGAAACAGGAGGGCTTTGAAAAAGGCATGAGTCATCAAATGAAACACGCCTGCTGTAAAGGCGCCGACACCACACGCAAGGAACATATATCCAAGCTGGCTTATTGTCGAATAGGCCAATACGCGTTTGATATCATTCTGCACAAGTCCGATAGTCGCCGCCAAGAGCGCGGTCGCCGCTCCGATAACTGCAATGATAAATAATGTATCAGGAGACATCGCGAACAGCACATTCGAGCGGGCTATCATATAGACGCCCGCAGTAACCATCGTTGCGGCATGGATAAGGGCTGAGACCGGGGTTGGACCTTCCATCGCATCCGGAAGCCAGACATAGAGCGGAATCTGGGCTGATTTACCTATTGCGCCAACAAAGAGAAGCAGGCATGCCGCAGTCACCAATCCGCTTCCAAAGACGAAAGCTGTAGGCGCTTTTTGCATGACAGTAACGAAATCAAGGGAACCGCACTGCCAGAATATAATGAACATGCCGAGCAAAAATCCGAAATCGCCTATGCGGTTCACAATGAATGCTTTTTTGCCGGCATCTGATGCCGATTTCTTCTCATACCAGAAACCGATAAGCAGATACGAGCAGAGTCCCACGCCCTCCCATCCGACAAACATGAGGAGAAAATTGTTGGCAAGAACAAGCGTAAGCATCGAAAATGTGAAGAGATTAAGGTATGCGAAATACCTGCTGTACGACGCGTCGTGACTCATATATCCGGCAGAATATATATGAATGAGCAGTCCCACACCAGTAACGATCAGAATCATAATTGCCGAAAGCGGATCGAGCATGAATGCAATGTCGACATTGAACTCGCCCGATGGAATCCAGGTGAACAAAATTTGCTCGATTATCCGACTGTCAGAAGGCAAGGATACCAGGTCAAAAAAGAGCATGACGGAGAGAATAAATGCCAGCCCGACCGATCCGCATCCGATCAGTGTCACTACTGGTCTCGGTAGTTTATTCAAAAACAGGCCGTTGACGAGAAAGCCTATAAGCGGCAGAATCGGTATGAGATATAAATAGTCGGCCATCAGGTTACCATTTCAACATACTGAACCGGTCGATATTAGTCGTGCCACGATTTCGATAGAGTGTGACTATCATAGCAAGTCCGACTGCGGCCTCGGCTGCAGCAACAGTTAGAATTAGAAACACAAAGACATGGCCATCGACAAGATTCACGGCTCGTGAGAATGCAATAAGCGCCAAATTTGCGGCATTGAGCATAAGCTCCACGGCCATAAAGAGAATAATCATATTGCGAGAGATCAATACTCCAACGGTTCCTATTGCAAAGAGAACGATGGCTAAAATGAGATATGCGGCTATTGGAACCATATAATATCTATTTCACTGATTTTTGCAGAGGCTCCGGTGGAACATCGCTTGTAATGTGAATCGGAGGCAAATCATCACTTTCGTCATCATCGCTTGATTCTCTCTTAGCAATTACTACCGCGCCAACCACGGCGATCAACAGAAGGACGCCTGTCAGTTCAAAGGGATAAAGATATTTGGTAAACATGAGCATCGCGACGGACTTGATGGATCCAAAATCATCAACCGGGACGCTCACGATGCCGGTGGCCATTCCGGGGAGAAATACTTCCTTAATTGCAAAGACCAACTCGACAACCAAAAGAATACTGATAGTAAACTTTGTTGCCTGGTTGAGGGGGGCCGAGCCTGCTCCCAGATCCTCGCTTCCCCGAAGATTCAAAAGCATAATCACGAAGAGAAAAAGGACCATAATTGCGCCGGCGTACACTATGACGAGAATCGCGCCCAGAAAAAGCGCTCCAAGCTGGACATAGCAGACCGCCTGCGCGAGCAGGGAGAGAATGAGATAAAGAACCGACGCCACCGGATTGCGCTGAGAAATAATCATTGTGGCGCCAAAGACCGCGACAACGGCAGAGATAATGAAAATGACGCTATCAGGGCTCATCGACGGATGCTGCCTATTCCATACGCACGGCGGACAAAACGGAGTAATTCTTTCACTGGATTACCTTTGCGGGGGTGCGGCACAAGCAGCATTTCTTTGGTGTAGATGAAATCATCGCGATTATCCTTTGAGAATTCGTACTCGCGCCCCAAAAAAATGGCTTCTTCGGGACAGGCTTCCTCGCAGAATCCACAGAAAATACAGCGAATCATATTTATCTCGTAAACTTTTGCCAACCTCTCCCCTTTTTCGTTTTCCATCGGCTCCATGTAGATGGCATCGGCCGGACAGGCGGCGGCGCACAGTCCACAGCAAACACATCGCTCGCTTCCGTCATCATAGCGCTCCAAATACTGAAGTCCCTTGTAGCGCGGGGCCATCGGCTTTTTCTTCTTGGGATAATCAAGCGTCACCGGTTTTTTGAAGATATGTTTAAATGTCACCCAGAAACCTTGCGGCATTTTCCAGAAGACATTAAAAAGCGCTTTAAGCATTTCTTTCATTGTATTTCACTTCCTCGCATTATCTCAATCAAGAACAACAAAGAATGCGGTTACCATGGTATTGAGAATCGCCAGCGGAAACAAGACTTTCCATCCGAAATTCATAAGTTGATCGTATCGGAAACGAGGAAAAGTCGCGCGTAGCCAGATGTAGAAGAACATAATGACAAATACTTTGGCCAGAAACCAGAATATTCCCGGCAAAAACGGCCCGGTCCATCCGCCTAAGAATAGCGTCGTGCCCACTGCGGCGACAGCAAGCATGTTGGCATATTCTCCGATAAAAAACATTCCAAAGCGCATCGACGAATACTCGGTATGATATCCTGCGACGAGTTCAGACTCAGCTTCGGGGAGATCAAACGGCGCGCGGTTTGTCTCGGCAATCGCACACGTGAGGTACAGAAAAAAGCCAAGGGGCTGTTTCCAGATATACCAATTTGAGAAAAACCAGATTGAGTCTGAGGCTTGATTAGTGACAAGTTCGCGCATGGAAAGCGTGTTGGCTATCAGCACTACACCTACGATGGAAAGGCCGTAGGCAATCTCATAGGATATCATCTGAGCCGAAGCCCGTATCCCCCCCAGCAGCGAATATTTAGAGCCCGACGACCATCCCGCAAGAATGATGCCGTAAACTCCGAGCGAAGTAACCGCGAAAATCCAGAGCACTCCGATATTAAGATCCGACAGCGCGCCACGAACCGGGTAGCCAAACATAGTAAAATCGTCGGAAAACGGAACGACAGCAAAAGATAGAAGGGCTGGAATGAGCGTTACAATCGGCGCAAGAGCATAGGCGAATTTCTCCACCCGGTCGGGAACGACATCCTCCTTGAAAATCATCTTGATGGCATCGGCAAGCGGTGTGAGCAATCCCCAAGGTCCGGCAGTTATCGGACCAACGCGGTGCTGCATATAGGCAACCACCTTGCGCTCCATGAGTGTGGTATATGCGCAGGCAGTGAGCACTGCAAAGACGACGACGAGAACCTGAACCGATGAGATGATAATCGTTTCGAGCATTATCCCTGAACCTTGCTGAGCCTGACCCAATCAGTGCGTCGCTTGCGGGAGAGCAAACAGTTGACCGGGGTGGCGGAGAAATTCCTGGGGATAAAAACTGTGTCGCTATCGAGTACTGAGGAAATTTTCGCTTTCACAATAATTTTGCCGGTCTCCGATTCAACTCGTATCTGGTCTCCGGATGAAATCTTATGTTTGGCGGCCAAATCCGGCGACATTTCCATATAGGCTTCACTAACAAAATTAGAAAGCGAGATCGATTTTTCGGTGAGATGCCCGACATGGTGCGGGTCATCGCCGACCATCAAAGGTACCGGATAATCAAGCGGGCGACTCTCGGGAGAGATGGTGACCTGGAGATAGTCATTCGGCCACGCCGTGACGGTTGCGGATTTTAGCAGGTTTGTGATTTCGGCCTGCATTTCCGAAGCAGATCCGAAAAGAGGTCGGCCGAACTTGGAGGCGATAAGCGAAACTATTTCATGCGCCGGTTTCGATTCAAATTTTGGTTTGATTGCAGCTTCGGCAAATTGGACACGTCCCTCGAGATTTACATAGTGACCGTTGTACTCAGCCCATGAAGACAAAGGAAACACGACATCGGCCAGGGCAGTGGTCTCGGTTTCATAGAGATCAGCAACGACGAGAAAATCGAGCGCCTTGAACGCATCTTGGACAAACTGACGGTCGGGATAGAGCATCATGGGATTCGCGCCGACAATAAGATAGCCATTGAGCTCCCCTTTTTTCATAACAGAGAACATGGCGTCGGTCGACAGACCCGGTGCCTCCGGCGTTTTCCCCCAGAGATTATTCAGTTCGCTCTTGAGGTTGTCGGAAAGCTCGGGAAGAAGACCAAGCCGAGCGGCTCCGGCTGAATTGGCATGACGCGCCAGCACGCCAATCTGCCCCTTATTCTCGATTCCGAAAAGTTTGTTGAGATTGCACACTGCCGCCGAGATGTTTTCTCGAGCTGATGACCGGGTTATCAACTCGCCGCAGATAAATGTAATCTTCCGACCCTCAGCAATCGCTTTTGCTACAAGTTTGAGTTCTCCGGCATCGATTCCGGATGCCAGAGCAGTCTCGGCAAAATTCGCCGTTCCCAATTTCCCCTTAAGTTTTCCATCGTCCGAAAGTCCCAATTCGATTCCGGCAAGCGCGAGGGCGTTAAGGGCAAGTTCATCGCCGCCAACTGCGTAAATAAGCTCGGCATCGGCAATGTCTGCGGCTTTTGTGGCGAGGGGGTTTATGAAAAATACACGCGACCTGTTGAACTGTTTGGCTTTGCGAATGCGGAGGTATTCGTTTGGATGTTCTTTATGCAGGTCAGAGCCAAAAACTACAACAACATCTGAAGTGTCGATATCGGCAATTTTGAACGGACGCGAGGCGAGCGCAGCATACACAGTATCCCCAATTTTAGGAAGCATACGATACTCACCGCGGAAATCGACATTGTTGCTCTGAAAATTATGACGCATCAGCTTGTTCAGACTGTGCAAAGCGGCATTATCAAGCGAGGGCGCGGCAAGAGCGCCAAGACAAACGCCCCCTTTGTTCTCGGCAATCTCCTTGAATTTCTTGGCAACAAGTGTGACAGCTTCGTCCCACGTTGCCGGCGCCTGTTTGCCATTTTTCTTGATTAGCGGCGATTGCAAACGGTCTTCCGAAGTCGCTATTTGATATCCATAACGGGTGACATCTGCAAGCCAGCCATCATCGATCAAGTCATTGCGTCGTGAGGTCACTCGATAAATCTGATTCTGTTGCCGTTCTTTGTAAAAGAGAATATTTGAACCGGAGCTTGTAAACGGACAGATTGATGGAACTTGTTCGGTCAGCCAGACACGAATTTTGTAGCGCCAGTCGGTGTTAGTCAGGGCGCCGACAGGGCAAATTTCGACAAGGTTGCCGGAAAATGGATTGTCGACTTGCTCACCGGGCGCAGCATTTATTTCTGTAATATTGCCACGCTCGTAGGCGCCAAGGTCATATTCACCGAAAGCTTCTTTGTTCGCTCGAACGCATTTGAAGCAGAGAATGCACCGGTTGCGGTTCAAAACAATTTCCGGACCTATCCGGAGGTCATCGAAAGTCGACTGCTTGCCCTCCTCGGTGAATCGATATTTTTGAAATTCGAACCGGCTGTCATCATAGCCATGCGCGAAAGTCAAATCCTGAAGATCGCACTCGCCGCCTTTATCGCAGGTAGGACAGTCAAGCGGGTGATTGATGAGTGTAAATTCCAGTACCGCTTTGCGACCGCGTTTAACTAAATCGGAATTAGTGTGTACAACCATTCCGTTTGTGGCTTCGGTTGAACAGGAGACCATGAGTTTAGGCATCTTCTCAATTTCGACATAACACATACGGCATGCCCCGACTGATTTTAGTTTCGGATGCCAGCAAAACGAAGGGACGTGGATATTGTTATTAAGCGATGCCTCAAGGACACTTGTTCCTTTCGGAACGGTGATGCTTTGGCCGTCGAGAATGAAAGTCACCGTGTCGACTGCTTTTGCCGGCGGATTTGCCGCTTTTAATTCTTCTGCCACACTTCCCTCTTTAAACAAACGCGAAATTTGTGGTAACCATTGGTTTATGGTTATCTATTGCATACTGCCATTCATCGCGCCAGTGCTTAAGAGCCGATTGAATGGGCATGACTGCCGCATCTCCGAGCGGACAAATAGTACGGCCGAGAATATTCTCGCACAGAGATTCGATTTTCTCAAGGTCGCCCGGTTTGCCATTGCCATGCAGGATATTACTTACAATCTGTTCGAGCCAGCCGGTTCCCTCGCGGCAAGGAGTGCATTTCCCGCACGATTCATGTCGGAAGAAATGAATGAGCTTATATATAGTCCATATGATGCATGTGTCTTCGTCAAAAACAATAACGCCCCCCGAACCAAGCATCGAACCGATACTTGCAAGTGATTCATAGTCAAGACCGACATCGATCATTTCAGGCGTGAGAAAGGGGGTCGATGCCCCGCCGGGAATGACGCCCTTGAGTTTTTTATCGTTCAGAATTCCGTTGCCGTAGGCCGGATCATAGAGCAGCTTGCGAAGTGAAAATCCAAGCTCGACTTCGTAATTGCCCGGGCGTTTGACATGGCCGCTAAGAGAAAAGATTTTTGTTCCGGTTGATTTTTCAGTCCCCATTGTGCGATACCAGGCTGCGCCGCGATTGATGATATGCGGCACTGCAGCAAGCGTTTCGACATTATTCACAATTGTCGGGCAGGCGTAAAGACCTTCTATTGCCGGAAATGGCGGACGAATGCGCGCGAGTCCTTTTTCGCCTTCGAGCGAGCTGATCATGGCGGTTTCTTCTCCGCAGATATAGGCTCCACCGCCGGTGAACACGAGCATCTCCAGGTCATAGCCAGAGCCGTAAATATTTTTGCCAAGATGCCCTTTGGAATAGGCATCGTGCATTGCGGCTTCCATGACTTTTATCGAATAACCAAACTCCCCCCGAATATAACAAATCATGAGGTGACTTTTGATAGCGAAAGCGGCAATGGCCATACCTTCAATAACGGCATGCGGGTCACGCTCCAGCAGCACACGGTCTTTACATGTCCCGGGTTCGGATTCATCTGCATTGCAGACCAAATAACGCGGTTTTGGAGAATCTTTCGGCACGAATGTCCATTTCATACCAGTTGGAAATCCGGCGCCGCCTCGTCCCCGAAGCCCTGAGTTTTTCACTTCAAGTGCAACCTGTTCGAACGTCATTGATGATAAAACTTTGCGCCATGCCGTATAGCCGCCGTGTGATTCATATATTGCAAGTTTCTGTTGCTGCGGGTCCTCGACAAACTTAAACAAATGCAGCCGTTCGCTCGCGGTAACTTCTTTGGCGTTGGTAATGACAGGTGAATAAAACATCAGTTTTTTGTTTTCAACTCCTCAATAACCTGGTCGACCTTGACGCGCGTAAGATTCTCATAAAACTCATCATTAACCTGAACCATTGGAGCTGTGGAGCATGATCCAAGACATTCCACCGAAATGAGGGTGAACTTATTATCAGGGGTTGTCTCCCCTTTTTTGATGTTAAGCTTCTCCTCGAGATAGCCAATCATGTTATCCGCGCCGACTAAAGCGCAGGATATATTGTGGCAAACTTGGATTAGATGTTTTCCCACCGGTTTTTTCGGGAATAGTGTATAAAAAGTTGCCGCTTCGGCAATCTCCACATAGGGGATATGTATGACTTTGGCTATCTCCCTGTAGATGGACTCGTTTAAATGCCCGACCTGTTGACAGGCGATTGTCAGACAAGGTAAGATTGCCGATTTGCGCTGTGGATACTCGGCCGCCTTTTGTTTCATCGCGGCAACTGATTCAGCGGTAAGTATCATCGGTCAACCTCCCCCAGCACTATGTCAATAGAACCAATAGCGCACACAACATCGGCCAGAAGTTGTCCTTCGCAGAGCGCAGGCAGTGCCGCAAGGTTTATGAATGATGGTGGCCGCACACGAATGCGATTGGGTTTATTTGTTCCATCCCCGGATATGAAAAATCCAAGTTCCCCCTTGGGCGATTCAATCCCCTGATAGACTTCGCCAACTGGCGCATTAAAGCCCTCGGTGATAATTTTAAAATGAAAAATGAGCGATTCCATTTTTGTTAACATGTCCTCTTTCGGAGGAAGCACCACCCCCGGAACATGGGCTCGAAACGGACCAGACGGCATCCCATCTATTGCTTGCTTTATAATTCGGAGTGATTGGCGAATTTCCTCAAGGCGGATATTGTAGCGGTCGTAGGCATCGCCGGCCGTTCCCAAGGGCACATCAAAATCGAATTTTTCGTACGCCGAATAGGGATTGGCTTTGCGCAAATCATGGTTGACCCCGCTCCCGCGAAGCATTGGCCCCGACAATGACCAATTGATTGCGTCCTCGGCAGAGATGACAGCGACGTTTTTCGTTCGGTTAATGAAAATTTCATTGTTTGTCAGAAGTGTTTCATAATCTTTTAGTCCCTCTGGAATCTGCTTGAGGACCTTGTGTACAATTTTGTCGAAATTCTTGGGCAGTTCCTCAGCAAGCCCGCCGATGCGAATGTACGTCGTCATCATTCGCTGGCCGCCGCACGCCTCATAGATATCGATAATGGATTCTCGCTCACGAAAGGCATACAGGAGCATAGACATCGCGCCCAAATCAAGAGCGTGGGTTCCAAGCCAAACGAGGTGAGAACCGATGCGTGTGAGTTCTGCCAGACAGACTCGCGCCCACTTTACTTTCTCGGGGACTTCAATATCCATGAGCTTTTCGACAGCCAGACAAAAACCAAGATTGTTTGACATCGGCGCCATGTAATCTATGCGATCGGTGCAGGGGATCGCCTTATAATAGAGCTTGGATTCCATTGTCTTTTCAATGCCGGTATGGAGATAGCCAACTATCGGTTTGCATCGAACAACAGTCTCGCCATCGATTTCCAATTCCACGCGTAACACACCGTGAGTCGATGGATGCTGGGGTCCCATGTTGATATTGAGTGTTTTTGTTTCCACTACTTAATCACCTCGGGCGGATTATTTTTATTCCAGCTGAAGTGCGGAACCTCGTAGGTGAGCGGAAAATCGCGCCGAAGCGGATGCCCTTCGAGTTCATCTGTAGTCAATATTTTTGTCAACTCAGGATGGCCGATGAAAACTATACCCATCATATCCCAAACTTCGCGCTCCATCCAATTTGCGCCGTTCCATAGCGAAGTCAGACTTGCGATCGCGGGCTTCGCTTCAGGCAAATGCACTTTGAGGAAAAAACGGTATTTGTGTTTGAGCGAATAAAGATTATAGATGACCTCAAAGCGTCCTTCGATTCCTCGGGGATGGTTTAACCAGTCAACAGAGGTAATATCAGCCAGAAAATTGACTGTGAGTTCAGGGTCATTCATGAGCGTTTCGCAGATAGAGGGGAGCGCCTCTGACTTTATATAAAACGAAAGCTCGTTACGGAAATTAGTTTCCCGGACAAGAGCGTCTGGGAATGCCGCGGTGAGGAATCGTCTAAGTTTGTCTTCCATGATCTATCTGTAGTTTGTGCCCTTTTTCACAAAATCCGCGAAACCATTTCTCTGTATATAGATAAAATCTCGTGCATTAGCCGATCTTACGTCCCCACTCTTCGCGGCTGTCTTTGACTGACTCCTTGTCGATTTTAGCCTGGAGTTTCAATATACCGTCCATGAGTTGTTCCGGCCGGGGAGGGCATCCCGGGACGTAAATATCGACCGGAATAATGCGGTCGACGCCCTGAACTATGGCATAGTTATTAAATACACCGCCGCATGAGGCACACGCGCCCATGGAGATTACCCACTTGGGGTTTGGCATTTGTTCGTACAGAGTTCGAATTACCGGAGCCATTTTGACTGAGACGCGGCCAGCGACAATCATCAGATCGGCTTGACGCGGCGAGGGCCGCATCACTTCCATCCCATAACGGGCGAGGTCAAAATGCGAGGCGAAAGTGGAAATCATTTCGATCGCGCAGCAGGCAAGCCCAAATCCAAGCGGCCACATGGAGCGTTTGTGCGCCCAGTTGACCATTTTGTCGACTGTGGTCAATATTATCGAATCGGGTATTCTCTCTTCTAATCCCATTTGAGGGCTCCTCGGCCTAACTCATAGAAATACCCGACAAGGATAACAACGACAAAAACCGAAATAGCCAGAAAACCAAACATTCCTAAATCGCGAGCTACAACCGCCCAAGGCAGCAGGAAAATGACTTCAATATCGAACAAAATAAACGAGATAGCGACCATATAAAATTTAACCGGAATGGGATCGGTTGTCGTTCCCTTCGCTGGGATGCCGCACTCGTAGGCTTCGCCTTTATGACCAAGTTTAGTGCGTTTACCAATAAAAATTGACAGCCCGCTCAATAATAGTGCAAGCCCGGTTGTGATGACAATGAGAAGGATTATGGGATAAAAATCTTGAAACATCGCCTCTTGAACTTCTCCAGTCATATTTGCGGAACAATTCCGACTAGATTACTACATTCCACTATCATTGTCAATAACATTTTCATACTGAAAATGTCGTAGGATCAGGGAGAAATCTTGTTGTCTCAGTTGGTCTTACACAAACGGTCAGGCACTTTCAATATATGAAGAAGCCCTATAGCCATTAGAGAAGTGTTTCACAAGCTAAGAGACAGAATAAAACAAATGACAGTTTCAATTGGTATGCTTTGCGAAACGAAGCTCAGCATTAGCGGATTACGATTGTTGGAAATTCTCGAAGAAATGCGTCGGACTTCAAAATTGAATCCAGATCCTCCTCGCTAAATCTTCCGTAGGCGGTCGAATGACCATAGATTTCAAGGCGCTTTTCACTTTGCTCGATTTTCATCCATCCCCCGCCGCGAATTTTATGATGTGTATCAAATATTTCAACGCGTGAATTGCCGGCCACCCACCCGGACGGTATTTCTCTTTCTCGGCAGAAACGATTCACAAGATGGGCATGGTAGGGATAGTCTGACACTGGCCCGATGAGCAGAAAGAGATTCGATCTGTTGGCTAGAAGTACAAATTTACAAACAATGCATCGTGAGCGCCCGGCCTCAAGGCCGGACTGAACATCTTTGTTAAAATACAAGCAGACTTCGGCCGGCATGGTGTTTTCCTGCAAATTGCTCAATTTCCCACTCTGATATGGTTTGAAAATATCCAGCCACGTCTCCCCTTCCAAACCTCGACCCTGTAAATCCCGGGACGGGAAACATCAAAATCGATTCGATTCCCCGTAACGGTCAGGATTAGTTCACCGTTGTGAACCAGATTCATCCTTGCCTTTGAAGGCAGCCGGACCTGCAGTTTAGCCTCATTGGGCGAACTCAACCAGCCTCCGCATGTTACAGATTCGCCGGGTCTGACAGCAAGAAACTCGAAGCCTGTCGCATCCCCCCATCTGATATTTGAACAAAAAAGCCGGCAGTCGCGAATGGCACTCAGAAGCTGGCTGCTTGCTGTTTCGAAATGCGAAGACAGCGGTTCATCGAGGAGAATGTGTGTTCTAATACAGCGGAAATGAACTTTGTATGGGAAAATTTCTACTCTTAACGGACCAAATTGAACAGGAAAGGCATGGGCATCGACCGAGGCAACTCCGGCGCACTTTGACTTCATATTGAGGGCATCCCATTTTTTCAAGATGCGTTGAGTAGGACCGATCATCGATTTTCTCGGTGAAAAAACCATATGGAACTTATTGAACGGTGTGAGTTGTTCCATCCATTCAGACATCTGATTCCACAATTCGATCCCGGTAAACCCCGAAACCGACCAGTCATTCCAAGGATATGGTGGGTACTGTTTCATCCGGTTTCTGATTTCATCCGGGTGCGCGATTATGCCGACCGCGCCGTCGCGTGCCGCGGCGGCAACATATTCTTTCGGTGACAATTTATCTGAATACACACCGGGCGATCCGAATATGAGGTAATGGTGTTTGTCGCTCGTATCGTTATGCTCATATCCAATTACAACCAGTGTCTTGCCATAAAATCCCTCTTTGCTGGCATCGCGGTTCGAAAGGGTCATATGGTCCGACACCATCATGAAATCAAGCCCCGCTTCCTGGCCGATTTCGGCTATTTGTTCGAGAGATTTTGTGCCATCGCTCTCGGTCGTGTGCATATGAATCGCACCCGAATACTGATACCACTCTCCTATTTTATGCGGCATGAGTATCCTTGCGATAACGGGTGTCCGGTACTCGCCGAAAAATAATGAGGCCAATTATCATGATTATGGCCAAAGTCAAAAGCGCAATTTGGTAAGGGAGTTTTGTCATCGATTCAAGGCTAATATTGAAAGTATCCTGAACAAACTGCGCTGATGACCCGCCAGGGGCAAAGAGCAAAACAGTTCCAGTCCAAATAAGCGGTCCGAAAATCGCTGAGGCTCTCCCCGTAACGGCAAAAAGTCCAAAGAATCGCCCGAGTTCTTCTTTTGGCACGAGTTCGGCAAGCATCGGGCGAGTTGTCGTCCATAGTCCACCCAAAAGGATTCCGACAAGCGAGCCCATTGCCCAGACAAGCGGCTCATAGTCAACAAACACAAAACCAGAGAGAGCTACTATCCAGCCAAATACAATCCATGTCACAAGTTTTTTTAGTGACATAAAGATTGACAGTTTGCCTATGATAAACGAGCCTACCACAGCAGTTATAGTTGAGACAATAAGAAAAAGACTAATGAGATTGTCCGAAAAACGAAGCACAATTGCGCAGTAGAGGCCGATATTGAGAATGACGGTATTTACCGCATCCTGGAAAAAGAAATTGGCGACGAGAAAGCGAAGTACACCGGGATACTTTTTGGTCTCAGCAAGTCCAGACCAGACTTCGCTGTACGCCTTGCGGATTGAAACCTTGGATGTCTGTGCGACTGGCTTTTCTTTTACCACAAGAAAGAGGGGCAGAGAAAAAAGAAAGAACAAAACTGCTGTTGGAACAAACGCGCCGACTTTGCCGCTTCCGTCAATAAATGGTATATCAAGTGAAAATATTCCGCCAGTCACAAACGGCAGGACTAAAAGCATCCCGACAACTGAGCCGACATAGCCGAAGGCCACACCAACGCCCGAAATGTAACGAGCATTCTTTCCTGCTGATACGGAATACAGCAAAGCATTATAAAACGGCTGACCAGCTTCATAGGCAAAATTGGAAATGACAGAGAGTGTCAGTAGCGCAATGATGCTCATCTGCCCGGCGAAGCCCATCCCGGCAACGGCGATGCAACAGGTCAGCGTAAAAAACAGAAGGAAATACTTCTTCTTTGTTTGGTGGTCAGAAATTGCCCCCAAAGCCGGTGCGACAATGGCAGTAAGAAGCATCGCAAACGAGAATGGTAAATCAAAGTAAAAGTCGGGGTAGGACAGGTCTTCGATAATGTATCGTTTGAGATAGAGCGAAATTATGTTCATCGAGTAGATCGTGTTGGCAAAATCATAGAACGACCAACTGATGACTTCCTTGTTCCAGACGAGCTTCGTTGGCTCTGCTTTACTCAGGTTTGTAACAATTACTGACGGCATACGAGCGGGTATCTCGCTCATAGACCAAATTTGGTTGAGATGATTATCATGGGGTCAATTAACCGTTCGAGGCGGGGCAAGTCAAGAAGTCTGAAAATAATGAGCAACACGCGCTCTGCGCTATGATTCGGTGAGCAAACGACCCGCCTCACGAAAGCCGCTCAGGATACGAATAATCCTCAACGATTCAGTATCAGACAAATAAATCACAAGATAGGTGTGCACTGGCCAGAAACGAAACGGCTTGGATGTTAAATCTGAGCGAAGATGACCGATATTCGGGTGACGTGATAACAGTTCGAAGGCCAGAATAAAATCGACAAGTACATTCTCAGCGCCACTAGGACTGTCAAGCGCAATGTAATCGATTAGAGATTTCGAGGTCAGTCTGGGCCAACGGCGTGAGCTGGTAGGTTCCCACCGCTTATGGCTTACGCTTGCTAATCTTCTGCTTAAGCTCTTGAACAAATGAAGAACCATCAATAAGGCTACCCGAATCGGCCTCTTTGATTCCAGCCTGAATTTCTTTGCTTAACTGGTTTAGCCGTAAATCCCGCAGTTGCTCCTGCTCCTGAAGAAGTCTGAAAGCTTCGCGGACAACTTCACTAGCCAAGGATACTTTCCAGACTTTACTTTTTTCTGGATAAATTTTTCGTGCTCTGGAGTCAATGAAACATTCATATACCATTATACGCAATACGCAAAATAACAAAAACTGTCAATATTTGGCGGTGTCCTAATTTGAAACGTGATTACGACAATTTCATGATGCCGTGTATCTTCAAAAGCTGAAGACATACAGCACAAACTGAGATGTTGCGAATTTGATCGGCTGATTTGACCTCGTATTGAACTTGCCCAGTTTCCAACATTATTTCGTCTTGTGCCAAATCAGACTTTGTTCGCCGACAAACCCAACATGAGTCAGAATTGAGGGGGGGATAATTGTTCATGAGCGTTCTCCTTTTTGATCGTTAAATTCACTTCTGATCGAAGCTCTGACCGCATCCGCCGGAGACTCAACAGGCGGAGAGTGCAGTACAGCATAATATTTCATTTTCGACGATCCCTCAATTGGTGACGACCACGCATAGCAAAGAGAGGCCATAGGATGTCCCTTAATAGCAAAGACAGTGACTTCGCCCTCCCAAACAATTTTGTCCTGAAAAGACTCGACAACCCAAGTCGTTTCAAGTAAGGTCGCTTGGCAGTTGTGAAGTGACTCGACAGCTTTCTTGAGGTCGTCTATTTGTCTATATCCTCAGCATCTTCGATGGTATCACTTAGAATGTCATCCAGCCATTTCTTGATCTTGTCAATGTCCAGCTGTTTGTATGGGTATGGCACGCGCAAAATGGCGGTTCTTCCACCCTTTAATGGGATCGGATAGTCGCGGGTGATTATGGCCTGAGGTCCTGCCGTACCCATGACCATTGTTGCGGGCTGTGGCGTGACCCTGACTCCGGGCATTTGGTTTAAGTCCATGAGATTCCCTTCAAATTGATCGGCTTGTCTCGTCTCGGGTGCCTCAAACTTGATACCTGCCTTGATACCTGCATAATCCAGCGTCTGCCTAAAATCCCTAATAAACCCCTCAACCGCCTTTGGGTTGAATCCCCGTTCCATCACCAACAAGGTTCGCAGAGTATCATCGCCGGGAAGTCCACCCCTTTCGGCGAACTCTCGCCACAACTCTTTGTAGATTTCCGGCTTTAAGGCGCATCTCTTAAGAGCGGCTAACTTCTCAGCCTCGCTACCACCCTTCAAGACGATATAAAGTGCGTCTCTTGTAAGGACAATACGCCCATTTTCCTCACTTGTCAATCCAAATTTTCTTAAGGCGGAAATTGCGGTCAATGAGGCCCCATGTTCTCCCTTATACCCTAAGTGCTTTAGGACGGCCTCGCGGGTACTACCCGCATTACCGTCTTTTGCATAGATGGCATTGATTTTTTCGACAGCCTCTTTTAGACCCATCACGGGGAAGTTTGGGCTCCGCTGTTTTTTACCCCTTAAATCAGGAGCCGTACCGCCAGACTGTTCAGCCATAATCAGGCCTCCAAAGGTTTGAGTTTCTAATGACAATGTATGGGAGGCGAAAAGATTGTCAAGATGTTTTTGGCGTTAAGCTCACGATAAAAAAATATGAAATACTTTCAAATAAGTATTGTACTACTCGATGCTATTACATATATTGTTGAGGAGATCGAAAACAGAAGCCCCCGAAGGGTAAGTTCGAGGGCCGGATTTGGGGTGCGAAATGGTTTCTGGGTCGGGCTTGACATCTGACGCCACGGGGTTCGAGCCCCCGGCACTCCACTTCATTATACCTTATCGGCAGGAGTTTGTCAATGAATAACTTGAAGCGAGACAAGCAAGAAGTTGTTATCAGGTGTCTTGTCGAGGGTGCTTCAGTTCGATCAACTGAACGGATTACCAATGTCCACCGAGATACAATTCTAAGACTCATGGTCAAGGTTGGTAATGGTTGCAAGAATATCATGGCAAGTGAATTCCATGATCTCCAATGCCGTCGGGTTCAGCTTGATGAGATTTGGGGGTATGTAGGTCGGCATCAACGCAGACTAACCGAGGCTGACGATCAAAACAGAACTGGTGATTTCTGGACATTCGTTGCAATAGACGCTGACACTCGTCTTGTCCCTGCTTATAGGGTTGGCAAACGCAATCTTGAAACTACGACACAATTCCTTAGTGAGTTATCCGGTCGTTTGGCTAACAGAGTCCAAATATCATCTGATGCTATGCCCTCATATATAGAGGCGATTGATCGTGTGTTCGGTGCTAACGTCGATTACGGTCAGATTGTAAAGTCATACGAAGCAGAACCAGTCGGGCCGGGTAGGTATAGTCCGCCGCGAGTTTCATCAATTAAAAGGTCAGTGAGGGTTGGCCGTCCAGAAGAAGGACATATCTCGACAAGCTATGTTGAGAGGAGCAATCTTTTAATGAGGATGAGTATTCGACGCTTAACGAGGCTAACCGACGCTTTCTCCAAAAAGTTGGAAAATCTTGAGGCTTCTATTGCATTACACTTCGGTTACTACAATTTTGTCAGGATTCACAGGTCTTTGAGAGTTACGCCCGCAATGGAGGCTGGGGTTACTAAGAGCGTGTGGACTATAAACGATTTGGTCGATGCTTGTGATAGCCATGGAGCCAGATCAAAGCCAGAGGGTAAATGATGGATCAGAGTGCTCTACGATTTAGACGAGTCGACATGACGAATGAAGCCTACAAAGAATTAAAGTGCCACCGAGACAAAATCAGTGATTGTTCTGAGATTGACGAGGTCATCTTTGGCATAAGATACCATTTGGAGCGGAATGCGGACATTTGCGATACGGTAGAGGGGACAAATGTCCGTTGCTACAAAGCGCGGCCTATGCGTTCAGGCTTTTCCGTGTCGGTTCTCTTTCGCATCAATGACAGAAAGGTTGAAATCTGTAGAGTTCTTCATAAAAAGTTGGGGGAGAACTAAGTCGATTAAGCCTGTCGCTCTAGTGCGACTGCTATTTTGATAATCTCAGGAGTAATATCCGACGGCTCTTGTTCTCGGCAATAAACGGTGCTGTACGGAATGTCCTCTTTAAGGCTCGCCAATTCGTAACCTATAAACTTATGTGACCGATTACTAATTTCGTCGGCAGTTTGGTCTTTGTACTTCACGATCATATCATTTACAATATCAATTTCCCATGCCTCAAAAAATTCAAGATTCGACTCTCTAAGCGGAGTTGGCCGGTGCTGGATACGATCATAGCATTTCTTCCGTATGATAGCCAATTCAGCATTGGCAATCATTTCGTCAAGGATAGACGGCATAAGACGAGGGGATGGCCCCATTTTCAATTTCTGGTAATTGGCTCCCGTAATTGACAGCCCTCTACGTCTAAAGGCTGTAAAATCAGAAAAGAACAGTAATTTATTCAGCTTGACCTTGCCAAAGAACTCATGTTCCTGACACTTGGCTGAAATATAAAGAACCAGCTCCTTAAATTTTCTCTTCTGAAATCGCACCGACTACCCTCACCAAACCGCTGTGTTATGTGTATTTTAATATAATGGATCGGCTTAAAAATGTCAAGAATTTAAACCCGTACTTCATCTTGCAATCAGATTGCCCCTATTTTCAAATTAGGACACCGCCCAATATTTGTTATCGAAGTAAAATTTCCTTCAATCGAAGAAATTCCAGATAAAACCATACGAATTGAATCGCCCCACATCCTCAAAATATTCCCTCGGCTCATAGCTATTCGAAAGCAGATTCTGAATGACATAATGAAAGCGAAAGGTATTCAATTGGAATGAGAGAGAGACATTCAGGAGCGGAATCTCGCCGAGGAATCGACCTTGGTATCCTTCGTATGGCCCCAGGAAAATAAACTCGCCGTACCCATAGAGATGAATCAGTTTTGCTTTCCAGAACCAATGAAGTTCAAGGTTTGAGAAAAAATGAAAATCGGGTGTGTATGCCCTATCAGCAAAGGCATCGTAATCCACGGTGTAATGACTCGCGCCAGCTGAGGCGGTGACGACATCCTTCCACTGCAACTTCCCGCGCGCGGTTACATTTAGAAATGTCACATTCCCGTTCATTGGAAAGAATGTTGTCTCGTCAATGCTGTTGCGGTATCGCCAATCGATTCCGTCAAATATCTTTCCGCCGGCAACCGACAGGCACAGCGATCGCGCGACATTCCCCCATCCGACATCGGCTGAGCCGACAAGCTGGCGCTCCTGCTCCAAATTCGGATTGCCGATATCGGAATAGATCCCGAACGACGACGGATAGACCAGCGATCGCTGATGACGAAGATGAAGTTCATGCAGAGTCGGTTCCCGTTCCTGGTAAAGCGCAGAGAACATGAAAAATAGATTCTCGGATTCTTTCTGCCATACTGCCGATACCGACGGAAGCAGTCCGACACCTTCAACCGCACGCGCCGAGAAGCGCACAGCGTAATTCGAAGGTTTTGTAAGAGTCACAAAACCAAATGAAAGTTCACCATGATACCGGTCGAAACGCTCAAAGCCGTCATCATATTGATTTGAGTGCAGTTCGACGTCCGAGGAGAAAGCCTTATTCCCCTTGAGCCATTCGCGGCCAGTCTCGAGAGAATGCCCTGTGATATTAAAACGCCCCTTGTACGGGCCATCAATATTGGAGCCTTGGCGTAAATGACTGTAACCGAATGAATTTGTTGCAGTAAAATTATTGGTGTGGGCGAGAAAGGCAACGCGCAAGGAACGATCAAACCGCTTGCGCTGAATTGACGAACCGCCAATATCAGGATACAACGGAAGCGGTCCCTCGGCATCATTGAGCGATCCCGCCACTTTCAGCGCGTACCGGCCAGTCAGAGGCTGATAGAGATCGGCGGTGTAGGTGTATGAGTCATGCTGACGATTAACAACAAGACCATCGGCAGTTTTATAGCCGAGCGATGCTGTCAGTTTTCGTCCGTTTGAAAAATTGTTGGCGTATCTGCCTCGTACATTCGAGTAGCTATAAAAGCCCTTGTCGACAATGAATGCCGTGTGCGGGGATGCTGTGTCACGTTTTATCGGTATAGTCAAAAGGGTCGCCACACCGTTCCCGTCGCCGCCAAAAACAGCCCCTGCTCCGGCCGGCAGGACATAGATACTCTCATCAAGCGTGGTCGGCAGATCATTGAGGTCAACCAAACCGTCCGGTTCTATAATATGTTCGAAGGGGCGGTACTGTTGACCAGCCATAAGATAGTTCATGCGGTCGCCCTGAAGTCCGAACGGCTGCACGGTTGTCCTCATCGGTGTGGTCTGATGGGCAAGAGAGAAAAACCCGGGGTGAGTGCGAAAGTAATCACCGGCATCGCGGGTGAAAAACCTACGCACCGCGGAGCCGTTATCCAGCCGCGGAGATAACAGATATGCCGAAAGCGAGTCGAAGTAAAAAAAAGGTTTTGGACGAGGCTCACGTTCTTTTTCAAGTTGTTGCCGAACGCGAATGCGGGCTTCAAAATCTTTGAGCCGGTCGCGTTCGGTTCCCAAACTATCCTTCACATCGAGGGTGTCGGCGACATCGATTGTATCATAAACTGGAGGAAGCGGAGAGCGGGAGGAATCGACAGAATCAGCCTTGGTGGCATTGCAGAACATTAGCGCACCGAGCAGAACAAGCGCGGCAATTCTCTTCATGATCGAGACGTCTCCCGTTTATAGAGATGAAGTGTCGCTCCAAAGAGGAGGGGAAATATAAGCGCGTTTGAAAGAAGCGACGGGCCTGACCAGAGCATGCCAGTATAGAACCACGGCCAGAACGGCTGGTTGATTGCGGCATCGACAATGTTTACCGGGATGTAAAAGGCAAGGGTTGAGATCAGAGCGGTAATTACAAGTGAGAGAATCTTTGTCGCGGCGGACATTTTCCAGAATGATGTCTGGCGGTACAGGGCGCCGATTGCTCCGCTTAACGCCATGCCTCCCATCTGCGCCAGCATAACAGGCAGGTTCACCGGGCCATAGGGATTTAAAAATGACCAAAGTCCGGTTCCGATGACGCCAACAAGCATTCCTGAGAAAACTCCCCAGACAAATCCGGCGGTGAAGACAATGAAGAAGGTCAGTTTAACATTTATCGCATAGGCAGTCGCATAGGCGAGGACATAGACAAGCGCGGAAAAAAGAGCAATACGCGTCAAGCTATGAATTTTTCCGAGGGACAATTCGCGCTCGGATGCGGAAGTCATCGGATAATCGCCACCTTGACTTTGTCTTCGGCCAAAAGAGTCTTTTTGTCCGGAGAACTGTACAGCCGGGCGTAGGCAAAATAGACACCCGACGAGACCGGCGATCCCGACTGGTTTTTCATATTCCATTCGGATTCAAATAATCCTGCGCGGTAGAGCCCAAGACGATCTTCGCCAGCAAATGTTCCCTCAAGCGCCTGAACAAACTCGCCTGAAACTGTAAAGAGATCAACCAATAGCAAGGGGCTGCTGAAAACTGGAATTGTTATTGAGTCTGTGGGAACAGCAAAGCGGAATTTGAGATTCTCCCCACCCATTTTTGAGACAACGGCAGGGTTCGGATACGGGGTCAGCACGGCGGCTGGTCTACTAATGAGCGCCGGGTTAACTTCGCTGGAATCGGTGCCGCCTGTTGTATAGGAAATACCAAGCTCGGTAGCTTGCGAATAAAGCGAGGCGTTTGTTGTTCCGGTTGTAAATATTAGGCTAATTGAGCGGTAAAGATCGGGATTCAGAAATTCGAGGACACCAGATAATCCAGGCACGGGGGACGTCTCTACAAAATGTGAATCAGGCAATGCTTCGAGTTGATATACGACTGAAAGCACCCAAGGTTGAGGAAGGGAGCTGAGCACAAAACCGAGTATCTGAATTTCTGATGAGTCCACGCATACGCCACTGTCTGTGCTGTCACAGCGGAATCTGTCATATGTGCGTGATTGAAGTTCTTCCAGCCGGATAAACGTTGACGCATTATGATGCGGCTGATAGGGATTGCCAAAAACAACATTGAAGGGATAACTGGTGTGCCGTGCCATTTCGGTGAGTGGAATAATAGGATAGGCGACGGCTTCTTCGTAACCAATTCCATTTGGGGCAGTCTCAGTATATTGCCCGGTAAAGTAGTTCCACAGCCAGAATTCATTGAAGGCCCCTGACAGTGAACTGCCATACATCGGGTTGGCCAATATCTGATTGATAGCAGTGAATACTTGTCCGCCGAAGCCGAGTGTGCCGCAGCGCAGCCAAATTTCCCGAATAAGAGCCGGGTCGAACTTTTCTGACAAGTACAAGGGGAAGATAGCCGCGCCATAAGGATGAAAATCCGCGAACCCGATAAATCGTTGAAGGGAGCTCTGCGGATCTTCGAAGAAATACGGCAGGTATGAATAGTAGTCATTTATGTGGTCGTATAATTGTTCTTCCATCCAGACCGCCGACATCTCCATCCAATATCGTTTGACCTGCTGGTTCACAACATCGGCCTCGGTGTGATCAATGCCGAACTGTATGGCATGGAAATATTCATGGGCGAGGGTGACCCGCACGGCATCGAGCGGGCGATCTTTGTATCTATCAATCTGCTGGAAATCATTTTCGAGTTCGATAAACGAAGTCGCGCTCAGGGTTATCGGATTGCCAATGTAGGTGGAATCAATATATGCCAAGCCAAAAATTCCGGTGCCAAGATCGGTGAGATAAATGTCATACTTCTCATCTCCTCCCGAAAGATAAAATGAATCTGCAGGAGGAGCAGGATATCCCATAACATTGACAATTGAGTTATACACTGAATCGGCAATGACCCCTACCATCTCTACGTAGTTAGGATGACCATCACCGTCTGAGTCCACATTCGCCTGAAAGACCGCATCGGTCCCGGTCTTCGTATAATGAATCAGAAAGAGACCGCTCGGGGAAACATAACTCGTATCCAATATCGGGCGTGACTGCAGCGCATCGCCTCCAAGAGAAAGCAGAAGTTGTTTGTCCAGTTTGCTTCTGTTAAGGCTGAAGTCGGCAGCGGCAGTCATGCCGCACTTAATAGGCAGACCATTATATTCGTGTTCTTCGATAAACTCAGCCGCGGATTTAGAGGGTAGTGACCGCCCTCCTTTGACAAACAGATAGTCTTCGATAATCTCACGCTGGCGCTCTATCGACAGATCTTGATCGTTGGCCTGAACAGGAAGATATGCAAGTATCAACACGAGAAGAATAAATCGCTTCAATGGGCACTCCCATGATCACCGGCGAAACTTTCCACCCGCCGCTTAAGGTTTTCAAGACAGTCTATCGGCACTTTAAGGGCTCCAATTGGTACCTCTCGTCCCGAACGACCATGAAAGTCCGACCCTCCCGTGATAATCATACTATATGTTTCAGCAAGTCCCAGCAGTTGCGTAATCATCACTGTCGAATGAGCATAATGAAAAACTTCAATTCCATCAAGGCCAAGCGGCGCAAGGTGCGGGATATGACGGTGCATTTCAGCAATTCCAGCATGGGCCATGACAGCGACACCCCCGGCTTCGTGAACCAAGTCAATCGCCTTGCGCGGTATCCACGACGCTTTGGCTTCATAGCCTGGACCGTCGAAGCCGATATATTTCCTGAAGGCTTCTTCCATCGTTGAGACTTGTCTCATCTGCAGGAGCGTTTCAGCAATATGCGGTCTGCCGATAACAGCTCCGTCGGCAATACGCAATACGTCCTCGAAAGTAATCTGTAAGCCCAGCTTCTGAAGTTTTTTCACCATATTGAAACCCCGCGTACTTCGCTTTTCTTTGAATTCTTCCAGAGCATCAGTAAGCCTCGGGTGTTCAGGGTCAAAGAGGTAGGCCAGCATATGCATATCATCACCATCCACATTTACTGACAGTTCGACGCCCGGCACCAATTCCGGGTCACTTCCAGTTAACAGCGGACTCATTTGTCGATACCCTTCAATTGTGTCATGGTCGGTCACAGCAAAGGCATCAAGATTTTTTGTTCTTACTATGTCGAGCAATTTTTGTGCGGAGTACAATCCATCGGAACAACTGGTGTGCATATGCAAATCGACATATTTGGTCATCTACTTAACTTACTTTCCACTACTGATTGGATTTGGGAAGCAAGTTGTTCGCCGTAGTCTTGCGCGGTTTTCCATTCCTTGCGAAGCGAAGCGACCAGATTTTTGTCTTTAAGCGAGGCAAGATTAATACGGACATTGTACCCCGCTCCAGTAATTGCCGCCCTTCCCATCAGTCCGGCTACACCCGCATCCGAAATTGAATTTTCATTTCCTTTTTGAGCGACCACCAATGCAAGTCGGAGAACTTCAAGTGTTGTCTTCATAACTGTCAGCGGCACACGAGCGGCCTCGGCGGTAGTTTCCTGGATCATCTTATCCCGGTGGGTGGACTGTTCGTCGCTTGCTTTGGATAGTTTGAAGGCGGCCATAACGGCATTAAAGGCTTCTTTGTCAGTGTCGATTAGGCGAGTAAGCTCGGCGCGAAGATTGTCGGCTTTGTCGCGGATTTCGCTCAATTCATCTTTGACAGTTGCGTAGTTTTTCTTTCCTACGGTCAGTCGGCATACCATTGCGGTAAGGGCCGCAGAAAGCGCTCCAGCCGAAGCCGCAACCGAACCTCCGCCCGGAGCCGGGGATGCCGAAGCAACTTCATCGTAGAAAGTTTCGACAGCGGCCTCGGTTTTGTGGCCGACCTCGCTCAGCTTCACTTCGAGGATTTGGTTCCGTGAAAATTTCTCGAGACGGAGATAGAAATCGGCAACATCAATAATCGCATCCTGAGGGACCAGACCAATAATTTCGGATGAGGTGACCGCAACGCCGTATCGCGCGGCCTCGCTCTTTATTGTCTCGAAAACCCTGAAAATAGGGGTTTTGGAATAATTGACAAGATTCATTGAAATCTGAACTTGGTTCCGCTCTTGAATTTCAAAGCCAAGCGCTTTGACAAAACGAAAACCGCCGGTCAGACTTCGCACAGCATCGGCTATTTTGGATGCGACCGTTATATCATTGCAGCCAAGATAGACGTTGAAAGCAACAAGCGGCAATCGAACACCGATCGCCGTAGCTCCGGACTTCAGATTCATATGAGCTGGCCCATAATCCGGCTTGCGCTCAGGATCGGTCGCGATGCTGTCACGAATCCCTTCGTATTCTCCGACCCGAATATTGGCAAGATTTTTTCGCTTGGTTGAAGTCGCGGCGTCTTCGTAAAGATAGACCGGTATCGCAAGCTCGGTTGCTACGCGATTAGCCAGCGTATTCGCAAGTTCAACAGCTTCCTCGATTGATACGTCTGTCAGCGGAATAAATGGGCAGACGTCGCAGGCGCCCATCCGAGGATGTTCGCCAGTATGGGTTTTCATATCGATGAGTTCTGAGGCCTTTTGGTAGCCTCTGAATGCGGCTTCGACCAGCTGGGTTGGATGGCAAACGAAAGTGACAACCGAACGGTTATGGTCTCGATCCATTTCTTTATCAAGCAGGGATACGCCGGATATTGAGGTTATGGCATCGCAAATGGCCTGCACAACTTCGGGTCTTCGTCCTTCAGAAAAATTAGGAACGCATTCAATTAGTTTTGCCATAAGCGGAAGATATGCCTTGGGTACTGAAAAGGGAGAAATTATTTTCGAGCCAGGCTTTTGAGGCTCCAGGCCAATAATGGGATGAAAAGTTCATGATGACCGACAAATGTGAATCCCTTGCCGGCATTGAAAGTGGGTCGGGTGACAATATTCATGTGCGGTCGGTAGTGCTCCAGCATATCAAAGTTAGCGGTCGTCAGACGACTTTTGCCCCCGTTTAGATTTCTTGCCACCGTTAACGCTTTTAGAAAGACCTCAGGCAGAATTACAGCAGACCCAATATTAGCGGCGACGCCTCCTTTGTCAATATCAGCACAAATTGCGGCGAGGATACGAAAATCAAGGTGTGAAGCCTCGCCCACCTTCGCGGCATCGAAATCCGGGTGCTGAGAGACAATATCTGTACCGATTCCGACATGGACCGTCGCTGGCAGGCCTAATCGCTCGGCGGCTGAAAATATGGATTGCTTGCGATGCGGAGCCTTCTTCTGATTAATATACTGACCGCAGGCCTCGCCAAGACCTATTTTGTGGTCGAAAGCCAATTCCACAACTGCCGCATAGAGTTCGCCTGTTTCTCTGACCATACCAAAACTGCCATCGCTCAGGCCCGATTGAACGTCTTCAGATGTCCCGCCAAAAAAGGCCAGTTCAAGGTCATGTATCAACCCAGCTCCGTTGAAAGAAAATCCGGTGACAAGTTCCTCTTCCATAAGATCAATAAGCAACGGTGATAGGCCGACTTTTATGGTATGGGCGCCTAAAAGAAGATGGAACGGTTTGTCCTGCTTTCGTGCGGCAAGCACCAAATTCATGAACTCGCGTAAATCTGCGGCTTTAAGGAATCGAGGAAGGGATTCGAGGAGAGTAATGGCGGAAGCCGAGGCTTTCATCGGTCGGGCGAAAGCCTTCACTTCGGTTTTGTTCTCTCGTTTTTTGACTGAATAACGATTGACTCGGCTCAGATCGGCGGGTACAATTCGTCGGTGTGAGCGAATCATTGAAGTTAAAACTCGCTGATTTCGCCGAGGGAATATTTGGTCAGTTCGGCTGAAATGGAGCCGATGAGAACTTTCGATTTCATCAATACTGGCATACGCAAGTAATCATCAGTTAGCCAGATTGTGATTTTACCTTCATTCTTAAACACTCCCACCGCGGCAGTCAGCGGCTCGACGACAAAACAGTTAAATGTCCCGGCGTCGACTGTTATCTTTTCTTTTTTGACAACTTTTACTTCCAATTTAAGGATTTTTCCGTCGACGAAACTGTCCATGAAGACCGATTTACCAACCTGAAGCGGCTGGGTACGAACATAATAAAGCGATGTCAGCGCGTCCTGACTGAACGGTTCAAGCGTGTAAAGGCTATCCTCATAATCGACAGTAAAATTGCGTTGGTCAAAGACATATACGCGGTCATTGGAATAGCCGCCTTCGCGCAATCGTTTTTCGAACCGCCAACTGAACAAACCTGCGGCATCCATTATCGACTCAACGCGATCATCTACTTTGAACATGCCGGAGAAGAAATCATTTGAATTTGCGCGGGTGACAATTTGATACGACGGACGCTCTTCAAATTCGACAAGCGAAGCTACTTCCATCGTCGCCGTCCCGGCGTTTATGAACCCATAGTTGACATCGAAAGTAAACTTTTCGCCTACACCGAAGGCGACATTTTCCACAAATCTTGTATCGAGAGTCATCCCACCAGTTGAAGGCGCACTTTCAGATGACGGATCGGCAATACCAAGCTGACTTGAGAAAAGATAGACGACTGGGCTGATTGCAATAACTAAAAGAACCCACGATATGGATTTTTTTAGGCTGAATTTAAACCGCATGCACGGCTCCATCAATTCGCCGAATAATCTCATCCAAGTTTTTGCCGAGATATTCGCCTATTTCAAGAAAGGTTTCATTATAGCGGTCGAGGGATTGCCCTACAGGGTCATCGACACCGTCGCCGACAGGACTTTGATCAGGGAAATTTTTGAAGAGAAAAACCTTATCGACAGCTTCCGGATCGAGACGCAAAATTTCCTTGTAATGCTCAGGCGCCATTGCTAAAATAAGATCGGATCTCTCGATCAGGTCTGCTGTTAGCAATTGCGACTCATGGTCGGAAATATCAGCATCCCACATTTTGACCACTTCGCTCGCGAAACGCGTAGCTGGAGATTTATAGGATGCAGAAATGCCGGAAGAGATAACACTGAATTTTCCCTGACGTTTTTTGTTAAGCAGCACCTGAAGCGCTCCTGCAGCCATAGGGGAGCGGCAGGTGTTACCGGTACAGACGAACATAATCGTATACTTTTTAGCCATGATACTTTCCCAATTTAAGATGGGAATAAATCAACGATGATGCAATGGCTCCTTCGCGCAAAACAACCGGAGGGTTGACACTGCAATCGACCACGGTTGATGTTTTACCAGTCAGTGCGCCGCCATCAAGGTAGAGATCGACTTCGTCTCCAAGTTCGGCTCGAATTTCAACGATTGTGCTATGGTCGGGGCTTCCGGTTCTATTGGCCGATGTCGCGCTCACCGGAAAATTAACACCATCCATAATTGACTGAATAATCGGAGACGAAGACAATCGAAGTCCGATCTTTCCATCTTTCAGGATTTCAGGTTCAATTGGGGCCTTGGCTTTGAGAATCATAGTCAGTGGCCCCGGCAGGAATTTTTCCGCCAAAATAGAAGCCGAATCCGACTGCTCGCCGTATTCAAAAAGATCTGCTTTATTTTTAACAAAAATGGCTGTAGGAGAAGTCATGGGGCGTTTCTTTAATTCAAACAGTTTCTTCAATGTCTCTTTTCGGTCAGCTCGAATAAGAAGACCGTAACGTGTTTCTGTAGGCGCAACAACAAGGCCGTGATTTTGCAATATCATGCAGATTTGCTTTATGACCTCCGGCGTAATTTTATTCCCTATCACCTCTATAATGTCAGCGGCCATCATTCGTTCCCGACGAATCTCGAACTGAAAGCGAATCGTAGAGTTTCATAGAATCTTGATAGAGACGAGCCGCTTGTTTAACTCCGGTAGTTACTGGGACAACCCAGGCATTCGCGTAACCTGCCCCTTTTGCTTTTTGTTGATATGACTCGGCTTGGGCACGGGATTCAAAGTTTCCAACACGGACTTTGAAATTGGGGACCTCGTAATCAGTATAAACAGGCTGGTCAAATATTTCTTCGGCAACGAGGGCCGCCTTTCGGGCTTCGCTGAACAATTCGCTCGTCAGCAACTGTACGCGAAAGACTTGGCTTTTTAAACTATCTCCCTTTGTGGAGACATCCGGTTTAACAGCGGTATCAGTAGAAAGCGTCGAAGGCTTTGCTATAAAAGTAGATAGAGGAGTATCTGTCTTTGATATTTTCTGCTTCACGGGGACGATTCGTTTGTCTTGAGGAAGCTCCAATGGGTCATACCCGCGCTTGTCTTTTCTGGAAGCATTTTCATCGGCAGAAAGCGTAAGTGGCGTTGCAGCGCAGAGCGCAAAGCACAAAGCAGACAAGGCAAATGAACGCCGCGCTTTATAAATAAGATCGTGTTTTTTCATCGGCGTTCAGCTTAGCCAGAAGCTCTTTGATTTGGCCAATTTTGGTTTTGTGAGCCACCAAGGTTATGTTTGCCGATCGTACGACGACCAAATCGGAAACACCAAGAGTGGCCACTATTCCTTCTTCGTCATTATATACCGTTGTCTCATACGTTTCGACAGTTGCTGTCTCGCCGATCAAGACATTGTTGTCTGAATCCTGATCTTTGTAGCGCTCAAGAGCAGTCCATGAGCCGATATCATCCCAGATAATATCGGCCTTCATAACTACCACATTATTAGCCTTTTCCAAAACTGCATAATCAATAGATATGGACATCGTCTTGTCATATAGCTCAGTTCGCGCCTGCTCTTCATTCGGAGTTCCGACATGTTTGGCGTATGTTGAAAGAAGGTTTCCTATCTCCGGTTGGCACTGGTTGATTGCGTTCAGGATCGAGTTGGCTGACCAGATGAACATTCCGCTATTCCATAGGTACTTTCTGCTGAAATAGTATTCCTGAGCCAGAGGGGCTTTGGGTTTTTCTACAAAAGCCGCAACCTGATAGATAACCGAATCGCCCTGATTCTTATAGAGCTCGCCAAGCCTGATATAGCCGTAACCCGTCTCGGGTCGTGTCGGGACAATTCCGATCGTAATGAGTTTGTCTTCAGCCTGAGCCAGCGCTGCGCTATCAGTAAGAATATCAAGTAGCTTTTCTGCGGGTCGGATCAAATGGTCAGCTGAGAGCACTACCATAACAGCTTTTGGGTCGGTTTGAATCAGATGAATAGCGGCCAAGCCGATCGCAAGACAAGTGTTGCGTCCGATTGGCTCGGTTAAAATATGTTTATTCGAAAGATTCGAATTGTTGTCAAGAATCAGCCGGGTCATCGATTGGCCGGTGACTATTCGGATATTGTCTTCCGGGATGAGTGGACGAACTCGTTCGATAGTCTCGACAAGCATTGTTTTGTCTGATGTAAGGGCAAGAAATTGTTTAGGACGCTCAGCCCTCGAAAGAGGCCAAAAACGTTCCCCTTTTCCGCCTGCCATTATGACACCGTAGACCACTGATTTTAACCTCGTCTAACTTTTGATGCTCAAAGCCACTTAAAGAAGGATCGCACCTTCATGTTCTCTTGCTTCGATACTGAAAGTAATCCTGTTTAATGGTCTGAGTCAAGGAAAGACTCTCAACTCCATATTGTCCGCTTAACTCATTGACAATCAGTAGTTTTCGGCGTGTTTGGTGAATATCAACGGTCAATTCTTGCCATATCTTTGATTTAGGAGCAACTGCATGGAACTGAATCACAGCCATTAATGTTAAAAAAGCTAAATTAAATCTTTACAAAACTGTATAGATTTAATAGTTTATTAAATAATTAGCACGTTGATTACTTTTTTGGGTACTAATTTTTTGGACGAGATAAGTTTATGAGAATAACAGCTGTCGAAGAATTTGGATTGCGATGCCTCCTAAGTCTGGCAAAAGAGGGGGCATATTCGCAGCTTTCTATTGCTGATATAGCCGAGCGAGAAGGAATCTCAGTGCCCTATGCATCGAAACTTCTCTCGCTTTTACGAAAGGCCAATTTGGTGGTAGCAGTACGTGGCAGAACAGGCGGGTTCACCATTGCCCGCCATCCCAGCGAAATTACATTGTTCGAAGTTCTAACCACGCTCGGCGGGCCGCTCTTAGACCCCAACCACTGCACACGTTATTCGGGACTTGGCTATACCTGCGTACATATCGGCGACTGCTCGATCCATCCTGTGCTTGTCGGCTTGGCTGGATATCTTAAGGATTTTTTGATTGGAACGACAATCGAAGATTTGATAAACCGCGATACCCTTGCCTCGCTGAAGCGAAAAGTAGTGACAGCGACAACCTTGGGACTGGAGGCCAGAAAATAATTGAAGTCATTGTGTTGCGATAAAAAGAAATATTTGATTAAATATAGATTGAAGAGGATTACTTATGTCAGACAAACAAGTCTTGTTTGAATTCAAGGACATTCATGTTGAAGTTGAGGGTAAGGAAGTCGTAAAAGGGGCTTCGCTTAGAATAAATAAAGGGGAAATTCATGCCATCATGGGTCCCAACGGCAGTGGAAAATCATCACTGTCAAATGCTCTCATGGGTCATCCGGCCTACCAAATAACAGTCGGAAAGGCCGTGCTTGATGGAGCCGAGATAAATGAGCTTGAGGCCGATGAGCGTTCACGCGCCGGGCTTTTCCTCGCTTTTCAGTATCCCTTGGCGATACCGGGAGTTACCGTCGCAAACTTTCTCCGCACGGCATTGATTGCCCATCGAGGGAAAGAGGCCGATATGTCTGATTACCGCAAACTGCTCAAGGGCCACATGGCCGATTTGCAGATTGACCAGCAGTTTGCCGCGAGGTACTTAAATGATGGTTTCTCAGGTGGTGAGAAGAAACGAATTGAGATTCTTCAGATGGCGGTGCTCAATCCAAAAATGGCGATTCTGGATGAAACCGATTCGGGCCTCGATATCGACGCGCTCAAGACTGTCGCGCAGGGGATAAACAGATTCCACACGAAAGATAACGCGATCCTTCTGGTGACGCACTATCAGCGTTTGCTGGATTATGTCAAACCGGACTTTGTGCATGTTATGATGGATGGAAAATTAGTCAAATCCGGGGGCACGGAACTGGCCCTCAAACTAGAAGATCAGGGATATAACTGGATCGAGGAATCACTCGGCCAGAAAGTAGGAGTACTTTAATGTCTAATGCAGGAGTTGTAGAACAACAAAAGAGAGATCTATCGACAATCGGGGCGGATTATACTGCCAAGTATGGTTTTCATGATCCAGTCGATTATTTTCATAAAGGCGTGCGCGGCGTAAATCACGAAGTCGTTGAGATGATTTCGCGCATGAAAAAAGAGCCGAAGTGGATGAACGAAATCCGCCACGAGGCCTTTGAAATCTTTTTGCAGAAACCGATGCCGACTTGGGGCGACAGCGCGCTTTTGAATGAAATAAAATTTGACAACATCTACTATTTCATGAAGCCTATCGAAAACACTCAGAAAAGCTGGGATGATGTCCCCGAATATATCCGCAAAACTTTTGACAAGCTCGGTATACCCGAGGCCGAAAAGAACTTTTTAGGCGGTGTTTCAGCGCAGTATGAATCCGAGGTGGTCTATCATTCGCTTCGCGAGGATTTGGTAAAACTCGGCGTGGTCTTTTTAGATATGGATACCGGACTTCGCGAATACCCGGAGATCGTGCGGCAATATTTCGGCACTGTAATTCCCGCATCTGATAACAAATTTGCCGCGCTCAATACGGCTGTCTGGTCGGGCGGGTCGTTTATTTATGTCCCGCAGGGTGTGAATGTCACTGCGCCATTGCAGGCCTATTTCCGTATCAATGCTGAGAATATGGGACAATTTGAACGGACACTCATCATCGCCGATAAAGGTGCACGGGTACACTATATTGAAGGATGCACTGCGCCAGTCTATTCGACCGAATCGTTGCACTCCGCGGTTGTCGAGATGGTGGCTATGGATGAATCTTATATTCGCTACACGACCATTCAGAACTGGTCGCGCAATATTTATAACTTGGTGACCAAACGCGCTAATGCGTACAAAAATTCAACTGTCGAATGGGTCGATGGAAACCTCGGCTCGCGTTTGACGATGAAATTCCCCTGCATTCAACTTCTCGGCGAAGGCGCCAAAGGGGAAATCCTCTCGGTCGCATTTGCCGGAGTCGATCAGCATCAGGATGCTGGCGCAAAAGTTATCCATGTCGCGCCTAATACATCCTCTCGGATTACATCAAAATCTATTTCGAAAGACAACGGACGGGCGTCGTATCGCGGGCTTGTCAAAGTCCACAAAGGCGCGACTAACTCCAAAGTCTCGGTCGAATGCGACGCGCTATTGATTGGCCGGGACGCCCGAAGCGATACCTATCCGACGATGGAAATTGATAATGACCAGGTAAAAATCGAACATGAAGCGCGAGTTTCAAAAGTAGCTGAAGAACAACTTTTCTATCTGACTAGCCGCGGCTTGACTGAAGATGGAGCGCGACTGTTGATTGTGAACGGCTTTATGGAACCTTTCACCAAGGAATTGCCGCTTGAGTATGCAGTGGAGTTGAACCGACTCATAGAACTCGAAATGGAAGGTTCAATAGGATAATGATGAAGAATACAGAATTAGAAACATCGGACAAACAGACATGGCTGAGCGAAAAACGAAAGCTGTCTCTGGAGCGATTCAACGAACAGCCTCTGCCCCGCCGCGGCCTGAATTTGTGGCGTTACACCGACCCGAATAAATTTATTGCAGTTCCAAATACTGCAGGTGTCGAGGCTAAAACCGGAAGGCAGCCCCCCGGGGCAGAAAACGAGAAGAAGAATTTAGCCAACGGCCATCTCGCTGCACTCGCCGTTGATTTTGCGTGCCGTGAGATAGGTGTGGAGATGGGCAGCGAAGCCCGATCCAAAGGCGTGGTTGTTTCTTCGTTGAGTGCGGCTGTACTCTCGCATCCGGAAATAGTCGAAAAATATCTCTACTCGCTCATCAATGATCAGTTCGGGAAGTTTGAAGCAATGAATGGCGCGATGTGGAACGATGGGATATTTGTATATGTCCCAAAAAACATAACTATCGAAAAGCCTATTCATTTAGTTCGCGAGTCCGCCGAGGCTGGCGCTTCTCAGTTTCCGAGACTGCTTATTGTTATCGGTGAGAATGCCGAAGCAACAATTATTGACGAATACCGGGGCGGTTCGCTTGATTCCGACAAAGCTCCGACACAAAGCAATGGCGCGGTCGAAATTATCGGTCTGGCAAATAGCCGGACGCGCTATGTCTCGCTTCAACGTCAGGGATCAGGAGTCAATGCCTATCTGACCCACCGCGCACGTATTGAGAAGAGCGCGACTATGCTGACCATTCCGCTCGCCTTTGGCGGATCGACGACCAAGCAAAACTTCGGCGTTATCCTCGATGGTCAGGGGGCTGACAGTAAAATGGCCGGCCTTTTGTTCGGTACCGATTACCAACACTTTGATAATCATACTTTGCATCATCATTCCGCCGGACAGACGACATCGAACATTAATTTTAAGGTGGTCCTGAAAGACAAAGCGCATTCCGCCTACACCGGTCTTATCCGAATTGATAAGACTGCGAAAACCTGCGCGGCCTATCAGGAAAACCGGAACTTGCTTTTAAATCCAGGCACTAAGGCTGAGACTGTTCCTGAGCTTGAGATTCTCAACGAAGATGTTTCCTGTACCCATGGCGCGACTGTGGGACCGATTGACCCACTACAATTGTTCTATCTCTCATGCCGCGGTATTGCGCACAAAGATGCCGTTCGGATGATTGTCTCAGGCTACGTGGCATCGACATTTGGGTTGCTTCCCGAGGATTTGCGTGAACAGATTTCGGCCTATGTGACCGCACGGCTTGAAGAGATTTAGGCTATGAGTACTTTTGTTCGAATTGCTTCGACGGAAGATATCCCGCAGGGGAAACTCAAAGCCTTCGAGGTTAATCATGTTCTAATCGTGGTCGCTCATACTGTCGATGGATTTTACGCTGTCGCGGATGAATGTACCCATGACTCAGAACCTATTCACACGGGCAGGATCCGCGGCAACGAGATAATGTGTTCGAGGCATGGAGCGCGCTTTGACCTGAAAACTGGCGCGGTGACTGCGCCTCCGGCGGTCGTGCCGATTGATACGTACGAGTTGAAAATTGAAGGAGAAGAGATTTTTGTCCGTGTGTAATACACGCGTGCAACAGGATATTTGAAGATATGTCAACACATGTGCAGCAGAAAAGTATTAAGGTCGGCGACCTGACGCTCGGTCTGGACGTCGAGAAGATCAAAGCCGATTTCCCCATTTTGCCTCAGCAGATAAATGGTCACAGATTGGTCTATCTCGATAACGCTGCAACCTCGCAGAAGCCGAATGTGGTTATCCACTCGTTAATCGATTACTACAAGAAAAATAATGCCAATGTCCATCGCGGGCTTCATACTCTCGCCGAGCGGGCAACCGAAGGATATGAGAGAACCAGAAAGCACACAGCCAAATTTATAGGCGGCACGCGTCCCGAAGAAATAATCTTCACCCGGGGCGCGACCGAAGCTATAAATCTTATTGCCTATTCATGGGGCGAGGTCAATATTTCAGAAGGGGATGAGATTGTCATCACCGAAATGGAGCACCATGCCAATTTTGTGCCTTGGTTTATGATTGCCCAACGCAAGAAAGCAATCCTGAAGAAAATCCCGATAACCCTCTGCGGCCATCTCGATCTGAGTTCGATTGACGAGATTATTACATCCAAGACCAAACTTGTGGCTGTCAGCCACATGTCAAATGTACTGGGGACGATAAATCCTCTCGATGAAATTATTGCAGCTGCCCACAAACATGGCGCCGTTGTCGTTGTCGATGGAGCGCAGGCGGTGCCGCATATGCCGGTAAATGTGAAAGAGCTGAATGCCGATTTCTATACTTTTTCGTCGCATAAAATGCTCGGTCCGACTGGTGTCGGCATTCTCTATGGCAAAAAAGAACTCCTTGATGCGATGCCGCCGTTTAATTTTGGCGGGGAAATGATTCGCGAAGTTCGTTTTGATAAAGTTACGTTTAATACCCTGCCGAACAAATTTGAAGCTGGCACGCCGAATATCGCCGATGTTATCGCATTCGACTCCGCCCTCACCTATTTGGAAAATCTCGGCATGGACGCTGTCCGTCTGCATGAGCGCGAATTGACCCGTTACGCTATCGAAAAATTATCTGCCATTCCGAAACTTGAAATTCAGGGTCCGCTCGATGCCGCTCATCGCGGCGGAGCGATTTCATTTACCGATGCCGATCTGCACCCCCATGATATCAGCACATTTTTAGACTCACGCGGCATTGCCATCCGCGCCGGACATCACTGCGCTCAGCCGCTCATGAAGGCATTGGGGAAAGTCGCCACCGCTCGCGCCTCGGTCTATATTTACAATGACGAGACCGATATCGATGCGCTAGCCGACGCCATTATCGAGATGAGAAAGTATTTTGGTGTATGAACGCTTCACTCGATGACATGTACCGCGAAATTATTCTCGAGCACTACCGCTCTCCCCGGGGGAAAAAACAGGTCGCCCGTGTCGATATCAGCTCCGATGGCATTAATCCGTCATGTGGCGATGAAATCGCGCTCCGCGTTGAAATGAACCAAGGCAATCTTGCGGATATCCATGTTGATTGCAAAGGCTGCGCGATATCGGTGGCTTCGGCATCGATGCTCGTCGAGACTGTAAAAGGTAAGAGCTTCGAAGATGCCCGGCGTATAGTGGAAGCAGTCAGAAGCATGCTCAAAGGGGAAGGGATCGCGCCCGAAATTCAGGATTTGGGGGATCTCAATTCTCTGAGCGGCGTGCAGAAATTTCCAGTTAGAATAAAATGCGCCTTGTTGGCCTGGGTGACGCTGCTTGAAGGAATGAGAAACTATTCCGCAGGAAACGGCGCTTTGACGGCGAATATATCAACCGAGGAAGAAATTGCCTGAGCTTTTTCGGAGTTCAACCCCAAATACAATAAAGGATAACTGATGATGAATAATGTTACCAAAGCTGTTCACTCGATCACAAAAGAGCAAATGATCGAAGCCCTTCGGCCTATTACCGATCCGGAGATTCGGATTGGGATCGTCGATCTTGGACTCGTATACGATGTTGACATAAACGATGCCGGTGAGGCCAAAGTCAAAATGACGCTCACTAGTCCGGCCTGTCCGTTCGGGGAGATGATCATCGCGATGTGCCACCGGGCCATAGAAGAGCTCGATGGTGTTACCAAAGTCGATGTCGTTATTGTCTGGGAACCAGTTTGGGACCCGAAGGAGATGGCCTCAGATTTGGCCAAAGACCAGTTGGGTATCTGGTAGGATATGCTGCCTTTCCTTTTCTCTTATTTCAAAGCGCCATTGTATCGTCATTGTTAGTTGAATATGAGGGTCTAACCTCATATCCCGCTTGTCTCATTTGAAAATTATTTCACTTGATTTGGCTCTCTAATCAATAAATATTACTCAAGACCTATCATAGTTGGACAAGTGATATGCCCTTAGAAACTGAGTATGGAACCTAAAGAGAACAGAGCGGAGATATCGTCGCTCCGCATCGACAAAAGCCGCAAATTCGACGATCGTCCCAAAAGCAATGTCTGGCGGTATCTGTTGGCCGCAGTCGGCATAGTTGTACTGATACTTGTCTACTTCCAGTTTCGTGAAAAAGTCGTTCCGTCGACCAAAGTTCAATCGACGTCAGTGATCCTCTTAGGCGGCTCGGATGCAACCGCGGACCTTGTTGCGACAGGGTATGTGGTGGCTCAACGTATGGCCGAAGTGGCGTCAAAGGGAACAGGCCGGCTTGAGTATCTGGGCTTCGAGGAGGGGGATACCGTATCCGCGGGAGAGGTAATCGCGCGTCTTGATAATAATGATATGAAGGCAAATCTCAATGTCGCAGCGGCGGCTCTCCGACAGGCGGAAGTTGACACACTCAATGCAGGACGGGATTTTCGCAGACGGAAGGCATTGCTCCAATCAGGAGCTATAACGAATGCGGAGCTTGAGTTATCGGAGACAAACTATAACAATGCTCTGGCACGAGTGCAGGGCTCGGCCGCAGCGGTGACAGTAGCCGAGGTTAATCTCGAAAATACATTTATCAGGGCGCCGTTTAACGGCACAGTGTTAATGAAAAATGCCGATGTTGGCGAGATTGTCGCTCCGTTTGCATCATCGGCTTCATCGAAAGGTTCAGTGGTCACCCTTGCCGATATGAACTCACTCGAAGTGGAAGCCGATGTCAACGAGTCTAACATTGTAAAAGTACAGATCGGCCAGCGATGCGAGATTGTTCTCGATGCTTACCCCAGCGTTACCTATGCCGGTCACGTGAAAAAAATTGTGCCCACGGCAGATCGCTCGCGCGCGACAGTACTTACCAAAATTGCATTTGATGAGATAGATAAGAAAGTTCTTCCGGAAATGTCGGCGCGGGTCAATTTCTTTACTAAACAAGAAGACACAACCAGCGCCGAGGTCAATGCAATCGCCGTCGATAAAGAGGCAATAACAAGCCGTAATGGACAAAGCATTGTTTTTCGCATCGACGGCGACCGCGCAACTGCGGTTCCGGTTACAACTGGCAGAGAACTCGGAAGGCTTGTCGAAATAATAAGCGGGCTATCACAGGGTGATCAAGTTGTTCTTTCCCCTCCGGGCAAAATGACCACCGGACAAAAAATAGAATTATCATCTTAATAGCATAGTAAAGGTTCTCTGATGTCAAAAGCTATCGTACAGGTCGATTCAGTTTACAAATCGTATTACCGTGACAAGCTCGAAATCCCCGTGTTGCGAAATATTTCGCTTAGCATTCCTGAAGGGGAATTCCTCGCCCTCATGGGACCCTCTGGTTCCGGCAAAACGACGTTGTTAAATCTGATTGCCGGGATTGACCGCGTTTCCGAAGGTCGGGTCAGGGTCGGTGATGACGATATTTCCAGTCTCTCCGATTCTGAGATGGCTAAATGGCGCAGCAGACATATTGGATTTATTTTCCAGTTTTATAATCTCATGCCTGTGCTGAATGCCTTTGAAAATGTGGAGCTTCCTCTCCTGCTGACTAAGCTTAATAAAGTAGAACGTAAAAAGCAGGTCGAAACAGCCCTTGGGGTGGTGGGGCTCGCGGATCGTATGAAGCATTATCCCAACCAGTTGTCAGGGGGTCAGGAACAACGCGTAGCCATTGCCCGTGCCATTGTCACCGATCCTGATCTGATACTGGCCGATGAGCCAACTGGCGATCTTGATAAACAATCGGCCGAATCGATAATGAATCTGCTCTCGCAACTCAATCGGGAATTTAAAAAGACAATCGTCATGGTCACCCACGACCCTCGTGCCGCTGAAGCCGCGCATGTGGTCAAGCATCTCGATAAGGGGGAACTGGCCAAGTCATGAAAATACTGAAGCTCATCACGAGAAACGCCGCCCGCCATAAACTCCGCACTATTTTGACGATTCTGGGAATGGCAATAGCGGTGATGGCATTTTGCATCATTCGGAGCGCGGTTGATGCATGGTACAGCCAGACGGAAGCATCATCTCCGAACCGACTCATCGCTCGCAATGCCGTCTCGTTGATTTTTGACCTCCCCCTCGCATACGTAGAGAAAGTTAAGCAAGTTGAAGGTGTGACGGCAGTCTCTCACGCCTCGTGGTTTGGCGGAGTGTATGTCGACTCGCGCAACTTCTTCGCAAAATTTGCGGTCGATGCCGAAACGTATTTCCCGATGTATCCGGAATACCTTGTGCCGCCGGACCAATGGCGGGCATTCCTTGCCGAACGGAACGCTATAGTTGTGGGACGAAAACTCGCCGACCGCTTCGGATGGTCAATTGGGGATCAAATACAGGTTCAAGGTGATATTTACCCCGGCACATGGGATTTTGTCATTCGAGGTATTTATACCGGAGCAAAAGAAAATACCGATGAGTCAACCATGTTTTTTCATTTTGCCTATCTTGATGAACGCATGCGGGAGGAGATGCCGGGAAGAGCAGGTAAAATAGGCACATTCGGTGTGACCATAGCCGATCCTTCACGTGCCGCACAGATTTCGGATAGAATAGATGCCATGTTTAAAAATTCACTCGCTGAAACAAAAACCGAAACTGAAGAAGCTTTCACATTGGGCTTTATCTCCATGTCCGGCTCGATTATTCTTGGCCTGAGGATAGTTTCAATTATGGTCATTGGCATTATTTTGCTCGTCTTGGGTAATACTATGGCGATGACCGCGCGAGAACGGCTGAAGGAATATGCCGTGTTAAAAACTTTGGGATTTGGCACAAAGCATCTGGTCAGCCTGATATTTGGCGAGTCAATTTTTATTGCCTTTTTAGGTGGACTGACTGGATTGGGATTAACGTTCCTTATTATTCCTCTGATGCGTAGCGCCATGAGCAATTTCCTGCCAACAATTCCGCTTACCGACCTGACGATTATTTTCGCATCCCTATCCGCTCTTGCTGTCGGCGTGCTGGCGGCAATCTTTCCGACTATAAAGGCCCTCAATACAACAATTGTTAACGGATTACGGACAATAGATTAATATGCCATTACTCATTAGTTATTCAATAAAGAATGCCTTTGCTCGAAAGCTCACATCAACGCTGACCATTTTCGGTATCGCTTTAGTGGTGTTTGTCTTTTGTGCGGTGCTCATGCTGTCAAACGGTCTCCAACAGACATTAGTTGATACCGGGAGTGACAACAACGCCGTTGTCGTACGCAAGTCTGCAAATACTGAGATTGTCTCTATTTTGCCCCGGGATATGGCTGATATTGTAAAATCTGATCCGGGGATTGCCCGAACCGAAGACGGCACGCCCAAATTCGCCGGTGAGATCCTTGTGCTCATCAATCTGATAAAACGGTCAAACAACGAGCCGAGCAATGTACCGGTGCGCGGAGTGAGTGACATCTCGATAGCGATTCGGCCGAATGTGAAAGTAGTCGAAGGACGTATGTGGCAGCCGGGGACATCAGAAATTATCGCCGGAGCAAAAGTCTCGAAGAATTTCAAAGGGTGCGGCATCGGTGAAAAAGTCCGTTTTGGCCAACGTGAGTGGACAGTAGTTGGAATCTTTGAAGCCGGGGGTTCGGGTTTTGAATCAGAGTTGTGGGGAGACGACGATCAGCTCATGTCCGCTTTCGAGCGGCCGGTGTTTTCATCGTTCACCCTGCAATTAGCACAAGGCGAAACTATCGATGAGCTGAAGAAACGGCTTGAGGCAGACAGAAGACTCACAGTCGATGTGATGAGCGAAGTTGATTATTACAAAAAGCAATCCAAAAGCTTTACCGATTTCATCAATATCCTCGGCATGGTTATTTCAATCGTCTTTTCTCTGGGTGCAATTGTTGGGGCGATGATTACCATGTACGCCTCAGTGGCAAATCGCACAGTTGAAATCGGCACACTTCGCGCCCTTGGATTTAGCCAAGGTTCGGTCCTGTTCGCCTTCTTAATAGAGTCATTATCTATTGCCACCATAGGCGGTTTAATCGGAATTGCGTTGGCTAGTTTTCTCCAATGGATGGAAGTGTCGACGACTAACTTTGATACATTCGCAGAGATAGCCTTCCCATTTGAAATGTCGGCTCAAATAGCCGTAAACGCGCTCATTTTTTCTGTGGTAATGGGAATTGTCGGTGGCTTCCTTCCTGCGGTCAGCGCGTCGAGACTTCGCATCATAAACGCCCTGCGCGCAAAATAAGCACGTCGGGAACTTGTATTATACGTCGTGTGTTGATACTTTTCAAGCCTGCCTTGTTATTTCAGATTTGTGACAGCGTAGTAGAGTTGCAGGTCTTATTTTGGGATGGGGAAAGGGTCGTTTGAATGCGAGGCGAGTATTTTAGAAGGAAAACTCTTGGAAGATTGTCGAATAATTCTTATTTCGGTATGCTAACAAATAACACCACCCGGCATCGGGCCGAACCATGAGCCGCGTATGAACGGCCATACTATTGCGAGAAAGTTTTGAATTTGATAAGTCGAAGATCGGATAACCGGGCGCAATCATCACATTTTGCGATGTTTGGTATTTTTTTGATGTCAGCGCTTCTTTCCTTTACTGGATGCGGGGAGGATCAATCCGCCGAAGGCGGACCGGGTGGAGGCGGCGGTGGATTCCCGCCAATACCTGTTGAAATGGCGGCTGTGAGCCAGGAAACAGTGACTGATCGTTTTGAAGCTGTCGGTACTGTCGAAGCAAACGATGCCGTCACAATTGTATCACAGATCGACGCCTTGGTGAGGGAACTTCCCTTTCGCGAAGGGCAAGCAATCGCCAAAGGAGCAGTCATCGCACAGCTTGATGACGCCCAGCTCCGAGCCGAAGAAGCCCGCGCAAATGCTGTTTTGACTCAGCGGCAAAATGCATTTGATCGTATTCAAAAGCTTGTTGAGCAGCAGCTAAGCGCCCAGCAGGAACACGACGATGCCACCGCTGCGCTCAGTGTTGCAAAAGCGGATGTTGCGCTTATTCGCGCCCGCCTTGATAAGACACGCATTACCGCCCCGTTCTCAGGTGTCGTGGGCGCTCGTCAGGTCAGCCCCGGCGCGTTTATACGATCAGGAGATCCAATTACTGATTTGGCGCAACTTGATGAACTTCGAATTGTCTTCTCGGCGCCGGAACGTTACTACCCCCTATTGAATCGAGGGGCACAGGTCACAATCTCGACTTCTGCCTTTCCTGATTACGAACTCACCGGAACTATCGACATTATTGATCCAGTTGTCGACCAGTCAACGCGAAGCACAAGTATCGTCGCCCGTGTCAAAAATACAGACAGAAAATTTCGTCCCGGTATGTCGGCCAATGTGGCCGCAGTTCTCAATACTCGTGAAAACGCCCTTGTCATTCCAGATCAGGCTGTTTTTGTAGAGGGCGACCAGTCATGGGTGTTTGTAGTCGGCCCCGATAGCTCGGTTGCACGAACGCCGATTACTACCGGCTCGCGCCAGCGAGGTTCTGTCGAAGTCACATCGGGGCTCGAAAGTGGTATGAATATAGTCAGCGCGGGACATCAGAAGCTCTTTTCAGGGGCGAAGGTGATGCCTTTGCCTACCGGCGCGCCAAATGATTCGCAAACTCCAGCGGCGGCAGGTGGGCACTGAAGTTAAGCGAGATTTCGATCAATCGGCCTGTATTAGCCATAGTGATGAGTCTGGTTATTCTCCTTTTTGGGATAATTTCATTTACACGTCTGCCAGTAAGAGAGTATCCCGATATCGACCCGCCGGTGGTGACCATCACGACCTTCTATCGCGGAGCCAGCCCGAGCGTTGTCGAGACCGAAATCACAGATATTCTTGAAGAGCAACTCTCGACTGTTGAAGGTGTGAAAACGCTCACCTCCTCGAGCCTGGAGCAAGGCTCGGTTATAACCATTGAGTTTGAGCTTGGACGAAATGTCGACGAGGCTTCAAACGATGTCCGTGACCGGGTGTCGCGCATACGCGGCCAGTTACCGCGAGAGGCCGAAGATCCCGTTATCGAAAAAGTTGACGCCAACGCCCAACCGATAGTCTGGCTTGCACTTTCAAGTACCAGACACACAAGTCTTGAATTGACAGAGGTCGCGGACCTCATTTTAAAAGAGCGTATTCAGCGTTTTACTGGTGTCGGCTCAGTTTTTCTGGGAGGCGAGCGCCGCTACGCGATGCGCGTCTGGCTTGATCCGCAGAGGATGGCATCGCGCAATCTCACCACCGCCGATGTCGAACGGGCCATCGCCCGTGAAAATGCCGAAATACCAAGCGGGCGTGTCGAAGGAGCAGGGCGTGAATTCTCCGTTCGCACTCGAGGTGATTTAGTTACCGCCGAAGAATTTGGCGCGCTTATTGTCGCTCAGAGAGGGGATGAACCGGTTCGCCTCAGAGACATTGCCGATGTTATGGTCGGCGCTGAAGACGAGCGGACTGAAGTGCGATACGACGGTCTGCCTTCGGTCGGACTGGGAGTCATCAAGCAATCCCGGGCAAGCACGCTCGATGTGGCCGATGTTGTCATTAACGCTTTGCCTGATTTGCGCAAGCTACTTCCTGATGGAATGACAATCAGCGTTGCATATAATTCCGCAACTTTTATCAACGAATCGATAAATGAAGTGACCGACACGCTCTTTCTCGCCCTGATTTTGGTGGTTTTGGTCATTTTGGTCTTTCTCAAAAGTTTCCGCGCGACGATCATTCCAACAATCGCTATCCCGACATCGATAATCGGCGCATTCGCGGCCTCGTATTTTCTCGGCTACACGATCAATATCCTGACCCTGCTTGCGCTTGTACTGGCCATCGGATTGGTTGTCGATGACGCTATTGTTGTCTTGGAAAATATTTATCGCCACATGCAGATGGGAAAACCTCGAATGCAAGCGGCAATGGATGGCGCGAAGGAGATTGGTTTCGCGGTGGTTTCCACAACAATCACACTTGTGGCAGTCTTCGTTCCGCTTGCCTTTCTTGAAGGGAATGTCGGGCGGCTGTTCAACGAATTTGGCGCGTCGGTGGCAGTGGCTGTTCTTATTTCTGGCTTTGTTGCGCTGACACTGACGCCGATGATGAGTTCAAGAATTCTCAAACCGTTGCATGGGGCTAGCACCGGACGCACTTCTAAAGCCTTTGACTCAGCCTTTGCCAAGCTCGATAGCACCTATGGACGAGTTGTTGATGGCGCGCTTCGTCACCGCGCTCTCGTTATAGCAGGCGCGGCTGGACTCGTTGCCATCAGCGCGTATTTATTTATTAAGCTTCCCAGCGAACTGGTACCGACCGAAGACAGAGGTCACGCTTTCGGCATTGTCATCGCGCCGGAAGGTTCGACGCTCGAATACACCGACCGCTACATGCGTCAAATAGAAGCAGTTGTGATGCGTTTACCGGAAGTTGAAGGTGTGTTCACAGCAACAGGGCTCGCCTTCGCCGGGCCGGGGCGTGTCACCAATGGTTTTGTATTTATTGCCCTCAAACCACGCGACGAGCGGGGAAAATCACAGCAACAGATTGTGGGTGAATTATTCCCCCAACTCTTCTCGATTCCGGGCGTATTTGCATTCGTCATCAATCCGCCAAGCCTCGGCGGTGATTTCAGCAATCCTGTTTCCTATGTACTTCAGGCTCAGACGTATGATGAACTTCAGGTCGCTGTCAACACCATGTCCGCCAAGGCATCCCAACTTGGTTATCTCATAAATCTCGACACAGACCTGAAGCTAAATAAGCCGCAACTTGATATAACCATTGATCGTGAGCGCGCGGCAGGACTTGGTGTATCGGTGACCGATATCGGCACAACCCTCGAATCATTCCTCGGTGGGCGCGTTGTGACTACTTTCAAACGGGGCGCCAAACAGTATGATGTCATTGCGCAAACGAGACCAATAGACCGTTCGACACCGGATGCAATCGACGAAATCTATGTTCGCGGAAGAGGCGGGATGGTCCAGCTTGCAAGCGTTGTCAATGTTCGCGAAACGGTCGCGCCAAAGGAACTGAATCACTTCAATCGCGTTCGTTCGGCGACTATTTCTGCTGGCCTTGCTCCGGGAGTCACGCTCGGACAGGCCCTTGATGACCTTGATCGTATTGCACAGGAGGAATTGTCAAGCGATGTTAAGACCGCCCTCTCCGGCCAATCTCGGGAGTTTCGCGAGTCTTCGAGCGCGCTGTATTATATGTTTCTCCTGGCCGTCATTTTTATTTTCCTTGTGCTGGCCGCTCAGTTTGAAAGCTTTGTACATCCGATGACAATTTTGCTATCAGTCCCCCTTGCCATTTTTGGTGCGCTGCTTTCACTTTTTCTTTTCGGCCAGAGCCTGAATATCTATTCTCAGATAGGGCTTATCATGCTTATCGGGTTAGTGACCAAGAACTCAATCCTGATTGTCGAGTATGCCAATCAGCTTCGGGAAAGAGGACACGATATCGTCTCTGCCGTCGCTGAGGCTTCGCGGATTCGTTTGCGTCCAATCCTGATGACATCGTTTGCGACTATTTTCGGCGTCCTGCCGATTGCGATAGGTCTCGGCGCAGGGGCGGAAGCCCGACGTCCTTTGGGTATTGCCGTCGTGGGCGGGATGGTCTTCTCTACTTTCCTCACGCTTGTCCTTGTACCCGTAGTCTACTCCCTCCTTGCTCGGTTCACAAAGGGACACCGCGTTGTTATGTCCGAGGATACCAAAGAACCTGTCCCTGTTAAAATGGAGCATTGAAATTACCGAGTCTTTGATCTAAGTTGTCAAAAATATTCCAAACCAGCCGCAAAAACGGGTGGTTTTTTGTTTACTCTCGGTCCCTAAACAGGCGTGCAGTCACCTTGAGCCGTTGTACACGATCCTTTTTTGATAAGTTCTAATGCTTCTAAATCCTAAGATTGAACTGTGGTTTTATACATGCATCGTATCAGAATGCTCGAATGTGAAGATATGCCATAGAATCAAATGATTCGGAAATATTATAGGCGTTATGCCGTATAAAGATGTGTTAATTGCAGATGCTGGTACGACAGCCTTGAGCCTGTTGGTTAGGGCGCTATTATGGATCTTGTAGAATCTATACGAAGATTAGATAAACACTCTAAACTCAGTTGTTAGCTGTAAAGGAGTCGAATATGCTTGGCACTCTCATCACTATTTTGTTAGTCGTCGCAATTGTCGTCGTTTTAGTGCGCGTCATTCGCGGCGGTCGGCCGGTTTAGCGGTACTTGAAGTCGGCGCGGCAAAAGACGCGCTCTACAGGAGGATTCTATGAATACGAAAAAACGTGCGGGGATAGTTCTCATAATTGTGGGAGCTCTTTTGCTGGCATTTCAGGGTGTCTTGTTTTCTGACAACGAAACAATCGCTGATGTCCCGGGTGGCAGTATAGCTGTCGAAGAAGATCGGACCTCGCTCCCAGCCATCTTTGGAGGCTTGGCGCTCGTTGGCGGTATTATCATGCTTCTGGTTGGCTCACGCACAGATGATAATACACCGGTCCGTGTTCGACGCGATGACAACATTCGAACAGCCTAATATTCGAATTTCAGCAATCGTGGAGCGTTACTCAAACCGTTCCACGACTGTTTCTTTTATCACTACTCAATAACTTGATAATCAGCTAAGAATGGTAGGGCGATTCGGCAATTCATTGCTGTCGCCTTCCAGTCGTGGAAAATGCAGCGCAAGGTCCTTGCCGACTTCATCGATTGCCTTGATCATGCCTTCGCTGTGCTTATGATCGCTCAATCCCTTGACAATGAAAGAATGAATCTCGTCCCATCGCTGTTGTGTAATTTTCTCCGCGATGCGCTTGTCGGCGATAACAGCCGCTTGTGATTCGGCCAGCGAAATAAATAGCAGCACACCCGTCTTGCCGCGAGTGGGTGTGAGTTGAGAGAATAAAAGAAGACCGCGGTTCCATACCAGTTTTCGCTTTTCTTCTCGGCGGCCAAACAGAAGCGGAAAAAGCAGATACCCCGCAACAAAACCTAAAATGGCACCGAGAGCCCCCTGTGCAAAATTGTAAGATATCCCCCAATTGTTTTCTTGGGTGATAAATAGAGCAAGCCACAATCCTGCCAGCGCAAAGGCGGCTGAAACAGAAAGCCTATACATTGTCCAGTTGCGGGAATAAGGCGCAATCTGGACCGCGATCTCCCCTTCTGTTTTTTGTTCAGCGCGGTTAACCGCTTGCTCAATTGCCGCAAGGTCAAATTCGGAAAAATATTTCTCAACGAGCCTTTTCATATATAATCCCCAGTAGTTTCAACCTACCAGCCTCCGCTCGCGCCGCCACCGCCTGAAGAGCCGCCACCAAAGCTAAAGCCACCCCCACCGCCTCTCGAGCCGCCACCAAAGCCTCCCAGCATTCCACCACCTAATCCTCCGATAAAGGGCCCGCCGAATGATCCAAAACGCCTGCCGCCAGGACCCAATCGGTTTCGTCTCATTCTTGAACGAAGAATAAAGAATAAGGCAAATAGTGAGAAGAGAATTGCTGGGGATAAACCCCTTGATTTCTTCTTTCTGGCCTCTTCCGGAATCACGTACTCGCCGCCGATAGCCGTAATTACTCCTTCAATTACCGACAGTATCCCCGAGGGATAATCACCTGAACGAAAATGCTCGGCCATGAGTGAACTGCGGCCAACCAGCCGACCAGATTCGAGGTCGGTTAGTTCCCCTTCAAGTCCATAGCCAATTTCAAGACGCGCTTTGTGGTCATCGACCGCTATCAGGAGAAGCACGCCGTCGTCTTCCTTGCCCCTACCGATTCCCCATTTCTTGTAAACATTGGCCGCAAAATCCTCAAGGCCCTCATTGTCAAGGCTCTTAATTGTAAGTATCCCGAGTTGGTGAGAAGATTGGCTGCGATACTGTTCAATGAGTGCGCTTAGCTCTTCTTCGACCTGACTGTCCAGAATGTCTGCGAGATCGGTTACCGGTCCCCGATAGGATGGCACTTCGAGGGCGGCTGCTGTCTTCCACATCGCAAAACAGCACACAGCCAAAAGTGTGAATTTAAAATATCGCCGCAAGTTTTTCATCTATCTATTTATCTATTTCTTATTCGGATCAAAAGCATCCCGAACGCTTGGAGCGGTTTGGGCCTCCGAAGTCGCCGCAAAGTAATCACGCTGATATGGGAATCCAAAGATGGCTCCGGCGATGAGTGCTCGTATCCCCGTTTGACGATAGGTGTTGTAATCGCGAACGATTTCATTGTAGGTTCTTCGCTCCTGCACAATTCTATTTTCGGTTCCTTCGAGCTGAACAAGCAAATCAGAATACAATTGCTCACCCTTTATCTCAGGGTATCTCTCAGAAACCACATTGATGAACGAGTTTAATTGTCGTGAGAGTAGCGTCGAGATTGAATCGAGCAATTGCGGGTTCTGGGTCAGCAGCGCCGAATCACCCGAGGCTTTTAAGTCAATGACGCGCTGGCGCATGGCAATGACTTCGGTGAGTGTCTCTTGTTGGCGCATCATAAAATTATCGACCGATGCCACCAAATTCGGCACAAGATCAAATCGTCGTTGATAGACATTCTGCACTTGGCTCCATTTTTCATCAACCGCCTGCGATCGGCTGACAAGAGCAGAACGTCCTCCCCAAATCATAACAGCCGCCAATACAAGCAATCCAACGATTACCAACAGGACGATTCCTGATTTCTTCATTATCATTTCCTTTCATACACATATCTTTTCCACTCGGTTTTGAGCCACTCTTGATTTACTCATAAACAGAATGGCGCATTGCCTACTCAAGGGGTGAAGATACATTGACAGCAAATGAGGGTCAAATGGATAATGCAGGTCAATCTTTTGAGTCGGTGTGAACCAAACCGGTGTGGCATCGCTCACGATAGAGCTGACCGATGACCGCGCCGAGAATAAAAACAATCCCGGTATAATATATCCAGGTCACAATAATAAGCGCAACCACATACGGACCGTACATGTCTTCAAGTGAGAGCGCATTCTGGATATAAAATCCGAATGCCTTTTGCGCAATGACAAGAAGCGCCGCCGCCGCAAGGGCGCTTACCGCAATGGCTTTCTTTTCGAGTCGCTTATAGGGAAGAAGAAAATATAAAAGAAAGAAAGCGGCAAAAAGTGTCACGACCGAGCTAACAATCATAACAAGTTGGTCAACGATCTTGAATTCCGTATAGTTCCCGGTATTTAACCAAGCAGCTTTATCAATTACTGAGTTCAGGAGAGGCAGAAGGGTGATTGAGAGTAGAATCAGCAGAAGGAAGTAAAACATGAGTTTGAAGTCGCGGAGTTTGCTCAAAATGATTGATTCTGTAGACCGAATATGATGAATGGCGTTGAGGATAGTCCTCATGCTGGAGAAGAGTGTTGTGGCGGCAAACAAGAGTGATACAAGGCCAACCAGGCCCAGCGTCTTTTTATCTTCGCCGTATGCTTGTGCACGACCTATGAGTAATTCTTTTGTCGCTTCGGCATATTTCGGATAGGGAATTGCTTGATCAATCATAGCGCTTAAGTCCCCTTCAATTGCGGCTTGCTCGACGACCATGCCCAACACCGCATAAGCGCACAACACCATAGGGACAATGGTAACAAATAATGAAAAGGCAAGCCCGCTTGAGAGAAGAAAGATTGGATGTTCATCAAACTTGTGATAAAGGCCTCCCAAGTAATGAGAAGCAAAATCTTTGACATTCACTACCAGTTTAGGAAAGAAGCCCGCCACCTTTGAGGCAGGCGACCGGGAGATTGAAGAAGCAGCGGCCGGGCCAGAAAGTGCTTTGTGGTGTAATTCACCTTCCCCGAACACTTTTCCACTCTGTGATTTCATATTTCCCCTGTATGCTCCTCTTCTCTCTTTATACGATGGAATAGAAGAGAACAGGGAATCTTAATTCTTTAGAATTAGTTGCTTAAATTGGCGGTGTCGGTTTTGGCATTGGAAAGATCATCGTGGCCTAAGAGCATTCCCCAAGGCTGTAATGACTCACTTCTATCAAAAATAACTTTTAGAATAGCTACGATAGGCAGGGCGAGAAAGAGGCCTGGAAGTCCCCAAATGAGACCACCAATCAATACGCCCATGATCGAGGCCAAGGCGTTCAAGCTTACTTTCGAACCGACAATTCTGGGCATTATTATATTGCCGTCGACAAATTGTATGACTACAAATATCCCTATTACCGCCAGCGCGTACCACGAAGATTCCTTGGTTATGAGAGCCACGAGCGCAGGGAGTACACTGCCTATTAGCACGCCTATATATGGAATAAGATTGATTATGGCTATTATTATTCCCAGCAGAACGGCATAGTCGATACCAAGCAGTAGCAATGTCACAATTGAAATAACAGCGATAACTGCCGTTTCTATTAGCAATCCGACCAGATAATTCTGTATGACGCCTCGAGTATCACCAATTACCGTTCGCACATCTTTGCTGTCAGTTCTGCTTGTTCCCGCAATTATTTGAACAATAGACTCGACAATAAGCGGCTTGTAGAGAAGCAAAAGAAAGACATAGAGAGGCACTAAAGTGATTATGACTAATATATCGGTTATGACGAGAAATGTCTGCCCAACAAGCGATGCGCTGCCTTCGAGAGCAGTAGAAGCGCGCTCTCTAATCCACGCTATCTGTTTTTCGGTCTGAATGCCGAATTTTTGCTCCACTGTCAACTGCGTCTCATCAATAAACTCTGAGAATTGTGTTTGAAATCTGGGGAAGTCTTCTGTAACCCTTGCTACCAGAAAAATGATAAAAATCAACACTCCCGCGACAACGGCTATGGCAATGAGCAGCGTCATCGATATGGATAAAGTCTCTGGCACCTTTTTTTTATCGAGAAATCTCTTAATTGGATAGAGCAGTGCAGCGAGCAGGACGGCAAAGGTAAATGGAATAAGAATGCTTTTGCTTATATAGAGAATGAAAAAGATTCCAATAATTCCAAGCACAGTAATAAAAGTCCGGGTGGATCGTTGAATGCGGACGTCTGTTACCATGTCTGAATGCTCCCCTTCTTCCTGGTCGTTCTATTTCCTAATAATTTTATTTCGGACGTATAGGCTGTAACACAATGACCGGCTGTCCGGTCTTCCTCGCAGCCTTCTCAATCTGCTCATTTGCCTCTTTATGGTCTTCGTGGTCTGCAGTTGGAGCCGTATGTTTCTGGATTGCTGTAGGCTCATAATTGAGTTTAATAAACATGGGAAAGTGGTCTGATCCTAATTTCGCAAGACGTTCAATCTCCACAAGCTTGAAATGATCCGAATGAAAGACATGGTCGAGCGGCCAGCGGAAGAAAGGTATGTTGGCGCTGAACGTATTAAAAAAGCCGCGTCCTATTCGCGGATCAAGCAGACCGCTTATTTTTTGAAAGAGAGCCGTCGAATGAGACCATGCGACATCATTGAGATCTCCGGCGACAATTATTGGCAAACGTGAGGATTTTACGGATTTAGCGACAATCAGCAATTCGGCGTCCCGCTCAGTGGACGTATCGTTTTCCGTGGGACTTGGGGGCTTAGGATGCAGACAATGCAATTCAATGTGCTCCCCTGAAGACAACCTGACAATCGAATGGATCGAGGGGACATTTTTTTCGATTAGAAACTCCACGGTCGGATTGATTAGTTCTAAGCGCGACTGTAAGAACATGCCATAGAAGTTGTCCAGTAAATGCGATACTGAATAGGGATAAGATTCATCCAGAAACTTTAGCCTCTCCTGCCACCATTGGTTGGTTTCGAGTGTTAGAACAAGATCGGGATTTTTCTCCTGAATAATTGACAGCAATTGCTCAGTATTGCGATTGTTCATCAGCACGTTGGCGACAAGCAGACTGATTGTGGAGAGTCCCGGTGAAATGACGCACTTTTGAACCTGCACCTTCGACAGGAGGGTATATGGATACATGGACATGCTTTGAAAGAAGACGGTCAATCCAAGGCCGGCGATAAATAAGTTTTCAAGAAGTGAAAAATTATCGAAGTGCCACAAATAGACCACGAGGCAGGCAAGGGTAATAAGAGCTATTTGGCCGCGAGGAAAGTCAAAGACTCGTATCCACCATGCATTGGTCCGAACCGTTGGAAGGATTGTTGCTACAATCATGAGGATTCCCACGATTAACAATGCTATTTTCATGCCCATTTTCCTCAACCTTCTCGAAGACAGAACGAGTTATTTACAACCCAAAAGAGTTCTGCTTCTGTTTTTTAGCAGGATACGTATCCAAAAATCCAGAAGAGGATGACAAATATGAGGATAGTTGACAAGCATCCACCGCCGAGCTTCTTAGCTCCGTATCCGGCCAGCAAGGCGCGAAATATTCCCCTCATAGTCCGTTCCCCCCTCCTGTCATTGTCAATCACGCAAAGGAAAGCGAATTACTCTTCACAAATCTTTAAAGTAATGGGATTGAATTCAACGATAAAATGCGAATCATCACGCGTAGTACCACAAATATCGTCGCCTTCGGTCTGTCCCATGGCCCTGATTACGCAAAGATCAAAGCTCTTGCTGTCATAGTCATTATCTTCATCATTATATTTCCACTCTTCCGTTTGAGAACCTTCAATTCGGTCAATCTTCCATCCTGATGGAGCAGTAAAGCCGAGGTATAATTCCTGTGAGGTTTGTGCCTTTGAATTATCTTCGCTATCCTCCTGAATTTCCATAGAAATTACCGCCCAGAGCTCTTTACCGGAATTCCTGAGAACCAGCTCAATCAATATCTTGACCTCGGGGCCACTCCCTCCTCCGGTGATTGGACTACCATCATTGCCTACTGCAAGACTGCAGTCACCTTGCACCAATACTGGCCAAAATGGACCGTGCACTCCAACTGTGTGCCCGATGTTCTGACATTGTGGTACAGGAGCTGTGATCGTTATGTATCCAGACTCCGTCTTAGTATCCGAACCGCATGAGCCGTTTACTGTGAGTTTGACGGTGTATGTGCCTTCTGCAGTATAGGTATAACTCGGATTGGCCCCGGTTGAAGTTCCGCCATCACCGAATTCCCAGGAGAATGTGTCATAAAGTCCTGTGGATGTATTTGTAAAACTGACTGTTAAGCCTGGCATGCCTGAACGTGGATTTCCTGTAAAATTGGCAATGGGGGACGCACAACTAACAGTAATATAATTGTTCTTAACTTCTGTGTCGGATCCGCCCGACCCCAGCACACTGAGGGAAACATTATAGGAACCATTCGATGTATATTGGTGAGACGGATTTCTTTGAGTCGAGGTAACCCCGTCTCCAAAACTCCATTCTCGAGATGAAATTGATCCTGTTGACTGGTCACTAAAACTAACACTTAACGGACTATTACCTGACCTGGGACCTGCGCTGAAAGCCGCTCGAGGCGCCGGTGAGGCGACGGCAATATACCCGCTCTTGGTTGTCGTGTCTGAACCATCGGGGCCCAGTACCAGTAACGAGACATCGTAAACCCCAGCCGACGTGTACTGGTGGCTGGGGTTTGTTGATGTCGATACCCCCCCATCTCCAAAAGACCAGACATTCGCGCTGATATCGCCAGTTGAGCTGTTTGTGAATTGAACAGTCAAAGGGGGTGCGCCGGAAAGCGGGCTCCCGAGGAATTCAGACGTGGGCCGGACATTTTTTACTTCGATAAAGTTGGTGCGTACCAGTTCGTCCGACCCACCGGGCCCGGTGACTTTCAGCTTTACTGTATATTTCCCTTTTTGATTGTACGTATATGACGGGTTCTTGCTTGACGAGGTCGCCCCGTTGCCAAAGCTCCAGCGATACGTTGAAATCGTCCCTGATGACGTGCTCGTGAACTGTACCTTGAGTGGCTTGGGTCCGGAGGTAGGCGTGGCCGAAAAATTTGCCACAGGGACATTGGTTGTAGCAGAGATATAGTCTGTTCTGATAGATGTATCTGCTCCCGTCGCTCCCACAACAATCAATCGAACTGTGAAGCGCCCGTTGCTCGAATATGTGTGACTTGGTGTTTGAGCATCAGATGTCCCGCCGTCGCCGAAAGACCATTGATACGATGTTATACTGCCTGTGGATTGATTTGCAAATTGAACCGCGAGGGGACTGTTTCCCGATGTTGGCGATGCCGTAAATTCAGCATTGAGAGGCGCGGGACCAGTTGTCGCTGTGATGAAATTTGTCTTTGTGAGGGTGTCTGTTCCAGCCGAGTCACGACAGACCAGCGTCACACTGTAGCTTCCCTCTCGTGCGTACACATGTGACGGATTATTCTCAATTGATGTCGCGCCGTCGCCAAACGACCACGAGCGTGAAATAATATCCCCCTGAGTTTGGTTTGTAAAGGTGACATTAAGAGGTATATTCCCGGTTGTGGGATTTGCCGAGAAGGCGGGGCCAGTAACTACTCCCGGGTTAGGTGGCGGATCATTGAGATTGATATCGCGGCAACCTGTCGTCGTACAGGAGACTGCGACGGAAACCAATAGAATCGCAGTGTACGCTCCATAGAGTGACTTGCATTCTCTTCTCCACATTGCAGCTGTCTCCTTGTCTTAAGAGTTACGAAACGATTGTATCCTAGCCTCTTTCCCTCCTTATTTTTACAGCAGACAGGCAGTTATGTACCGATTTGCAGAAGAGAATACATCTAAGGATAAAAATGGCTCATCCCTGGGCTTGTTAAATAGGTCCATTTTAGATGCTCGACTACTGGTCTCTGGTCACCCTTGCGCTAATTCCGGTAGTCGCTCATGAAACAGATAACTTGAGCAACAAAGAGTATTTCGGTCCTGTTCATGGTTATGCAGCAGAACCGAAATATTCAACTAATGTAAATCGTAAACCAACCTAAAGGTTAAAGCATGGGATAAACTGCCCATACAAGTATCGAGCCGCGAGTTTAGCGTGAAGTCGGTCGCTTTACACTCTCACATGCCCCTTTGGCTTCAGGATTTATATAGCTTTCGGCAATGGATGAGAGCTTTTCGTCGGCCGCATGTTCCTCTCTGAGGGTTTCATCAAAAAGGGTAACGACCTTGGTGAGGCCCAGAGTTTCTGCGAACGTGCGAAGCGAACCGTAGGTGGCAATCTCATAATGTTCGACTTTTTGAGCTGCGCAAATAATACCGGCATCAATTACTTCCGGAGTGCCGTCCATATTCATAATTTCGGTTGCTTCTTCAACCAATCCTTCCATTGCCGGACATCTTTTCCCTTGGGCGGATATGCCCAATTCTTTAAAAACGCTCTCCAGCCGGATAACCTGATTTTCAGTCTCTGTAAGATGGTTTTCCAAAGCTTGTCGAAGTTCTTTGGACTCTGTCTTCTTCATCATCTTGGGGAGTGCCTTGGTCAACAGTTTTTCCGCGTAGAATATGTCTCTTGTTTGATCAACAAGAAGATCATGCAATGTTTCAAGCTTAGACATAATTTCAATTCCTTTCAATTGTTTTGATATACAGCACAATCCACGTATTAGGGTTGTGCTGGGTCATATGTATAAACGGGCGAGAAGCCCTGATAAAAAATCTGGATTTATTTAACTTTTGCGCACAGTGTAAACTGTATGTTTCTTGCCAACGATGGCACGATACAGCAACAAAAGAAGAACCGCGCCGATAAAGCCAGCTGATTGATCATCAGGATATAAACCGAGTATTTGGCCGAAAAATGTTGCCATTACCGCGCCAGCGACACCAAGCAGTGTGGTCATGATAAAGCCACCAGGGTCTTTACCAGGCATAAGGAGCTTGGCTACCAAGCCAATGACAATTGTTGTAATAATCGACATATTCTCCATCTCACTTTCAGTTATTGTTTAACGCCGAAGCCGCATTAGAGCGTAACTCCCGAGCCCCTCGGATGGGGATTATATTCGACATGGGTCCGTTTTGTCGACGGTTCGCATTTATAGGCTTTGAGCAGCCGCCCTTGCGATGTCACTATGCGCTCTTCAGGTTGTGATTTTAAATCCCAAAACATATTGTTTCCCCTTTCACGCTCGATTATCACGCTTCGATTATTCTACTCCTGGTATTGATTAGAACAATCGACCATCAATCTTTCATGATAAATCTACCTTACATCCCCTCTCAGCGAAATCGGCCAAAGTGACCAAAATAGGAGTAGTCCCCTGGGTTAGTTTTTCCCTAACCCAAGGGATACTGCTTCTCTACTGTTCCTGATCCATAGAGGACTGGGTTACCGGTGCGTCCGGGTCGACAGTCTGGCTCAAAGTGAACTCTCTAAAGCGGAGCTTTTGCATGTATTCATCTTTTTGTCCAGACTTTGCTGCGTTCGCTTTTTCGGTATAGGCTTGACGGGCTTCATCAACCGACATATTTCCGGTGATGATGTCGTGAGCCAAGTTAAGGGCCAGAAAGTTATTCTCTTCCTTGTCGCACCGGGCTGTCATTGTTCCTTTGGTTCTTTCAACAATAAGACTGCCGTCGAATTCTGCCAAGTCGTCGTACATTTCAGTCGGTACTTTGTACGCTACTTCTTGAGCAAGCATATCGGTGTGTGGGAAAGGGAACCGGTGAGAAATTTCTTCTTTGTCCACCTTGATTCCGACCCAGGGGCCTTTATCTTCCCAAATCAAACAGTTCGCGCCAACAACCTGAGGCTGTCCATACTTCTGAATCATTTCGGTTGCTGCATTGCGAGATGCTTCAGGCCAGTCGGTAATAACACGCTCAGCTCTCAGTTCAGACTTCATTGCGCCGTTATCAGACATGGTGTTATCATCGTCTGGGGCGTCATCATTTTTCCCCATTGAATAGGTTATAGCCGCGGTGACGAGAATGCCTAGGCAAAGGGCAACTATCAATTGTGGGTTGAATTTGTTTTTTGTCATACTTTTTTCCTTTCAAAGTATTAATGACGGTTGTCGAGTTTTCCGCATGCCATGCCAAAACGAATATGTAACTTTTTCGTGTGACTGACACGGCACTGCTATCTCCAAGAAAAAGATAGCTGCTCATCTTTCTTATAGCATTTAGACCATAAAGTTGAGGCTCACCCAAAATGCTGAAAAGAGTATTAGCACCTCTGAGCGCCAAAAGTGATTAATTATTTGAGAGGATATATTATTAGCATTCCAGCCGAGAACTGGTGTGTATTATATGTTAACGAATCAAGGGAAACGAACTAATTATATATTTGAGGTTTTTGACACATTAAACATAGAGAAGGAACGCTGGTGATCGAACAAGCAGATATTCTCGATGCCGAGATGCATCTTCATTCAGGTATTCGCAAAACTCCTTTTCTCGATTCGCGTTACTTCAGCCAAGTAACAGGCGCGGATGTGTGGCTGCTAAACGAAGCCGCCCAAAGAACCGGCTCGTACAAAATCCGCGGGGCTTGGAATGCCATGAGGAAACTGTCGCCCACAGAGTTAGGGCGCGGCGTGATTACTGCTTCAGCTGGCAACCACGCTCAAGGAGTGGCGTTGGCTGCAAAATGGATTGGCTGTAAGGCTACTATTGTTATGCCCTTAACAACACCGCTGGTCAAAGTCGACCAAACCCGATCGTATAACAGTCCAGCCATTCTCCTTTACGGGGAGAATTATGACGAAGCCGCGGAGCATGCCGCCCAACTTCAGCGGAAAACTGGCGCGACCTATATCCATCCTTTCGACAATGACGATGTTATTGCCGGTCAGGGTACAGTCGGGCTGCATATTCTCAGACACCATTCTGATGTAGAAACAATTATTGTTCCCGTAGGCGGTGGCGGGCTTATCTCAGGAATTTGCGTTGCGATAAAAGCGGTTAATCGGAAGATATCTATTATAGGAGTGAACGCCTCAGGCGCAGCCTCAGCGGCGAGGTCATTCAGGGAACAGTCACGAATCCGGCTTGATAACGTAAATACAATTGCCGATGGCATCCGTGTCCAGCAAATAGGGGAACGGACATTTGATATAATATCAAAGTATGTTGACGATGTTTTAGAGGTTTCCGATGACCAAATATGCGAGGCTCTACTTTTACTCGAAGAAAAGCCCAAGCTGATTATCGAACCTGCCGGAGCGACGGGCGTGGCGGCGCTGCTTGCCAGTGCGGAACGATTTGCGCGAAAAAAGACAATGGTTGTTCTCACAGGGGCAAATGTGGATTTCTCGGTGATGCAAAAGCTTATGGCACACGCTATGCGTCTGTCTGGGAGATTGACTACAATTGAAGTTCAACTGGCTGATAATATGTCGTCACTGGCGGGATTAACAAAAATCCTCGCTGACGCACAGGGAATAATCATCAGTATTGATCTCAGGCGCAATAAGGTTGGTATGCCTCTCGAAAGAATGGTCTGCATGTTAGACCTGCAGGCAAGATCGAGTGGGCATATGCAAGAGATCCTCGACGCGATGAGAAATGGTGATATGACATTCTTCATCGTCTAAAAGTAGCGAATTTTTATTTCTTATGTATTGTTGTATTGCCGCTTAAATGGTATACTGATGTGTATTTATGACTGACGAAACTTTTGAAGCCTCCGCTTATCAATCTATTTTTGTTAAGCTATTCAGTAATCGCTACCGGGCGATGCAGCTTCTCCTTGCCTGCTTTTTGATTACTTCGACTGCTGCAAGAGTTATTCTCGTTATTGCGAACTTTTCGCAATTGAGTGATTCTTGGCTTTTATTGTTTCCGGCTCTGGGGATTGGCTTTTGCTTTGATTTAATCGCTGGACTTTGGTTGCTACTTCCTTTTAGCTTTTTCCTACTTGCGGCGCCAGACCGTTGGTTTAGCAGAAGAGCTGTCCTTTGGACTTGCCAATTACTGCTCTTTGTCTTCATTTTTAGCCTACTCTACCTCGGCGCAGCAGAATACTTTTTCTTTGATGAGTTCAGCGCGCGTTTCAACACAGTGGCGGTCGACTATCTTATCTATCCCCATGAAATATTTGTTAACATGTGGGAAACTTTGCCCCTTGCAAAAATCTTAGCCGCTACCTTTCTCATTGCCGGCTCGGCATTTGTGATGTTACGCAAAAGATTCCTTAGTCTGCTCATTCTTAATACTTCGATGCGGGTGCGGTTTCTTTTTTTCGGGGCGCATTTCCTACTCCTTACAATTGTATGCTTCGGATGGGACATTCGATACGCCCGCATAAGCGACAATCGGGTAATAAATGAACTCGCATTAAACGGCCTGTATTCGTTCGGGTCAGCAGCGAGAACCAAGGAGCTCGATTATGATCAGTTTTACGCCCGGCTACCCGATTCAACCGAGGCATTTTCCAGACTAAGAAGAATCCTGTCGGCTGATGGAAGCAGATTCATTGATTCTGCTGATCAATTATCGATTGACAGACTAATTGTAACCGGCAAGCCGCCGCGTCCCTTAAATGTGGTTATTATTTTGGAGGAGAGCTTTGGTTCCAAATTTATTAAATCGCTCGATTCCACAGGCCCCGGAGTTGCCACTGAGTTTGAGAAACTTGCCGATAACGGCCTTCTTTTTACTCATATCTATGCAACCGGCAATCGTACCGTGAGAGGCATCGAAGCTATCCTCGCAAGCTTTCCGCCGCTTCCGGGCGAATCGATCGTGCGAAGGCCGGGCGGGCGTAATGTTTTCACAATTTCTGCTCTGTTGAAGTCATTTGGTTACTCCACTGCGTTTATATATGGAGGCCTGGCCTATTTTGATAATATGGGAGATTTTACTTCGTCGAACGGATTCGAGCAGGTTTTAGACCGAACCAACTTCACCAAAAAGACTTTTACTACCATTTGGGGAGTGTGCGATGAAGACCTTTTTGACAATTCACTGATTATCCTTGACAGCCTTCACAGGGAGAACAAGCCTTTCTTTTCGTTATTATTGACAGTCTCAAATCATTCCCCCTATACATTTCCAGACGGCCGAATTCCCACCAATCCAAAAGAGCATACTCGGGAGAACGCTGTGAGGTATGCCGACTATTCACTTTCCAAATTTCTGCATGATGCTGAATCTCACCAATTTTTTGACAGTACAATATTTATTGTCGTAGCAGATCATGGCGCGCGTATCTATGGCTCCCAAGAAATACCGATGGATTCCTACGAGATACCCCTGCTTTTTTACGCGCCAAAGATCATCAAGGCTGGTCAACGAAATAATACCCTTGGTTCACAGATGGATGTGGCTCCTACAATAATGGCGCTCCTACAATTCCAATATATGAGTCAATTTTTCGGCCATGATCTCCTTTCCGCCCCAAAATCTGCTGAGCGCGCTCTGATGAATCATAACCGAGACATTGCTCTTTATTCGAAAGGTAAGCTTGCTGTTCTTGGTCTAAAACAAAGGACAGAATTGTGGAAACATGACTCCGCAAGCGGAGATTTTTCACCGCTCCCGATTTCCGAAGACTCTTCATTTGTGCTTGATGCCGTCGCTTATTTTCAAGGAGCCTATTATTTATTTTCTCATCGTAAACTTCACCCACCGGATCAAAGCCCGCAATTATAATTGCGGCGCGCAAATTCCCGAGGAAATTAGATTGTTCTTGTGACTTCCGCAATCAGTTCGTAATTTATTGATTAATGACTTCGAAGCGAACCAAATCCAAGCCAATGTCCAATCGATCTTCGATTCTTTTTATCATCGGTTCGCTACTTCTTGCAATCGCTATCATTGCATCGGCATTGCTTGCGACAAAGTATATCTGGGCTGTGCATTTAGTTGGTTGCGGCGAAGGCGCGGGTTGTGATTGGATACTGAAAAGCCAATGGAGCAAAATCGCCGGTCTGCCGGTCGCATTTCTCGGACTTGCATACTTTAGCGGATTGCTGATTCTCTGGCTTGGTTCCAACCGGACAGGTGTCTTTTCCGCTATGTCCGTAATCGGGCGTGTCGGTGTCCTCGCCTCAGTCTTTTTCTTAATGGTAATGCTCATTGAAGGACATTTTTGCATTTGGTGCGGAATTGCGCACTTCGCCAATATGCTCTGGTGGTCTGTTCTTGAATTCCGCGTAAGAAAAGAGAAAAGGTTGGCTTCGTCGACTTTACGGACTCTTGCGCCAGCGGTAGCAGTATTTATTTTAGTCCTTACCGCCACGAAGCTTATGCAGGGACGAGAAGCTAACATGGCGCAGAATGAAGCCCAGCGGAAAGCTGTTGAGTCAATTGCTAAAATCGGCGCCCCGAAACAGCCGATCGATTCTGCACCGCCAGAGTCTGCGGGGATGCCATCTCCCGTGAAGCAGACCGCACAATCGCCACCTCGTTTTGGGGGGCGTTATTGGAGCGCGGGTGAGGACAAACCAGTCAGACTTGTTGTTTTTCAAGATTATCAATGTCAGCTTTGCTTTGACATCGAGTTGGAAATAAGAAAAATGATGTCGGAGCGCACCGATTTTTCCCTTTCTGTCAAGCAATGGCCATTTGATACCGAGTGTAATAAATATCTTCTTACCGAGAGCCCCCATCCGGGTGCGTGCGATGTTTCGCGCACAGCCGAGGCGGTGGGCATACTTGGCGGTGAAAAAGCCTTTTGGGAAATTCATCACTGGCTGGTAGATCATGTAGGACAATATTCTGAAGCAGAACTTGTCGGGAAGTTAGTGCTTCTCGGGATTGACACTACGGCATTTTTCAGAGTAAAAGCCAGCCCGGCCATTGACAGCCTCATTTCGGCTGACATTGAAGAAGGGATGGCGCTGGGATTGAAATTCACTCCCATGGTCTTTGTAAACGGCTACGAAGTACAAGGATGGCAGTCAGCCGGAGCCCTGCCTGCCGCCATAGACAGAGCGGCGGAAATGGCTCAAAGCTCTCCGCGTCCAAACGATAATCCCGAAAATGCGATCGACAGGCTTTTTGCCGAGTGGCTTAAAAAGCCTGCGGTGATTTTCTCCCTCTGGGAAAATGACAATATGCGTGGTACACCCGCTCTGTCAGATACAGTCATGGTATTTGGCGATTTAACGTGTCCGTATAATGCCGCAAGCGAGTCCATTCTTCAGGATGCCATGAAGGGGCGGTCGAACATTTGCTATGTTTTCCGCGATTTCCCTCTTGATTCGAGCTGCAATGAGTTGGTGAAAGCCCAGATCAATCCTTATGCCTGCGATGCCGCACGGCTCGCATCGGCGGCGGGACGTGTGGGAGGGACTGACGCCTATTGGAAGATGCACCAATGGGTTGTGGGCCATCGCGAAAGCTTTACACTATCTCAGATTGAAGAGGCGGCTGCCGAATGCGGCCTGAGCAGCCCTTCGCTACTCGCAGCCATGAAATCCCCCCAAGTTGCAAATCACCTCCAGATGTGTCTGGGGTTGTCCAAGGCCATGGGAATTCAAATGTCGCCCACTATCTTCATCAACGGCAAACAGCTTCCTGATTGGCGCGCTCCGGGGTTGCTCAAAAAGGTCATTTCTCATATCTCGGAGCCTGTCATACGCTAATTTCGCACGATTCCACCATGCGAGGGATGGGTGTGAAAGAAATCTTGGCAGCAACCCATAATATTTCTTGACATAAGGCTAACGAACACTTATATATATGCTATGCGAACGTTAAGAGTTGCCGTTGATGCATCGCCTTGTTTGCTCAGGCGTCTTGCTTGCCCGGTATCCTTGTCTTGTCTGAGTGGAAACGCGAAGCTCCCGACACCTCAGAAAATGAGTTGATTTTTTAGATATTATGGTAAACCGCAGTCGAATAATCTTGGCTGTATTAAGTTCATTTCCCGAAATGGTGGAGGGTATTATGTTAAAATCCAAAGTCGCACTTGCGGCTATGACTCTGGTCCTCATCTGTATCTGTAGTCAGGCCGCCTGGTCACAAACCAGCGGTGCCTGTTGCTTGCCAGACGGCTCATGCTTTGCCACAACTCAACAAAATTGCGGTTCTGCTGGGGGAGTATGGACCGCTGGGGGCTGTATTCCAAGCCCATGTCCGCCAACCCCGACCGGGGCTTGCTGTATTCCAGGAGCTCTGTGTCAAATATTGGATTCGGCTCACTGCGCTCAGGCCGGTGGCACATACCAAGGCAACAACTCCACTTGTACGCCTGATCCATGTTTGGCCGCTGGCCAGACTGGCGCCTGCTGTCTGCCGAGCGGAGGATGTATTCAGGCAACACAGACCGATTGCCAGGCTGTGGGCGGTACCTTCTTTGGAGTTGGAACACCATGTAGCCCTATTCTTTGTACGAATGTCAACAAAGGAGCCTGCTGTCTGCCGAACGGGCAATGCGTTATCCTAAGCGCGACTGATTGCCATTTGCAAAACGGCATATATCAAGGCAACGGATCAGCGTGCGTGGCCGGTCTATGTCCTCAGCCGCCACGTGGCGCCTGTTGCTTGCCTACGGTTGGTTGCGTCCAGTTGACGCAGGACGAATGCAAACAGCAGGGTGGCATATTCTTAGGTGCAAATGTCCCATGTACTCCTGCCACATGTCAGCCCCCTATTCAGGATGGCGCATGTTGCCTGCCGAACGGCACTTGCATTATAACGTTGGCTGTCGACTGCCAAGCCCAAGGTGGAACATTCCAAGGACCAGGCACGACTTGCGCTGGAGTGCAATGCCCTCAGCCGCCGAAAGGAGCATGTTGTATCCCCGGAGCCGGCTGCGTCCAGTTATCGCAGGACAGTTGTAAAGTATCAAACGGCATATTCTACGGTCCCGGTGTTCCATGCAGTCTGAATTTATGCGGAACCACCGAAGGAGCCTGTTGTCTCCCCGACGGAACATGCTTGGTCATGTCATCGACTTCATGTCAGCTCAAAGGTGGTACATTCCAAGGCACAGGAACAGTTTGTACGGGCGTCACCTGTCCGCCCATATATACCGGCGCCTGTTGTCTGCCGAACGGGAATTGTATCCAGACTACTTGGAAAGTCTGTAAAAAGATCCATAAAGGTGTCTGGTACGGTTTTGGAACCAATTGTTCAATGGTAACTTGTGTACAGCCCGATATCGGCGCTTGCTGTCTGCCGACCGGAATTTGTATCCAGACTTCGGCCTTGGACTGCGAAATCCGTCACGGCGCGTGGCAGGGCAACGGAGTGAGTTGCACTCCCAATCCTTGTAACCAGCCTAAGGGAGCCTGCTGCATCAACGGCTTCTGCTACCAGATGAAGCAGAAGGATTGCTTGGCGCAGAATGGCGTCTATTATGGTGATAATACTCCGTGCTTGAAGAAAATGTGCATCTCGTTCTTCCAGCAGGGCGGATGCTGCCTGCCGAATGGACTCGGATGTGTTGTTACAACTCCTTCCGACTGTCAAGAGCGTGGCGGATCCTATTTAGGCAATGGGGTGCCTTGCACACCAACTAGCTGTCCGACCATACCGCATGGCCGCTCTATGCCACACAGTCTTCATGGCAGTTGTTGGTTGCCGGACGGCCGCTGTATAATGACATCGAGTCTCCTGTGCGTCGCCTTAGACGGAACCTATCAGGGAGACGGAACTCTGTGCGCGCCTCACTTGACCGGAACCCAGTGTTGCGTTGGCACAGCCGGAAATGTTGACTGCGACCCTGAAGACGTTATCGACATTTCTGATTTGACGTACATGATCGATAATCTCTTCATCAGTTTGGTTCCCTTCTGTTGTGACGAAGCAGGAAATGCCGACGATGATCCAAATGGTGACGTCGACATAAGTGATCTCACGCGAATGATTGATCATCTGTTCATTACGCTTGCGCCACTGCCGCCTTGTCAATAGCGGATTGGCTCTGAGCAGAACTCACTGACCCTTACCGGCCGGCCTATCAATTCCGATAGGCCGGCTTTTTTTATTATGATTGGCTTGATCGGCGAAGATGTAATTTTTATAGACCATAGAAAAGGAAGCATTTCTTCCCGAATATGTGGAGTAAAGGTAACAGGAGCAATGCCGATATCAATACTTAGGAGTCAGACCCGTTAAGCCTAATCTAAAGAATCGCCTGGCTCTTACCGGGTCTATCTTGCGCGAAGTCATGATCGCCATAGTGATATTGGGGTCGGGCTTACACGGAGTGACTCCACTTATTGCTCTATCGCGCAATTGATTGAATGTTTGCAGTCTGAGAGGAGCTTTAACAGGCCGCGTTTGGCACATATTCCTTCCTGCGTCGGCACAAACAAGTTACAGGATTTCGCGCAAACTCCTTGACAAGGAAGCTTTAAAAAGCTATTTTGACGCTGGAAAATGATATGCAGGCGCTGAAGGATTTAGTTGATTGCAGTCCACCCGAGCAGTATATTCATAGTAGGTATCTAAGATTTTTAACCTTAAACAGACATTACCGATTATTGCCTCCACATTTTATTAGTTGGGCCGCGCGAAGATTAGTGAGTTGTACCATGATCAAGACAATCCTTTGGATATTCGTCGTTATAATGGTTTCTAATTTAGAATTGTTGGGCGCCCCCGTATCTGGCGTGGTAACAAACAGTCAGACCGGAACGCCAATTGCAAACGTTGTCGTCAAAATACTGCAAACAAATGACAGCACTCAAACTAATTCTGCCGGCTATTATCTGTTGAGCGACGTTGCCGATGGCATGTACACGATGCTTTTCGGCGCTCAGACCTATCAGCCACTCATCCGATTGAATGCGCAAATTGGAGTGTGCTGTATTGGTAATACCGGCAACACAGACAACGACCCAGCTGACCAAGTTGATATTTCCGACCTTACAATGCTCATTAGCCATCTTTTCGTAAACCTTGCCCCTCTCGTGTGTCCTGAAGAAGGAAATATCGATGGAGATGCGGGGAATTCCGTGGATATAAGCGATCTAACTGCGCTTATAGATCACTTATTCATCAACCTTCAGCCCACGTCAGCGTGCCGATGACCTGTACTAGCCATATGAATTTATCAACTCATGGAGATTCCAAATGATCAAGATAGCTCTGAAGGTGTTGGTCTCTGCAATGCTGTTTATCATTGCAGGTGTCGGCTCAGTATCGGCAGACACGACTTTTATAAATGTATCACTCATCCCAACGGGTACCTTGACCGGGACTGCAACTCTCATGGGAGGAGGCGGCCATGGCGGGATTTTCGTTTATGTAAGCGGTACGAGTATCGTTGGAACGACCAATCAGAGTGGCAATTATACCATAATTGGTGTCCCTTATGGGACGTATACTTTGACTTTCACAAAGGCTGGGTATACGAATCAGAATCGCACGGGACTCATTATATCATCGGCTGGACAGGTGGTTAACGTTTCCGGGGTAAGCCTTGTGCCTAACAGTGAAACAGAGGCGAAACTGTTTGGTGATGCCCTGCGATTATATAGTTACGATCGATATTCCGAGTCTATCGCAGCATTAAGAGGATTGATCGCGGCCAATCCGACCGGCAAATATGCAGCTGCTTCCCAATATCGTGTAGCCCTCGCGTTCGGCTCTGAGGACAAATATGATTCTGCGATTGCGGCTTTGGCATCACTTATTACAACTTATTCTTCAGACAGTTTGGTGCCCCATGCCTACTATTGGCGTGGCTCGTACAAGGATGCTAAGCTCAATTACAGTGGCGCTCTTGCGGACTTTCAGCAAGTAGTTACTTCATATTCGTCTTATCCAGTTGCTGGGCGCGCACAATACCGTGTGGGACGTTCACAAGAAGAGCTCGGGAATGTTTCGGCAGCGATAAACGCATATTTAGCGGTCGAAACTAATTATCCAAGCTCGCCCGATATCAAAGCCGCAATTGTCAATTCAGGCTGGTTGTATTATACCTCTGACCAATACCCCCAGGCGATAACCCAATTCAACAAGCTTTTGAGCACTTACCCAACAAGTGAGGAAGCGTCGAAGTCCAGTTTCTATATTGGGATGTGTTATTACAATCAGGAAGATTTTGCCACTGCCCTAACAAAATTCAGTACCTCAATCAGCTCTTACCCCATTGGCCAGTACCTTGTCGATGCATGGTATTACCGTGCCCACTGCAAATACAATCTTGAGAGTTACACTTTTGCCCAGGCCAAAGCTGATTACCAGAGCATTATTACCAACTTTCCGAATTCTGATAAAACCGCTCATGCTCGCTATTATCTAGGCAATTGCGAGAGCAATCTTGGCAACTATCTGGGTGCCATAGCCGCCTACCAGGCCTTCATCGCCGCTGATCCGACAACGGACTGGGTGGCGAATGCCCGAGACCGTATTGCAGGGGCCTATTACTCTGATCAAGACTACAACAACGCTCTTACTGCCTATGTCAACTACTATACGCTTTACCCCGGAACTAAGGCAGCAGGTGACGCTCATTATTGGGCAGGTCGCTGCTATGAAAAACTATTTGGCACTGTAGCCAATTCCCAGGCGCATAGCGAGTACTGCACGGTAATAACCCAGTATCCCAATTGCGAGAAGCTTCCTAATGCAATCGTACATCGAGATGCTGTTGGAAACGCCTCTTGTCCATAAAAATTAGCTATAGTTCACGATGGCTTGTCGGCATGCTGCCTGCATTTCTGGTACTGACCGCCTCGGCTATGGCGTTCTTCAAAATTGCGTACTTGGGCTATACTCTTGATGTGATCGCCCCTACAGAAAGCTACTTTCTGGAAACTGTGATGGAATTCAACGGTCATGGTACGGGAGTTGCAATCTCAATGGCATTGCCGGAGAATCTTCCCAACCAAACTGTTAGTGACGAGGCCTTCCATTCGGCGGATCTGAAATTCGACATTGTTATGAGAGAAGGCGACCGGCGAGGCCACTGGAAACGAGAGTCAGTAACTGGCCGAAGGCGAGTTGCCTACACGGCAACGGTCGTGACAAAGAATCTGGAATTTATAATTGATTCGACTCTACAAACCGTACAGGTAATCCCCGACTCGGTCGCAAAAAATCTCCTACCAGATTCGTTAAGTCCATCCGACCATCCTGAGATTTCTGGACTGGCGGACAGTCTCAAGCTGTCTGCCAACGGCAATTTGTTAACGAATATCAAGCACATGTATCAATTCGCGAGTCACGGACTAAAATACGTGCAGTATGCAGGCACAACTGATGCCCTCACTGCTTACCGATTGAGGGAAGCCTCGTGTGGAGGAAAGTCGCGACTCATGGTGGCGCTGGCACGCCATATAGGCATTCCGGCAAGGCTTGTCGGCGGCAAGATTCTGAACCAGGGGCAGTCACGCGCAACGCACGTCTGGGTGGAGCTGTACGTAAGCGGGTATTGGGTGCCGTTTTGCCCTACGAACGACTACTTCGCGAAACTTCCGTCGAACTATCTCGTGCTTTATCATGGTGATCAGCCGGCGATTACCCATACCCAGGATATAAACTTCAAGTATTATTTCAATCTAAAAAAACGCCTGATTCAGAAGACGGCGGGAACAATTTCCGGAGCAGACAATCCGCTGGATATATTAAATATTTGGGCAGCCTTTGAGCGAGCTGCTATATCGATAGAGTTGTTGCGGATTATTTTGATGCTTCCAATCGGCATCCTGGTCGTTGTAATGTTTCGAAATTTGATTGGCGTTGAAACGTTCGGTACCTTCATGCCGGCCCTCCTGGCAGTTGGCTTTCGAGAGACAGGTCTCCTCATCGGTGCTGTTATGTTCGCAGCGATCATCCTGTTCGGCCTGTTAATCAGGCTCGTTTTGTCGAGACTCCAGTTGTTACACATGCCAAGATTGGCCATTATCTTGACTACGGTGGTACTTTTCATATTGGGCATGACTATTGCGGGCGTGAAGTATAATTATCTGGATGTCGCTCGAGTGGCGCTCTTTCCAATAGTTATTCTGGCGCTGACAGTTGAGCGCTTCTTCCTTATAACGGAAGAGTTTGGAGCAAAGCACGCTCTTCGGCTGTCGGTCTTAACGCTGTTTGTTGCATCATGCAGCTATGGTCTTATGTCCTGGCGACTTCTGCAGTCAATAGTCCTTAGCTTTCCTGAGGTACTCTTGGTCGTGATTGCCGTCCACATATACATCGGCCGCTATTCGGGATTTAGAATCATGGAGTATTTCCGTTTCAAAGAATTGTTGGTGCGAGCTTAACATGAACCGGGCTGAGCTCAAGCATCTTTTGCCCTCAATCAAGGGAGTATTGGGAATAAACGCCCGGAATCTTGACCTGATTTATACACACAATAGAAGAAACTGCTTTCCAAATGTCGACGACAAACTGCGTTGCAAAGAACTCCTCAAGAGCGCCGGCATCCCCACTCCGACAACCTATCATATTGTGAGTGGCCGCGAATCTCTCCTACAATGGGAATCGGCATTAAAAGACATGGATTGTTTTGTCATTAAGCCGAACTGCGGTTACGGTGGAAATGGTATCAAACTCATTACCCGTTCCGAATCCGAATATCTTACCTCGGGCGAAGAATGGACAGCTGAAGACATTGCTTTCCATCTTATGCAGATTCTCAACGGTGCCTTTTCACTGGACAACGCTACAGATACATGCTATTTCGAACAGACCGTTGTTAACGACATTGGCTTGGAACCCTTGATACCGCCAGGAGTGGAGGGTGTTGGTGATATCCGAATTATTTACAAACTTGAGAGTCCTCTCATGGCGATGCTTCGTCTTCCCACCCGTGAATCGAACGGAAAAGCAAATTTGCACCAGGGCGGCATAGGAGTCGGTATAGACCTTTTGTCTGGTCTCACGCTCAACGGTGTACATCATAATAATGTAATTCGTGCACACCCGGATTCGAGTGCGCCTCTGGCAGGCCAACGCATTCCCTTTTTTGCTGACATGTTGGAAATAGGGTCAGCAATAAGTGAGCTTGTAGGTCTTGGTTACATAGGCGTCGATTTTGTGTGCGACGCGCATCAGGGTCCGTTGGTCCTGGAGGTTAATGCTCGTCCAGGGCTGAATATTCAACTGGCAAATGGGTCAGGATTAAGGTCAAGATTATGAAATACTATGTTGCAAATTTGGTTGCATGGATAACTGCATCTGCGGTTATAGTTTTCGCGATAGCGAAAAGCGGATCAATCGATGATTCGCGACATGAAATAATTCACGTCGACGGCAAAACATCAACACAGGCTGCAAAACTGCAAACAGCAGCAGAACCAGCAAGGAATGACGGTGACTCTGTCTCAGCTGCCGACTCTGAAACGGATCAGGAAATCGATGGCAGTCGGGACCCGTTCGCAGTAGCCTATAACGACTCTGCCTCTGTGTTAATAGGCAAAGAACAGTACAAAAAGGCTGTCTCATACTTGGAGCGCGCTATAGCAAAAGATACCCTGTACGCGCGCGCATGGTACAATTTGGGACTTGCATTTCATAAACTGAAAAAAATGGGCGATGCAACCAAGGCGTACCAGAAGGCAATTGCCATTCGACCTCACTACTATAAACCGAAATACAATTTAGCGTCACTCTATATGTCAATCGATGCCAATGAGGAGGCTCTAACCTGGTTCAAGAAAGCTGCCGAAACACGTGGTTCTGGAGAAGCAGCGCCCGCCCACTACAATATAGGCGTACTCTATCACCGACTCAATAATGACAAAGAGGCAGAAAAGAGTTATCTGGAGACATTGCGTTTTAAGCCCGGTCATATTGAAGCACGTTACAATTTGGCGCTTATTCGAATGGACGCGGGCGAGTACAAAGAGGCAGGCGAAGACTTTGAGAAGGTTATAGCCCTTGGCTTTCGAAAAGCGAAGGTATTTAACAATCTTGGGGTCTGCTATAGCAAGCAGGAGCAGTATGAAAAGGCAGTGAAAGCGTACGAGAATGCGCTTTCAATCGATTCACTTGATGCAGGCACGTACTTCAATTATGCCATAGCAAGTAACAGAGCAGCAAATCCCGACCGGGCGATCAAAGCTTATCGACGTGCTCTCAGCCTTGACCCCGTTTATCAGCAAGCGCACTACAATTTGGCCATCCTCTTGGAGGGTGTCCATCAGATTGACAGCGCGAAATCTCACTATCGTGCCGCTACCGTGGCGGAGCCTAACTACACAAAGGCCTATTTTGGCCTTGGGCAGCTCTACTACGATCAGGGTCGTTATGACTCGGCGGAAATTGCCTACCGAAAAGTAGTTGAGCTCGACCCAGAAAATCTCAAAGCCCTCTTCAATTTGGGCCTTGCGTGTACTAAGCAGGAGAAACATGAAGACGCAGCGAAAGTCTATCTTGAATTGGTTAATCAGGATCCAGCTAATACCAAAGGGTTAAATAACCTGGGCGCGGCGAGCTTGAAGATTGAACAATTCGATTCTGCAGCTGCGTATTTTACGAGATTAATCGTGTTGACTCACTCGGCTGAAGCTTGCTATAATCGTGCCAAGGCCTTCAATGAACTGCGCAAATATGAAGATGCAAAAGCAGATTATCGTGAAGCCATTAAACGAGAACCCACCTATGCCAAAGCATACCACAACCTCGCTATATTAGAAGAGAAGTCAAATAATTTGACTGAAGCCGTGCAACTCTTGCTGAAGGCGATTGAATATGACAATGACAACTGGAAGTCTTATTGGAAGCTCGGCCAAGTCTACGTGAAACTGGACCTGCTTGATAAGGCTCGGGCTGCTTACGCAAAGGCAGCCGAAGCAAATCCCGAATCAGAAAAGTTTAACAGTGAATATCGTAGCCTAATGAGTAATAACTAACAACACCATATTATGCGTCCTTATCTCTTCCTCGTCTTCCTGATTTTTCTTGTTGATTCCGCTTTCGCAGGGTCACGCTGGGATCTATTTGGATCGTACAATGGCCTCTACGAATCGAACATATATCATGCCTTTGACAAGTCCATCGAGAAGTCCGCGTACGTGAATGCCTTATCGGCAAAGGTGAGCTGGAAGATGGGTGGGTATCGATTCATGCACAGAGCAAACGTGTTTGCTGAATACAATGTGTATACCAACTACGGTAACCGCAATCATGGTTCTATAGGACTACAATATCGGCCAGCGTTTAGATATTGGTCCAGAGGTCGTTTGTCAGGTGATTTTGTCTTATCTCGGCGCAATAAGGACTTGATAGACGACACTGGCACACTTCAGACACGAACATTGAAAAGATGGGAACATGCAGCGGCACTGTCCCATCGTCTGGACTTGGGTCGTTTTGAACTTGGACAATCTGTCGATTATGAGCGACTGAATTATGATGAACAGAGCGGTTCAACTTCATATGATTACGACGGTTGGACAGCAAAACTCAGTGCGCAATATCAGCCTGCCGATTGGCTTAAGCTGTTGACCGAATTCAGTTCAGGTCATCGAGATTACCAAGCTCGAAAGACATATTCTATACGCTCTGGACCCTACGCGGGTAAGCCATTTCAAATTCGGAACTTTCGAGAACATGTGGTTGAGGGAAGAGCGTATATTAATTTTTGGGGGCGCAATGAGGTATCTCTTTTTGCCGAGTATGCCTTACGGAAAGACAATTTCGAAAATTTTTATGGCTATATCCAGCGCCAATACTCAGCAACCTTCAAACTCTACCTGTGCGAGTATCATGAAACAAAAATCATGTTTGAATTTAAGAATAAGGATTATCCAAATTACTGGAACAATTCTATTGGGCGTGCCAAACGTGTACATATTTATTACACAGATTTCCAATTCGAGCACCGTTATGCGTTAACGAATAAGATTGTCTTGCTCGGAAGCTTCAGAAACTACAATAAGGTATCCAATTATCGGCTATACGATTATCATGACGTTACTGGAGGTATGGGAATTGAGGTTACGATATGAGCGCCGTAAGAACGGTTTCGTATGTAAACTCTGCTAACGCCAGCCTTGCTCGATTGCTTCGTCGTTTTTGTTTGAGTTTTCTTCTATTCTTATTGATTGTCTTCATATGTGCACCGTCATTTGCTTCGGATCCGGACGCGACAAGCCGTTATCGACATATGGCAGAGCAGATAAGAGCGACTTTTGATAAAGCCTTGCCAACTTTTAGTTCTTACGTTCAGCGACACTATGCGATGCGCATGTACCGCGCTACCGGTGACACAGCTTACGTTCCATGGTTGGTCAATCATGCTAAATACGCCATAGCAAAGGTGCAAATAGATGTCGATTCTTTGAACAATCCGCACTATTTCGCACGACGCATTGCTGAAGAGGCAGAAACTTTTGAAAGAGATACGCGAAAAAACCGTCTTCGACGTGCCATGTTCAAAAAATGGGACGAGGAACTCGTCTACCTTGAACTCCTAAGTCAGCTGAACTGGCTGGCCGATTACGGTTTGGATTCGTCGACGGTTGGCCCCCTCATGGCCCGTGCGCGCGCAAAAATCAGTCAGCACGATTTATCTAAATTCTTGCTTGATCCCGACGTGATACGTGTTTATGCGGCCAAAGCCGTGAATTTCGTGTACTTCCTCGAACATTTGGGTATCGCCGACATTAGGAAAGAATACATGGAGGTGTTTCGAGATGTTTTTGACCGAATGCCCGACAATCGTCTGGATGAGCATCGTTACTCAGACAAGATTTACGGATTAACGCACATTATTCTTGCCGCAAGTCAATACTATCAACAACCGGTTGATTCTGCAGAGTATGGATGGGTAACTGACCGCTTAGAAGCGCGTATCGATAAAATTTTGAAAGAGACTTCTTCGGACATTATCGTGGAAGTTGCCCTCTGCTTCTGTTTGACCGGTCAGGAAAATCACCCGATTGTAGAGCGATGCAAGAAAGTCTTGTTGAAATCATTTGATTCCAAAAAAGGAATGATTCTTTCCGAAACGGGCAACAAAGACCTCTCGCAGGGTGAGCACCGAAACGTTTTGGCGTTCATGCTTTTCGCCCGGCACGACACGCTGTACCCTGGACCTCTTTTAACTCGTTATTTCTAATAGGAAAGACACTTCAGGAACAAAGACACACCTATCACATCGAATATCACACTCCTCGCCATGTCCAATCGCCCACCTTATCTTTACTGGCGGAGTAAGATGCGGTTGACGTTACAATAGACAACCCTATCCTCAATTCTCCGTTCTCGGAGCCAACTGGACATTTCAAGTTCGATAATGAGGGGATCACAAACGAGATCGCCGAATCTGGGCGAGTAAGTTCATATTTTGTACCGATAGCACGCTCAAAAAAGAAGGCACGTCAGCTTGATTTGAGACCGAGTGGACTAAAGATCGAATCGAAGAAAAAAAAACGTCAACCGCATCCGCGAGCGTGTGAGTCTTTGGCGGCTTCCGCTACAAAATCCTCGAACAACTTGGCTCAGACACGATGTCACAAAAATCAATTTTGGACTTGCAGTCGACCTGATTTGTAATCAGGCTGTCGGACAACTATTGGCCCACGTCTCACTTAGCATTTCGGCTTGCTCCAAGACCGTCTGAGTGGCTTTCTCCTGTTTGTATGGCGGATAGCTCATCGCAAACTTTTTGTGAGAGGCATCATGCCCATCGTGTCACTGAGTATCGCATTAATTCTGCGGCTTGACTAAAGCTTCACTGCAGACAATTCAAAGAATCGCTCGGCACCTGTCCGCGCTTGACCTCTGATCCATTCGGTCGCGAAGGCGATGAGCTTCTTAGAACTTACACAAAGTGCTTGCGCTCTTTACGTTACCCAAAAACCGATGGAACAAGCGAGAATACTGAGATTAGTGCTTTCGAACTATGTGATTAAAGACCTAACTCCTTATCCCACATATAATGCGGCATTCGATGTGGTGGTAAACAGTAGTAAATCAGAATTATTACTGGGAGACAGGGACTCGAACCCCGATTCTGCGGTCCAGAGCCGCATGTCCTACCATTGAACGATCTCCCAATCAAAAACGGGTCGACCAATATAAAGAACCAAAGGCCAAAGTCAACCCTCATTGCCCAAGCGTGTGCCGCTATGACGGCGAATAACACAAAGCCGCGAACCAAAGCTATTTGAATCTATGACAAAATAACAATGCCTGACCCTTTACTGTGAACACAGCCGTTTTGCGTCTAATCTCATTGCGGACAGCCCGCGTCTCGCCTCTCTTCACGAGAAGATCACTGACATCATAGGCGCTGCCAGTGCTGGTCAAACGAATTGTGTTCAAAAGCGGGACAACTGAGACAGAATTGCCGATTGCGTTCTGTATGGTATACGATTCATCACGGAGATACACGATTTCATGCCCGGGATTTACCAATCGTATGCAAGGACGCGTTCTTTTTGTCCCGAACGAGTCGGATAAAACCAGAAGAAATAGATTTGCCACAAAATGATCAGGCTCGCCCACACCGGGCATGATTATATCTATATGCTGTGTGCCGCTTTTGAGGCAGTAAACAAGAGCCGCATGGGTGTCGGTCATATCTTTCTCTCGAGGAAGAGGAAAGATTTGCGTTTTTTGGGGGAGACTTTTGGGGAAAGGGACAATCGAATCAAAATCGCCAATTAAAAGATCAGGAATAACTCCCAACTTTTTACAAAACCAATACCCCCCATCCACAGCAACGACATATTTCCCACGGCACAGCTTTCGGTACCATAGAAAGTTTCCGTCGGGATACTCGCCGTTAGTGCACAGCACACAACTATTCAGCTTTGTGGATCTATTTTTAATATTTGCCATGCAATTAACGAGTGCGCTACGAGAACAAGGCGAGCCTTGCCGCGCCGAGAAGAGGGGTTTTTTCTTCGATGATAATTCCGATTGGAATATCGGCAAGCAGCGATTCCATTTTCCCTTTTTTGCGAAAGCGCTCCATGAACTGAGCCGTATCCAAGGCCGTGACAATCTGCGGGGCTATGAGGCCGCCGATATAAATGCCGCCCAATGTCATTCCTTTCAACGCAAGGTTTGCGGCCTCGGAGGCGTAGCAATCAATGAAAATACTCAGAGCGCGCTCTGCATGAGGGTCTTTTGACGATATCGCATGTTCAATAATTGCCGCGGCTTTGTCATCGGCATTCTCATACCACTCCGCGCTTGTGGCTCCCCGGTCATCGAGGATGAATTCGTAAATTGAAATCAATCCCCTGAAACTCACCACATCCTCGACCTCGACTGTTCCGTTATTCGCGTATAAATATTCCCACAGCTTATGTTCCGTCTGGTTGGCAGGCGCGAAATCTGTGTGACCGCCTTCGGAAGCATGGGGATACGATTTACCGTTCTCGTGAAATATGAGCGCTTCGCCCAAACCATTTCCCGCTGCAATAAGGCCAACATTACCCCCCGAAACTGGCTTTCCTGCGTTAATCTGAAAGAATTTGTCGCTTCCAAGATGGGATAATCCATGGACAGTAGCAACGATATCGTTCACAAGCACAACTTTCGCAAATGAAAATTTTGACTCTATGTTTTGCGAAGCGATGAGCCAGCGAAGTCCGGTGGTGCGGACTTCGTTATTGATAACCGGTCCTGCAACTCCGAAACATGCAACATCAATTTTGGTGGTGCTTTTTTTGAGGTACAGTTGGAGAATAGATTCTAAATTTGAAAAGTCGCGGCTGACGAAGCTGGACTGCTCATAGAGGACCATCTCATTGTTTTCGGAGCGCACCCGGGCAAGTTCGACCATTCCGCCGCCAATAAATCCTGCAAGCCGCTCTAACATTCGGTTGACCCGCGCTGTGACTGGTTAAGCAAAGATGCCGCTGCTGAATCGAGCATCCACACTACTCGTCTGGCATTTACACGCGAAACAGGAAACCGCCGTGCATCATCTTTTTCGTCGAACACCGCTTTGACAATATTTGCCTTGTCTTTTCCGGTGACAAGCAACAATACACATTTCGAGGCATTGATAAGCGGCAGGCTGAATGAGACTCGCTGGCTGTTTTTTGATGTAACCCATGGCGCAACGATAATTTCATTTTCGGGTGATTCAAAATCATAGTCCGGAAACAGAGAAGCGGTGTGTCCGTCATCCCCCATGCCTAAAAGAGTAAGATCGACTGATGGCACGGAATCAGGAGCGATTGCATGGTTTTCTCTTATAAGCGCCGCGTAGCGTTTTGCCTCTAAATCTAAATCTGCCGCGTCTCCTTTGACTCTATGGATTATTCCCTCTGGAATCCCAAGAGGTTTAAATAAATAATCCTTGGCCGTTTTATAATTGGAATTCGAGTCATTCCCCCCCACCGCGCGCTCATCGGAGAAATAGAATTCAGCTTTTGATCTAATAAGCTCGGCGACATCGGAGATATTTTGTAGCGCTTGATACATGGCTATCGGTGTGCTTCCCCCTGATAGGGCAATGGAGAAACGCCTTTTTGTGTCATGGGTTTTCAAACGCTCTATAATAAAGAGCGCCACGGCGGTTCCGACAGATTGCTTGTCCGGGAATATACTAATCTCTACATTGTTCATCTGGCAAAAATCATGATAAGATGTTTGAAGTGCAGTCTCCCTTGGCATTTCATCCTTCAATCACGACCGCCGTACCTGAAGCCGCAACCATCAGCATGTTGCCGCCGCCTATCGTCTCGTAATCAAGATGCACGGCAAGAATCGCGTTGGCTCCGAGTTGTCTGGCCTGAGTGGTCATCTCATCAATTGCGATTGTTTTTGCTTTGGCAAGCTCCTGCTCGTATGCCTGTGAGCGTCCGCCGACAATATCACGGATACCGGCGAAGATATCTTTGAATATATTAGCGCCAAGGATTGCTTCGCCACTTACAATTCCAAGGTAGCGGGTTATCTTTTTTCCTTCGAGCGTCGATGTCGTAACAATAAGCATTTCTCTCACCATTTGTTTATTTTGTTTATGCTGTAAACGAATCAATATCATGAAGTGTGGTACGAATGACCGTGTTAGCCGTTTCGTATTCTTCGAATTCGACTCTTTGCTTTGAAGCATTGATGATATAGCGACCGAGTGTTGTCTCGTTGGAGGCTCGACGACAGGTGACGCCGTCCATCTCAAACGAGAACTCACGAGGCATGTCTTCGTTGTCCCACGCGCCGCTGGACAGATCGATATTGGCGGATGTTCTATCTATGAAATCAAATTCGATACAGGCATTTGATGTTTCGGGCTTGCGAACGAAATCAATGTGCGAAACTCCCATAGGCGTCCTGACTTCTACCGACATTGAGGCCCGCACCTCACCCCCTGATTGAACGAGCCGCGAAATAATCCAACCGAAGAGCAGCAAAGCCTCATCTCTACATTCCTTCGAAAATAGCACTCGGCAGTTGGAAAGTGTGGTCGCGCGGTTTTTCGCCATACGCGCTGAAAAAAGCGTACTTATAAGTTCACGGACTGGCAGCAGTTTATACCATAAGAGAGACAAGCGAGGAATTGTCGATCGAGCATTACGTTCATCGTCGTTACCAAAAAAATAACAACTCGAGAGATTCGCGATTGAGCTATCGAAGTGCGGTGTAGAGGAACTTAGACGGCAATCCACTGTCAGCACTGGAACCGAATCAACCAACAGAGATCGGACCGCACCAGCGATATTGTCTGAACGAGCCGGATCAGAGAGAATTTCTACAATCTCCCAGCAGACAACGGAATCTGTCTCTTCGTTAAAGGCACAGGCAGTGCGGACAAATGAACAATAGGTCTTCAATACTTCATCGATAACGATCAGTAGTATCCGCGCTGGCTGCATTTTTGCAAGGTCATTGGCCAGGTTCTCGGCCTCAGGACGCTTTAAGGCATCGGTAACAATTATGACATTGGACAGACAGAGTTTGACCATCGGTCTGTTCTCGCGATCCTGATGATTTGTCTTCTGCCATATTTCATTGAGCCGCGCTTCAATACGCTCGGCATTGACTGGCAGATACCCGCCATCGAGAATTTCATCATCATCGGATATTCGTGTTGAGTTCATAGCCTCAACCATCTCCGTCCATCGCGGGCAACAAGTTCATCGGCCGCAGTCGGTCCCCACTCACCAGCGGGGTAGATATGAAGCGGAGCATTATCCCAATGCTTGGTAATTTGGTCGATAATTTTCCATGACAAATCCACTTCGTCTTCGCGGGCAAACAATGTCGAATCGCCGGTGATGGCATCAAGAATGAGGCGTTCATAGGCTTCGGGCGAAGCCACGCCGAACGATTCAGAGTACATAAAATCCATGCGTACCGGAGCTATTTGCAGAGCCTGCCCGGGTACCTTTGCTCCAAGCGAAAGCGAAATGCCCTCTTGTGGTTGAATTCGCAGGCGAAGAACATTGGGCGTCAGATTCTCGCACCCCGAGAGATCAAAAAGTAAATGCGGCGGGGCTTTGAACGTAATCGCGACCTCGGTTACCCGTTTGGGAAGTCGCTTACCCGCGCGGATGTAAAACGGTACACCCGACCAGCGCCAGTTGTCGATTGTTATTTTCGTCGCTACGTAGGTCTCGGTCGTGGAGACGGACGGGACATCTTTTTCTTCACGGTACCCTTTGACCTTCTCTCCGCCGACCGAACCGGGGCCATACTGACCGCGGACAACATGGGTGCTGATTTCTTCGGATTTGAGATAGCGGACAGCTTTGAGCACTTTGGCTTTTTCATCACGAATGGCATTGGTCTCAAATGATGCCGGGGGTTCCATTGCGATAAGGGTGAACACCTGCATAATATGCGACTGGATCATATCCCGAATTATGCCCGAACTGTCAAAATATCCTGCCCGAGAGCCTATACCCAAAGATTCAGAAACAGAGATTTGAATATTGTCTATATATCGTCGATTCCACAGCGGCTCGAAAATCGAGTTACCGAGACGAAAGACGAGTATATTTTGAACAGTCTCCTTGCCGAGGTAATGATCAATGCGATATATCTGTTTTTCATCAAATGCCTTGTGTACGGCATGATTGAGAGCTATGGCAGACACAGTGTCATGTCCAAATGGCTTTTCGATAATAAGCCGTGACCACCTTGGGCCATCGGCGATTGGCGTAATAAGTCCCGAGTGGTTGAGGTTTGAGATTATTGGCTCAAATGAATCAGGCGGAGTCGCAAGATAGAATAGATTGTTTTCGGGTGTCATCAAAGAAAGCGCATTCATGCGAAGCCGCTCCTTTAATTGACGGTAACCCGGTTCATCCTCGAATGAACCGATCACATAGCTGAGTGTGGATAAAAATTGCTGAAGCTGCTCGTCTGAATCCGGCTGACGACGTGAATACTTTTTGATACCCTCGGCCATTTCGGCCTGAAATTCACGGTCTGTTTTCTCGCGCCTTGCGTAGCCAACAATATTAAACGGCTGAGAAAGAAATCCATCCTTGTAGAGATTGAAAAGCGCCGGGATAAGTTTTCGTTTCGTAAGATCTCCCGATGCCCCAAAGATGGTCAATGCGAACGGCCCGGCTTGGCGAAGCCGCATAAAGCGGCTGACAAAAGGATTGCCTACTGTTTCAACTGCCTGCCCCATTATTTCCCTTTGACTGCATGTCCACCGAATTGGTTGCGAAGCGCCGCAAGGACTTTCGCCGAAAACGAATCTTCCTGACGCGACCGAAAGCGGGTCATAAGGGCATACGTGAGCGAAACGGCGGGGACATCACGGTCAATCGCTTCCTGTACTGTCCACCGTCCTTCGCCCGAATCTCCGACATACCCTGTCAGTTTCTCTAACTTCGGATCCTCGCTGAATGCCCGCTCGGCCAACTCAAGCAGCCACGAACGAACAACTGAACCTTGATTCCACAGGTGGGATATCTTTGAAATATCAAGCGGGTACTTTGAAGCGTTGAGTATCTCAAAACCCTCGGCATACGCCTGCATCATTCCATATTCGATACCGTTATGAATCATCTTTACATAATGTCCCGCTCCGGATGCTCCAACATGAAGGTAGCCGTCGGGAGGCGCAAGGGTTTTGAATATCATCTCGGCCGTCGTAAATGCGGTTTTCTCTCCGCCGATCATCAGACAGTATCCGTTTGCCAGCCCCCAGAGGCCGCCCGATGTGCCAGCATCGAGCAGTATAATTCCACGTTTGTCAAGTTGAACTCCGCGCGCCACGGTGTCATGGTAATTTGAATTGCCGCCATCAATAATAATATCGCCGGAACCAAGACCCGAGGCGACTTCGGTTATGACACTATCTGTTATTTCGCCAGACGGAACCATCACCCAGACGATGCGAGGAGCAGTTAACTGTTCTGTCATTGCCTGGATCGATGGCGCTCCTACCGCGCCAGTTTTTTCTATCTCGTTAACCACTGCCGGATTATTATCGAAGACGGTCACATCATGCTCGCCTCGACGAAGCCGAGTGACCATATTGAAGCCCATTTTCCCAAGTCCTACAAAACCTAATTTCATACAGTCGTTCCAACTCTCTGCAGCAATCCCGAGATTGTCTTTGTTACGCCCGCGGCATCGATACCGAGCATTTTATAGAGGTCGTCAGGTGTACCCGAAGAAGCGTAGTGTGTGACACCGAGCTTGGTGATTGGACGGCATACGCCCGATTCAAAAAGTGCCGCGGCAAGAGTTGTTCCAAGGCCAGTCTTGATGTTATGATCCTCAAGGGTTACTATCTGCGAGTACTGTGATAACGCATCAAGGTCGTCGCGGTGCAGGTCGCACCAATCGGAGACAGAGACGAGCGATATTCGTTTGCCGTCTTTTGCAAGTCGATCCCAAGCCTGCATTGCATACGGCAGCATATTTCCAGCGGCAACAAGAACAAGGTCTTCGCCCCTTCGAATTGTCTCCATCCGCCCATACCGATAGCGATAGTTCTCGCCAAAATATGCCTTCCCATCCTCGCTTGTGACCACTGGAATTACCGCCCGTCCCATGATAACCGCAAAATTACCCGGATTAGAAAGGACATAGCGGACGATTCTATCGGTCTGGTTGGGATCTGCGGGGGTGATAACTTTCCAGCCGAAAGTGGAGTTCAATAGCGCAAAATAATCGATACACTGATGGGTCTTCCCGTCTTCTCCGACATTCACGCCTGAATGGGTGCAGAAGAGTTTCACATTGGCGTGGTTGATGTCGTTCAGTCGCGCTTGATTATATGTCTCATCGATTCCGAATACACCAAAATCCGCCCAAACCGCGAGCGCTTTTTCTGCCGAAAGGGAACCAACTGTCGCGGCTGTACTATGTTCGGTAATTCCGCACTGGAAAAAATTCGCCGGATATTTCTTCGCAAAACCGTCGGTCTTGACTGATTTTGACAAGTCGCAGTCGAAAACCCCCATCACAAAATCCGGCCGGGATAGATTTGCATCGGCGACAGATACTAAGGCTTTCCCCCATGCGCTTCGATTATCGCTCTTTTCATCGGCCTTATAATATATTGGCTGGCCGGTATCGACACGGGGAAAGTCAGCATGCTTCGTTTGGAATGGCGGCGGAGGCCCCTGTTTCCGGCGAGCCAACAGGTCGACAACATTATCGACTAAATCCTCTCCAGTCAGGCAAGCCAGCGCCTCTTTCATCTGCTCGGCTTTGATTGCGGCTCCGTGATAATTTTCATCATTTTCCATAAAACCGATTCCTTTGCTCATTGTTGAATGAGCCAGAATCACAGTTGGAGCTTTGTCATATTTTTTCGCTTCATAAAATGCGCCGTAGACTTCGTCGAGATTGTGAGCATCGATTTCTACCACCCGCCAGCCATCGGCTTCCCATTCCCCTTTGATATTCTGCGGTAGAATATCCGTGATTTTGCCGGAAATTTGGAGACCATTGTAATCGACAACTGCCGTCAGCCGAGAGAGGTTGAATTTCATCGCCACTCGGCGGGCTTCGCTTATCTGTCCCTTTTGCTGTTCACCGTCCCCCATCAGTACATACGTGTGAAAGTCCTGCTTGGATAGCTTTCCATATATTGCCTTGCCGACACCGACAGAAAGCCCCTGTCCAAGGTTGCCTGTGTCCCACTCAATGCCGGGAACTGACCGTTCGACATGACCTTCGAAAGGAGAACCGGCCTGACGAAATCCATAAAGCGCGGGTGCGACATCAAAAAATCCGGCCGCCGCAAGCGAGACATAGGCGCCGGGCGAGGTGTGACCATGGGAAACAATAATTCGGTCGCGATCATCGCGATACGGATTTTTAGGATCGACATTAGCAGTTGTGTAAAGCATCAGATAAATCTCGAGTGAGGACATGGAGCCACCCGGATGCCCTGAGTTTGCTACTGTAGTCATCTTGAGTATATTGCCTCGTGCCTGACGCGCCATTTCGGTGAGTTCTGCGCGCCGCTTGGATTCGAGTTTGGCTTGGCGAAATCCGCGCCATGTATCAAAAGTCATTTCCGTGTTACCTTTCCTAAAGAGTACAGACAAATATTTATCATTATAATGCAGCTGCTACTTGTTTCAGCCCCTTTACCGGATCGCCGTCAATTGAAAGTACCAATGTTGGCAGTTTGCGCACGATAAGCGCTTGGGCGTCTCCAAAAGCCTGAGCGGTTATAAGCTCCCCAAAATCAAACGATTGATTAGGAATTGCCAGCGCTGGGTACTTTTTCGAAACCAAAATTATGAACATCCCTTCTGCTGCCCCACCCTTATACAATTGCCCAATTGAATGCAAAAAACGCGGCCCGTATCCTCGCAGAGTTGCGGCTTTGGTCTTACTGCGAATCTTCGAACGGATCGTTCTCAGGGCTATTTCGGTTTTCTCACTTGACGGAAAGTAGTTCAGGATCGCGACATATTGGGGAGGCTTTACGCTCGCAAGAAACTGGGCTAAGATTTGGCGCAACGACCCCGGCTGTTTTCGAGAAACTTTTCGGGCTGGGAGCGAAGCCAGCAAAGCGCATTTCCCCCAGTTTCCGGCTGGTTCGGAAAACGGGAAATGACCGAGTTTCTCAAAATAATCCAAAAGCTGCTTTGTACGGTTTTTGCTTTCGGTGACGTTCGGTTCATCAAAAGGATTTATTCCCATATGCCAGCCGCATACTGCCGTGGCAAGCTCCCACAATAAAAATTGTCCGCTGATTTCTTCTATCGAACCAAGGACTATCTCGATATAGGGCAGTTTCTTTTTGATGATTTGTCGAAGCAGATTGCTTTGGCGAGCGGGCTTTTCTTTAGACATTCTCATGAAAACAAATAGCCGGTCTGTGCCATAATCCTGCACCCGCGCTTCGGGCTCATTCTCAATTGGTATAACACCTTTTCCCTCTTTGCCGGTCGATTCGGCGACAAGTTGTTCTATCCATGGCACAAGCGGCGATATTTTTTTAGATGAAAGAAAGGTGAGCTTGTCTCGCTTACTTTGTGCGGCGACAGCCATAAGCGAGCCGAGAGCCAGCGCTGGGTTGGTCTCATCATTTCGCTCGCTCAGGACATTCTGCATTGACAAGGCTGAGTCTATCAACGATGAGAGGTTCACACCAACAAAAAATGCCGGAACAAGCCCGAAATAAGAAAGAGCTGAATACCGTCCTCCAATATCAGAGGGATTGAGAAATATTGCGCGGTATTTATTGCGCTTGGCAAAGGCATGCAAATCACTGTTTTTGTCGGTGATAGCAACAAATTGCTTACCGAACTGTGTGAGACCGTTTTGTTTCAATCTCTCAATAAAAAACGCTTCATGCGAGCGTGTCTCTATCGTGCCACCCGATTTCGAGGCAACTATAAAAAGGGTTTTTTTGAGGTCAATCGAACGCGCCACTCGTGAGATAACCCTCGGATCGGTAGTGTCAAGCACATGAAACACCTTGAGCTTTTTGTGACCGCCAAAAATGTGATACAGCGACTCGGGGCAGAGCGATGACCCGCCCATTCCCATCAGAACAATCTGATTGAATCCATCCTGAAAGACTTTTTGGCCAAACGATTCGATCTCTGAGATTTTCCGGGACATAAGCGTTGCCGAGTCTACCCAGCCTAGTCTATTGGCAATCACTTCTTTTACTTTAGCTTTTCTTGTGAAGACACCCGCCTGACGAGTCATTATAAAAGAAGCCAATTTTTGTTTAGAGGAGCGTGACAATGCGTCCTCATACTGTCGGGCAAAATTGCCCGCTGATATTTTTATGGAAGTTGTTGGTATCATGATTTCTTGGGGCTGACGTTTAGTGTTGAATAAATATCCTGAAGTCGCTGTTTCTTATTCTGTGCGCCAAAAAAAGCTGTGCCCATCACCAAGACATCCGCTCCGGCTGCGACAATCGATGCGGTATTAGTCAAATCGACGCCGCCATCCACCTCGATTTTGGTGGAAAGTCCCCTCCGATCAATAAATTCTCTGGCAGAGGCAATTTTTTGTAATGCTGATGGGATGAATTTCTGTCCCCCGAACCCGGGAAAGACCGACATGATGAGAAAAAAGTCGAAATGCTCAAGGTACGGGAGCGCTCGCTCGACCGGCATATCGGGATTTATTGCCAGCCCGGCCTGCACGCCGAGCTTTTTTAACTGCGACGCATGAGCCTGAGGATCGGGATGTATCTCAAGATGAAATGTGATATTATCGGCGCCAGCGCTGGCAAAGGCTTCGAAATACTTTTCGGGTTCTGACAGCATGAGATGAACATCGAGAAAGACATCGGTCAGCCTGTCGACCGTTTCAACCACAGCCGGGCCATATGATATGTTGGGGACAAAATGACCATCCATGATATCCAAATGCAGAATATCAACACCCGCCTGCGTGGCATCGGTGATTTCAAGTCCAAGTTTTGAGAAATCAGCGGCTAAGACAGATGGAGCGATACGTGTCATGCGGCAAATCTGTCGCATTCTTGGCCTTGATGCAACCGATTTTTCAAATGACTTTCGAAGTCCATCAATCGTCGCCCTGGAAATAAGAGGACCTATTGTCTTGACCGAAGACGCGGTTTCGCTAAAAATACCCCAAAAAGTGCATCACACTGGAGCAATAATTACTTCGGGTATGCCTACTGCACGACGACTGTTCCCTGCATTGTTTCTGGGTGCAGTCGACAGAAGAAGGAATATGTCCCCGCAGTGTCAAATGTATGCTGGAAAGCGCTATCCTGTTCAATAACTCCGCTCTCGAAGAGTGTTGTCGGGGTTCCGGACGTACCGCTCGTGACAGTATGTTCGATTTCCTCGATATTTCTCCATGTTACAGTGGCACCCGGAGAAACGGTGCGCATCAATGGATTAAACTGCAGGTTTTGCATCCAAAACTCATCTTCTGGCGGAGCCAACGCCGACGATGGATTTGACGGAACCTCCTCGGCAGGAGCAGACGTTTCATCATTGTGTGCGCATCCTGCTATTAGAATGGCTCCGAAACTTAATGACAATGCAATCGCAAAATATAAATGAGAGAGTTTATTTGCTCTCAAGTCTTTCATCCTCGGTTTAATTACTCTTTCCATATTCCGTAACCCTCCCATTTTAGTGCTCAATGAAAAAAATTCTGTATTTTCTCCTGTATGCGCCCTGTAAGTCCAGAATGGACATTTGTCTCTGTAAAGCTACCGAACTCTGTTCCCGATTGCCTTTCTGGCATACTTTTGCGGATCTTCGTCAAACTGGCGTTTACAATCCGCACTGCAGAAATAATATGTCTGATTCTCAAAATTTGAGTGGCCTGCAGACGATTCCTCAGTCACCGACATGTAGCAAACTGGATCTACAAATTGTGTCATATTACACTCCTTTCAAAAATGATATAGGGACGCCTTTTCCTCAATGAATCGCGAAACGACTTTGTCGGAGGCCTAAATCCCTCAACCCCTGAGAAATGGCGAACTGCGCTAAGAATTATACCACGCTATGAACCTGTTTGGACGAAAGAGAAGCCTGGCAATTGGCTAGTTGGAGTTCCAGAGAACGGCAATTCGCCGATTTAAATGAAAATTATATGGGAGGGGTAAATCTTCGAAGCTCAGCTGTCATCTAGCGCACATATCGCGCGGGATCGGTAACTGAGCCGTTTAAGGCTGAGGCCGCCGCGGTAGCCGCTGAACAAATATAGACTTCAGATTTTAATTCTTCGCCGCGGACCATTAGCCCTCTGTCGGCCGTCACTAGGGCTTTCTCGCCATCAGCCAGGTATAGCGGAGAGAGAAGCGCGCTGATATCCTGAGCGGGTTGGGTCACTGTGGCGCCGGCTTCGATGAATAGGCGCACAAGTCCCTTCTTGAGGGCTTCAAGATAAACCGACCGCGAATCCGGCACGATATACATTCGGCAGTCATCGGCAATCTGTTTTCCCTTCAAAATATCAGCAGCGATGCGGAGTTCCTCAAAGCGGCCGCCTCCCACCGAACCAAGAATTATCTGGTGGACAACCATCCCTTCCATTTCCGTAACAGAGCGGATCGATTCAAAACCACCCGGCCCCGCAACAAGGGGCGTAAATTGATCGACTGTGAACTGATATTGGGCATCATACTCCGCGTCTTTATCCGGAATCACCGGGTGTATGCGGCTTCCGGTGCGGCCGGCTAAATACCGACGGGTGGTGGCGTCGTATGGGCATATTGCCGCTGTTGACCCAAGATTGCCGGCGAATGCGGCGAGAGTCAGCCGCTCATTGATAGTCATTTGTCCGACAATTGAACCCCCAAATTCTACTATTTTCTCAGTGGCGCCCGTTCCGGTGAGTTGCTGGATGATGGCAAGCATGATATCAAGCGCGCTTACTCCGCGCGGACGTCGTCCTCCGATAGCAATACGCACAGTCGCCGGCACAGTCATCTGCAGTTTCCCTTGTGCCCAAACTGGAGCGGCCTCCGCAGTTCCGATTTTTAAGGCCAATCCACCCATACACCCATAGACGGAATTGGGCTGATCTGTGACAACCGCCAGTTGACCCGGCAGGATATATCCGTTCTCGATTGCTATTTCGTAGCCTGCGCCGTCATGATTATCATAGATGTTTTTGACAGCCTGTCTTCGAGCAAAATCGTAGATGAGCTTTCGAAGATTCGCAGGGCTTTTTGTGGTCTGCGGAGGACATGAACCAAGCGAAAAGAGTACCTTGTTGGGATTCCAGACATATTCGACATTTAGCTTTTTAAAAGCCTGTATAATCTGGCTGGCCTCACAGCCGGACAAAATGAGATCAGGCTCGACTTCCAGGACTGCGCCCACCGGAGCCTCCTGGACACCAGCAGCTTTGGCGAAAATCTTTTGGGCCATAGTCCGTTTGCCATAGAGGGGCACCCCCTGTCCGTTGGTTTTGGAGCCGGGGAAAGCAAGTTCGAGCTGTTCGAGTTTGAGAAATGCCGGTTTATCCTTGAATCCATAGCGCCGCCGCCAGTTATAAAAAGCGGCTTTTGAAATTGCCAAATCAAGACCCGCTTTTTCATCATCGCCATATCGTTCCCAGAGATTGCGAACATCACTCTCGGAAAATTTGGGAAGCGCGTATTTTGGAATGTTTTTTTTGCGCCGCCAGTACGCGACAAGATATGCCGGAACACCGCCAAGACGCTCTCCGATTTTCTCATCGGTCTTGTATAGCTTTTGCAGTTGTTGCAGTTCGATTTTGGTGGGTATGTTCTTGCGGCGTTTCATAACTTGTCAAATTCTTTTTTCAAGCGGTCGTAGACCCCGTCGAGCGAGATCGAGATGACTTTCGTTTGCCCGATGACTGGCATAAAATTCGTATCACCGATCCACCGTGGCACAATGTGCATATGTAAATGCCCGGGTATGCCCGCCCCGGAGGCTTTGCCCAGATTCATCCCAAGGTTCAGCGAATGCGGTTTAAGAACTTTCTTGAGAATCGCTGCGGTTTTCTGGGTGAGTTTAAAGAATTCCACCGATTCTGACGGATTCAACTTTTCAATCTGGCCAACATGCCTTATCGGGACAATCATGGTATGACCACCGTTGTATGGGAATTTATTTAAGATAACAAAGCATGATTGACCTCGATAGACGATAAGGTTTTTAATCGAATCCCGCTCCTTCAGCCTGCGGCAGAAAATACAACCCTTTTCTTTCTTCTTTAAAATGAAGTCTGCCCTCCACGGAGCCCATAAAGTATCATTAGTCATAGTCGCTTAGTATACACATGTTTCACACAGTCGAAAAGCGATATGTGCATATCCCTCCATCACGCTTGTCAGCAAAGACTTAGCCGTTTGCTTGAGATGGTGCAAAGTTGCTGATATCATTTTATGGATAAATGAAGGGCTTACATGTTTAACGATTTACATTTACAGGGTATTGAAATTCAAAATCGGTGATTAGCGATTTTGATGAGCTGCAAGGAAATGGTCAAGCTTATCAAAACATAGTCAAGATATCTTAATGATATCACTTCATAATCAAGACCTTCAGTCTGATTCTTCACTTCGTGTTCGGACTTGGCCCTCAACAAATTTTTTCTTGATATGCAGTTCAATCAATTCAAGACAGTCGCCTGCGTTGAATCGGCCGATTGTCCCGGTACTATAGCATGCTTCGGCAACTGTTCCATCAGGACACAGCACAAATCCAGCGGCATGAAGGTATTCCTTCCTATCATTAAAATAAGCACCGGTCACTCGCGCGAATTCGCGTGCTTCCATGCCATAGGCTATAGGAAAAGTCAGATCGAGTTTGTCGATTGTTTCTCGTGCGGTTTCAACAATATCCGTTGATCCTGCAATTATCGCAACATTATGAGTTGTGAACTTTGAGAGATGCGTCTGAAAGTCAGCCAACTGCTGACGACAGTACGGTCAGAAAAATCCACGATACACAATAAGCGCTGCCCAATTTCCGCGGAGGTCATCGGGGAGTGTCAGATGATTCCCTGAAACAAGTTGAAGCCCTACACGGGGGAATGGGTCGCCGATATCCAGTTTTCTTGGGATTTCCTCTACGGTCAGAAATCCGTGTTGCCGATTTTCGTTCTTATGAATATCCTGCGTCATTGTACAATGTCTCCAGCGTGTAAGGGGATACCTACATCTCACTGAAGATTTATACAAAAAAGCTCGCGTCAATGTCTCAAGGCGACTCATTCTTCAGAAAGCTTGAATGAAGTTTCCTTCTGAGGAGTAGATTCGTGCTCGAGGCTGAGCGCTTGCCACATTAACGCCGGCGGGATTGAGGCCTCGGCAAGCAATTGGTCATAGAACTCACGCTCGCTAAAACCGTCGCCATCGCGCAACGACATGGCATCACGAAGATTCTCTATTTCTTGTTTGCCAACTAAATACGACATCCATACCGTCGGTGTGAGTGTGTATTTTCGCACAGACTTTTTGAGATAGTCTTTTTCGGCATCGGTTTTGGCGTCGAGCACATCGACCATCCAGTCAACACACTGACTGTATGTAAACTGCCCTGTATGCAACTTCACATCAGCTACAATTCGGGCGGCGCGGAAACGTATCCCGCCAAGAATCGCAAGCCACTGCGCGGGGTCTTCATTCCCGAACAATCCGGCATTGTACATCATCTCCTCGCAGTAGAGCGCCCAGCCTTCTATCATCATCGGATTGGCCTGCCATTTTCTGATCGGATCAGGATGAGCTGAAGCAATTTGCATCTGGAGATGATGCCCGGGGAATGCCTCGTGGACAACTGAGCCCTTGAAGCCGCGGCGGTGAACAAAGCGGTAACGAGCTTCTATCTGACTTCGATCTAAACTATCTGGCACAGGCCGCACGTAAAAATATCCTTGCTGAACAAGATCAAAGGCACCAGCTGGCTGATAGGCTATTCCGGCAACCATTGAACGTAGAAACGACGGCGTCTCAACTACATCAATAGGCGCTATGTCGTCCGGGACCGTTATGAGGTCATTGACTTGGATGAAAAGTTTCACCTGGTCGACTTCCCAGCCATAATAATCGAGAATATCCCGTTTGTTGAATGCGGCGGGTGTAAAAACCGAATCCTGTCCATTCTGCTTGTTCTCTTCGATATATGTCTCATATGCGGAATAATCTTCACGCGCCGATTTCAATAACTCTTCGCCTATGGCAAGCAACGAATCGGAGTTATAGGACAGAAAATATTCATGAGCAAGCTTATAATCGAACGCACTTTCCCCGATGGCAAATCCTTTTTCAGGGCCGGGCTTGATTGCACTGAGCGATGTCATGAACGAACTCATCGCTTCGCGCGCGGCGTCTGACACTGCACGAATTTCTTTTGCCTTCTTGGGATTCCCCTTTATCAGACTCTCTGCGGCTTCCTTATAAAATTCAATTCCTGACTCGAGCGATTCTTTGGCAAGCTCGATATAGATTGCAGGCGGATTTTTTATGTTCACAGATGCCGTTGCAAACAATTTCGGCACGGCGCGCATACGCGATAGAACTGAAGCGAGCCGTTTAGGGTTTTGAGCTTTATCTGTCAGAAGAATTGAGTAGACGCCATTCACGGCTTCATCGACATAATGTTGAGGCGACTTTTTATACCAGCCGATTGTCTTGAGATCCTGCAAGGCTATCTCCACATTTGATCTGACGAGTTGGAAATTAATGGACTCCCGTGGCGACAAACCCGAAGTCGTAAATGATTTGAACCGGTTATGGAAGGTCTCAAGTTTTTTTATGATCTCGGTGACGGACTTGGGCGAATAGTCGACCAGAGAACCGTCATAATCATGAACACCCATCTGGGTTGCGTTCACCGGATAGAAAGCCTGCAGCGTTAAGAGGGCTTCAGTGGTAGTCGATTCAATTGTCGGCTTTTTGACCGCCTTCTGTTTTTTCTTAGAAGCGGCGATAGAATCATGCGAAAACGAAAAGGTAAGAATGAGCGCGACAAAAAGTAGTGTCCAACGTTGCATGGGGACTCCTTTAATTCATTTCAACTCTATAGAGGGAGAGTCGGCCTCTTGAGGGTAACTCTTTACTGGTGAAAAAAGACGGCTGCAAGCTCGATGTGTTTAGTATGAGGAAACATGTCGATCGGAGTAACTTTTGGCAATGTATATCCTTGCGAGACAATCTCTTTGGCGTCCCGTGAAAATGTCGCCGGATTACATGAAATATAAAGAATTTTTTCAGGCTGTAATTCAAGCGTCCGTCTGAGAGCTTTGGGATGGAGTCCCGCTCGGGGTGGGTCGAGAATAACGGCATTGTACTTATTTGGAAGGCCAAGCTGGCTTTTGAGGAAATCTTTGACATCCCCTTCGAAGAAATCGATATTTGAGACATTATTTATAGCCGCATTTTCCCTCGCCGCTACAATAGCCGCCGGGACAAGCTCGACACCCAATACACTGTTCACCCTATCCGCGGCCAGAATCCCAATCGCTCCGGCCCCGCAATACAGGTCAAGAAGATTGTCTGTTGGTTGCATGTCCAGCATTTCAAAGCCGGTCTCATAGAGCTTTTCTGTCTGGTAGCTGTTTGTCTGAAAAAATGAGTTGGCACGAATTCGAAATATCTTATCAAAGAGTTTTTCTTCGAGATATCCCGGGCCGTGCAAAATAATTTCAATCTCTCCGGCTGCGATATTTGACTTTTGCCCGTTCTGGTTATGAACGATGGTTACCACTTCGGGAAACTCGGCAGTCAGGCTGTCGACAAGTTTTGTCTGCTCGGGCATATCACCATAATTGGTGACAATATTCACCAATATCTGATTGGTGTGCGTCCCTTCGCGGATGACAAGAAAACGGAGAAAGCCGGCATGATTTGAGACATCATACACGGGAATTTTATGCTCGATAACGAAATCGCGAATCCAGCCAATAACCTGATTGGCTCGCTCCGAAGTCAGATGGCAATGGGCAACATCAAAAATCTGATCGTATCTTCCGCGATGATGAAGACCGAGAGTAAATCCCAACGATGTCGACTCATCGACATGGAATGAAAACTCCATTTTGTTTCGATAACGAAATATAGGGTCAGCTCCAATAATCGGACTGACTATTGACGCGTCCAACCCCCCGAGCCTCTGAAGGCAGTCTCCAACTTGTTTATGCTTATAGTGCAACTGACGATTGTAATCAAGATCCTGCCATGAACATCCCCCGCAGATGGCAACATGGTCGCATCTCGCCTCAACTCTATCAGCGGATTTGGTCACAATCTCTGTTACCTGTCCGACATTGTAGCGGGCTTTTTGTTGGACGATATTGGCTAGCACCGTTTCGCCGGGGATACCGTGATCAAGAAAAACCACTTTACCGTCCATATGCCCGACCGATTTTCCATCAAAGGCGAGATCGGCAATCTCAATGAGCGCTTGTTTGTTATTCATATTCGGTACAAAGATATGCAAGTAGGATTAATGTTATTCCCAACGGGGTTCGGTATGCCGACAGAGTAAATCCGAACGCGAGCAGTCGGCTTTCTCGAGCTGGATTGTGCCATGGCCGATGTTGAATTGTTTGCGGAGCATGGCGTTAATATTGACAATCGTATCCGGTCCGGATTGGAAATCCCTCTCTTCAAGACAGATATGACATGAAAGAGCGATTTCATTTGAAGACAGCGACCATATATGCAGGTCATGGACATCAGTCACCGGCGAAATACGAAGGATTGCATCGTAGACATCGTCAAAATTGACAGTCGCAGGTACCGCCTCCAAAAAGATAAGAGTGGCATCGCGAATCACCATATACGATGACTTGAACAACATCAATGCAATTATCGCCGAAAGAATCGGATCGATAATAACCAAGCCGGTTGTGATAATTATGATACCGCCGATTATCACCGCAATAGATGAAAGCATGTCATAGTACATATGAATAAAAGCGGATTTCATATTCAGTGATTTCCCTTTTTCCGAATGAAGAATCCGCACTGAGAATAAATTCCCAAAAAGCCCGATAGTGGCTATGCTCAGGAAAAGCCAAGGATCGCTCAAAGCTTGGGGGTGCAAATATCTCTGCCATGCCTCATGGATAATAAACACGCCGATAACAACCAACGCGACTGCAGAAATAAAGGCGGTCATGACTTCGATTCGCTTGTATCCGTAGGTGGATTTTTTGGTTGCGGGCAATTGCGAGCCTTTCGCGCCAAGCAATGCAAGTAAAAGTGCGGCAACATCGGAAAGATTGTGCACGGCATCAGCAAGCAAGGCGAGGTAACCGGTCACAAGTCCGCCGATGAACTCGGCTATGGTTATTCCGGCATTAAGAAGAATTGTCCAGAGGATTTTCTTCTTTGAGACATCTGTAGTATGAACATAGGCCATAGCTGTATATAACGCCAAAACAGGGGGATAGTTAGAGAAAAGTTCAGGCGGATTTCGTCGTATTTTTATCAACTGTTCTCTTGTTGCTGTTCTCTTGTTGCTGTTCTCTTGTTGCTGTTCTCTTGTTGCTGTTCTCTTGTTGCTGTTCTCTTGTTGCTGTTCTCTTGTTGCTGTTCTCTTGTTGCTGTTCTCTTGTTGCTGTTCTCTTTGTTATGGTAGGTCAGTCCCGCCGCGGCGGACTGACGTCCGATATTCGCCAAGATAAAGATCACACCGCAAGCAGTGTGGTACAAGATTAGACGCCCGACACCACAAAATCATTCCCCTCACAATCTCAATCCCTCAAAATGTCATTCCGGCGCAGGCCGGAATCCAGGGTAAATAGAAGTGCAGTCAGGCGCCCCCGCCTGACTGTCTTCTTTTCTATTCCGTCGGGTCTTGGTCACTGGGTGCGGGGGCGAGACGCCCCGAACGAAAGAAGAAGACGTCAGGACCCGAAGGGTCACTGACCTACGAATATCGGAGAACCCGTCACAATGTCATTCCAGTCCGCCGAAGGCGGAGAATCCATCTTCATCTTCGTGGAGGGCGCCCGACACCACACTATACTCAGTTCCCCTTGCTACCATAATCCTCCTTGACATATCCCTGAAAACCACTATTTTATCGAAGTATACAGACACATGCGCACTGTTAAATCTTTGAGACCGATCGAGGGAAATCTATGAATCGTATTCTAATGCTAACATCGCTTCTTCTATACGGCTCCATATCAGCAGAGACGACACAACCACTACTAGTATCCGACCCATCGACAGCGACCACACTCATGCAATCCATGTCTACCATGCCTATGGCCTTCACCAAAAACAAAGGCCAATGGCCGGATAGCATACTCTTCCGAGCCTCAGCTGGTGGCTCGGTGATGTGGTTCACCAAGGACGGCATCTATCACCAGTTCTTCCGCAAAATAGGACACACTGATAACAGCACTTCCGATCCATCCGGTCGTATTCGACCTGAGCTAGCGACGTCTGAAGATCCTCGCTTTGAGTGCGACAGCATCGAAACGACGATGATCAAGGCCGAGTTTGTAGGCGCCAATCCAAATGTGGAAGTCGTCGGTCTGGATGAGATGGAGTACAAGTGCAACTATTTCATCGGCAATGTTCCATCGAAGTGACGAGCCGATGTCCCGAATTACAGCGTCGTCACCATGCGAGGCCTGTATCCCGGGGTGGATATGACATTTTCTGCGAAAGATGGCAAACTTCAAACAGAAATTACCGCCGCGTCCGATGCAAATCTGGCCGCGGTGAAAGTCGAGTATCGCGGCGCAACCGGCGTCGCATTGGCAAATGACAATATCGCCACCGTTCAAACCGCGCTTGGCGCACATCATTTTGAAGGTGCCCTGATCGCCGATCAGCCGGCAACAAAGCTAGAGACTCATGCCTCCTCGGCTACTTCAAGCGCCAGTGGAGTGAGCTTAGTGTATAGCACCTACCTTGGCGGGAGCTCTGCCGAAGAGGGCTTGAACGGTAGCGAAAGCTCCGGGGGCATCGCCGTCGATGGTTCCGGCAATGCCTATGTAACCGGAGCGACTTGGTCAGCTAATTTTCCGGTCGTGAATGCCTACGATGGGAGCTTGAGTGGCACCTATGACGCCTTCATCACCAAACTAAACCCTTCAGGCAATGCCCTCGTTTACAGCACCTACCTTGGGGGGGGCTCTTCGGATGAGGCTCGTAGCATCACCGTCGATTTTTTCGGCAATGCCTATGTAACCGGACAAACTGCTTCATTCGATTTCCCGACGGTCAACGCCTACGATGCGAGCTGGAATGGCTCCAGTGACGCCTTCGTCACCAAACTCAACCCCGCAGGCAATGCCCCCGTTTACAGCACCTACCTTGGGGGGGTCTATTCGGATGAGGCTCGTAGCATCACCGTCGATTTTTTCGGCAATGCCTATGTAACCGGACAAACTGCTTCATTCGATTTCCCGACGGTCAACGCCTACGATGCGAGCTGGAATGGCTTATGGGAGTCTGGTTTCTGGAGGGATGCCTTCGTTACTAAACTCAACCCCTCAGGCAATGCCCTCGTTTACAGCACCTACCTTGGGGGAACATCAGATGACTGGGCTTGTGACATCGCCGTCGATGGTTCAGGCAATGCCTATGTAACCGGACAAACTGCTTCAGCTAATTTTCCGGTCGTGAATGCCTACGATGGGAGCTTGAGTGGCACCTATGACGCCTTCATCACCAAACTAAACCCTTCAGGCAATGCCCTCGTTTACAGCACCTACCTTGGGGGGGGCTCTTCGGATGAGGCTCATAGCATCACCGTCGATGGTTCCCGCAATGCCTATGTAACCGGAGGGACTGCTTCAGCTAATTTTCCGGTCGTGAATGCCTACGATGGGAGCTTGAGTGGCTCCAGTGACGCCTTCGTCACCAAACTCAACCCCGCAGGCAATGCCCTGCTCTACAGCACCTACCTTGGGGGGAGTGATGGCGACAACGCTTCGCGCGTCGCCATCGATGGCGCCGATAATACCTATGTGACAGGGTTTACTCTATCGCCCGATTTCCCGACGGTCAATGCCTACGATTGGAGCTACAATGGGGGTGGTGATGTCTTCATCACCAAACTAAACCCCTCAGGCAATGCCCTTGTGTACAGCACCTACCTCGGTGGGAGCAACTATGACCGCGTTTCTGGGATAGCTGCAAATGGTTCTGGCAATGCCTATGTAAGCGCGTGGACAAGTTCATCTGATCTCCCGACCGTCAACCCTTACGATGGGAGCTTTAATGGGGGAGATTACGATGCGTTTGTGGCGAAGCTGGGGGCGTATGAGGGCGAGTGTATCGGATTCGCTGGGATGTTTTGTGATGATTTTACAACTGGCGCAAAACCTGACTGGAACCGAACCGAAGGCACATGTCTCTGGACAGCGGCAGGGGGGACTTGGAGCGCCTCTTTGACAGGAACGCAGATGTCGTGCGTGCAAAGCTCCGGCAATGAATCATGGAAAAACTACAGGTTTGAATACTCTGTCAAAGGCATTGCCGGAAGCGATAAGATAGTCCGGTTCCGGGACAACGGCTACAATCACTATTTCCTTAACCTGAGAAGCGACTTGGGGGGACAGGATGAGCTCATTCTCGCGAAATACGCTAATGGAATTGAGACTATTTTACAGTCGGTGACATGGCCCAGCCAGAACGGCGTCTGGTTTCCGATGCAAATTGACTGTGTCGATGAGCACATTTCGGTGAGCGTAGCCGGTATACCGGCCATCAGCGTCGACGATTTCAGCAGTCCTCTCTATTCTGGCGGGATCGGGCTGGTCTGCTATACCGGTGAGGCCGGAATCTGCACCATCGAGTTTGACAATGTGAAGGTTAGCGACCCGTATCCGCGAATTACTATCAATGAACCAAGCCGGAATTTCATGGTTGGCTACGCACTCACCCTGACCGGGAGGGTGCGGTATGGCGATGGTTCCCCGTACGTGCCATCGTCCGGAAACATTGGCGTCGAAGATCCGATAACCAGTTTTTCTGCCATCACGCCGGTTCAGGTCGATGGCAGTTTCAGCTACACGACAGGAGTATCGACCCAGTCGGGGGTGTGGATGTTTATCTTCGGCGTAAACAGCGGATCAGGAATAGTGAGACAAGCATACAATGTCCCAGTGGGCAGGGCCGAGCCGATAGCAGACAACATCATTGGGTCTCGCACGATTCAGATACCGACCGGTCATGTCAATCGGCCTCTCTCGGTGCTGGCTGATGTCTTCTCGGCGCGGAACATGGTGGAACCATTCCGAGTGGCGGGATCGCATGTGATAGGCGGAGCCAAAGCAATGTGGGGGCAGATGAAAGGAGACGTTTCTACGTCATGGAATCGAACGACTGGTTCCGGCGTCAATCATCAAGTGGCTCAGAATATGGAGATGTTCACGAAAAAGTGCAATCCACTCAATCCTTTGGATGGGGACTGTGCGAATATGGCCGCTTCGTTTGGTTGGCTTGTGAAGGAAACAATCAGTGATCTCCTCTGGGCAAAGGCGCAGGAAGGCGTTAACCTCACACATCAGGTATTACCTTCTGTTATGGACGATTGCCAGCACGCCTTGTGGACTCAGACCTTGACGACATCTCAGATAGTGGTGGGAATAGCAGGAGCGGGGTCTGGAAAAGTCATAGATATCGCATCAGCCATTGCAACTGGAGCCGACCTCGGTCCGGTGACAGAGGTTATTCAGAATTCTGCGGATGCGTGTCTTCTGAATGCCAGAGTCGCCGCTAATCCTTATCCTTTTTTTGCGGCGATATTTGAGCCGACGATTGGCGACACGGTAATCTTGCTGGGTCTTATCCCCAAGATCCCTAAGGCAGTCGTCGTAAGTGGTTTTTCACCCATCAATATCAAGGTCACCGATTCCAAAGGTCGCTTCATCGACAATGTCTCTTCGAATATCCCCGGCGCGGAGTATTATAGGTTTGACTCGGATATGGATGGGGACACTGAGCAGGTGGTTATTGTTCCGCTGGATTCGATTGGGGATGTAGCTATCGAAATCACGCCCGCGCCGGGAGCCAATCCCACGGATCGTTTTTCCGTGGTGGCAAACTATACGTACTATCAGACCCCGGACACGATTGCCGACAATCTGCTGATCTCGCAGATGCCCTCGGCTCCGATCACGGTGCAGACTTTTGAGAATCGCGCACCGGGCAATTTCGGACTCGTAACAGCTGACAATGTACTATTGACCGGATTCCCCTGCGCTCTTAATTGGTCTGCGGCAGTTGACTCGAACCCCGGTCATATTGTGTCTTATTCAGTAGTCATAGCCA